>ERZ1066134.164-NODE-164-length-59722-cov-8.392244_pt1 | contig 59722 bp, 53 predicted proteins | sample MGYA00382781_ERZ1066134 | MGnify/ENA primary metagenome ERZ1066134 (study PRJEB33369, sample SAMEA5778364) | biofilm metagenome | biome: Industrial cooling water; feature: Water cooling tower basin; material: Biofilm | place: United Arab Emirates | collected... | reverse complement strand
TTCGTTAAGCAATTTTTTGGTGCGTTCTGCTACTTTGGCATTGGCTATGGTAGAGTCTATGCTCTCAATCAATCTTTCCAAAAAATAACTTTCATATTTTTTGATTTTGTAAAACGATGCCATTTCCACCACTCCATACACTTCATCGTTCATTTTTAAAGGAACCAAAATAATGTTTCTAGGCAACGATTCGCCTACACCCGAAGTGATTTTTACATAGCTTGCAGGTACTTCGGTCATGTAAATGGTTTCTTTCTCAAAATAGCACTGCCCTACCAAGCCCTCGCCCAGTGCCACTTGTTTATTTATGTATTTCTTTTTGTTGTAGGCGTAGCACGAAGCTAAGTCTAGCGTGCGGTTGTCGCTGTTTTCGTTGATAATAAACAAATAGCCTTGGTTAGCATTGATATACCTCACCAAGTTTGATAATATTTTGTCTGAAAGTTCAGCCAAGTTGTCGTTGTTTGAACGAAGTATCTCAACAAACTGAGCCAACCCTTCTGTCACCCAATTGCGTTCTCGCTCTTGTTCGGCTATGGTTTTCATTTGGTGGCGCATGCTGATGAGCGAGCCCGCCAAACTGTTTTGTGATTCTGTTTCTTCTGTAGATGCTCCTTGTAGCTCGGCATCCAAATTGCCTTGTTCTATATTTTTTACAAATTCGGTAGCGTTGGCAATCTCAGTTTCCAACATTTTTACTTTTTGGCAACATTTTTCCGCATTGGCAGTCTTAACGATTTTGTATGGCAGCGTTATCATGGCTTTATGAGTTTATAGTAAATAGACTTGTGTCGGTTTTTTCAGATTGATTACGATACAATTTTACGTGAATGATTTGGCCCTGCATATCGATAATAAGTAAGTGGGAGCAACAGTTTATTAAGTGGTAAACTATTGCCTGCAATGTATTTTCAGAAGAAAGCAAACGGCAGAAAAAAGAGGATAAACGGGGGTGTTTCCAAATAAAAAATCAAAAAGACGTGTGCTTGACATTGAGCAATCGGTAAATGTCTTGTGCGGTATATTCTGCCACAGTTCCGGGTGCAAATTCTTTGAGTGAAAGCTTTTCAATGGCTATTCTCAGCAGCCTAAGGGTTGGAAAACCTACGGCAGCAGTCATTTTACGCACTTGTCTGTTTTTTCCCTCGGTAAGCGATAATTCTATCCACGATGTAGGGATGCTTTTTCTATATCTTACTGGTGGGTCTCTTGGAGGCAAATTTTCGGGGGCATCAATTTTTTTGCAAACAGCCGGCTGCGTTTTGTATATCTTTCCGTCTATATTTATTTCTACACCCTTACTCAATTTCTCTATCGCAACACCTGACACATCTCCATCAACTTGAGCCCAATAGGTGCGGTGGTGCCTAAAAGCCGGATTGAGCAAACGGTGATTTAAAGCCTTGTCGTTGGTGAGGAGCAATATACCTTCGCTATCTTCGTCAAGCCGGCCCACAGGATAGACATCTTTGGGAAAATGAAAATCCAAATCGGCCAAAGTGCGCTTTCCTAGCTGGGTAGTAAACTGGGAAAGCATGCCGTAGGGCTTGTAAATAATAAAATATCTATACAATATTCGAAAAATTTAAAATCAATTTATGCCTTTGGCTACGCTGCCTACTATTACTTTGTTCGCTCCTTGCTCTGTGAAGCAGTAGGCTATAGTATATTTTCCTTTGTGATTGATGGGCAGCTTAAAACCATATTCAACATTTGCATTGGATGCCAATTCTATATTTTTTTCAACACTGTGTGCTTCAATGGCCTCGTCTCTGTATACCAATATTTTCAAATTTCCTTTTAGATTTTTTGGCGATTGATTGCTTGCCAAAATCTTTATTTCTGCGCTTCCTTTCGTTTGTTTGCTTTCAATCAAACGGATATTCAGTTTGTCTGAAGCATCAGGCAAGGTGAAAAAGGGCTTTTGCATAAACATTTCTTTTTTCCCTATCACTTTATCAATACTCAGTTTCAACTCATTGGCGCTGTCCCAATTGATAGATGAAAAAGGAATAAAATGTTTGTGTGACCTGCTATTCACACTTTTTGATTTGTACGATTGGTTGAATAACAAAGTCACTTTGCCTGAAAATTGGTGATTTAGATACAAACCTCCCTCTAAAAAAGCCTTCTCTTTCAGGTTTGGCTCTATAGATATCTTTTTCTTGATGCTTATAATAGAGTCTGTTTGTTCAGAAATCTCAAACATGGTATCGGAAGGAATTTGAATAAAGGGTAAAAATTCATTTGAAAAGCCTCCATTGCCCAAATCATCGTAGAGTTCTATCAATATTTCGTTTTCTTTGTCCCAAAGTATCAAATCTTTCGGAATTCTGTAATTTCTAAAAATATTGTAGGCAGAACCATAGTTTGGTGGCAAAGTTCCTTCTGAGCCTACAGGCTTTCCGTTGAAAAAAGTTTTGTCGCAATCGTCCAGATAGCCCAAAACCATTGAGGCATAGCCATATTTATCCACCAATGGTTTGTGTGAGGCAGGTATCAGAATGCTTTTTTTCAAGAAAGCTTTTCCTTTGTATTCGGGATATCCTTGTTCTTCGATGAACGAAGTCTTAGGCATGGTTTTCCATTCGGGTTTGTCGACAACTTCGCCTATGGAAAATTGCCAGTTTGTAGAGAGATCTACCCGTTGAGAAAAAGCCGAAAAGAAACTAAAAAGTATTGTTATGAATAATATTATCGATGTGTTTGAATCAGGCTTCATTGTGTAAAAATATGTTCGGTTAAAAAACGTGATTACTTATACTTCATATTATTGGCTTTGAGCCACACTTGTACTTCGTGTCCCCACTGTCCGGCATCGGCAAACGGCACAAGTGAAACATTGTCTCCATTAGCCAATTTTAATTCAAAAACATGGCTTCCTATCCAGTTTTCTGGCATTTTGGGTAGTGTAGGGTTTAGCTCAACCAAATCATTTTCTTTGCATTCTATTATTTGAAGTTGTTTGTTTTTTACAAAGCTTTCATCTAGGGCCAATATTTGTGGTCCTCGTTTATAAGCCACATAGTCGCTGTAGGAAACCCCTCCGGAAAGTACTTGAACAGGCATGTCAAAGTTCACTAACACTTTGTCCCCTTTCTTCCATTTTTTATTAATGACCACAAAAGCCCCTTCTTGGCCTTGATAGACTTTACCTTCTACAGTGGCAGTATAATTTTTACTCCACAAAGGCGCATTTAACTTCAAATCAAATGCTGCACCAGTGGCGCTCACAATCTCAATTTCTACTTTTCCGCTTTTAGGAAAATCAGATGTCAATTTTAGTTCTGCCAATGGCGTAGCCAATCTAGCTTTTTCATAGTTTACTACCGCTACTGAATTATTAATGGTGCCCCCTATAAATTTTGGAATCAAAGCAATTCCTCTGGGCACACTCGATAGGCAGCACGAATATCCTTGGTCGCATTTGTGCGGTTTTTTGCCTTGCAATGCTGTATAATAGCTTACACAGGCCGTAATGGGGTTTTCTGCTGCCAAAAGGTGATTATAGACAGATTTTTCTATTTCGTTATAGTATTTCAAATCACCGGAAATGGAGAAAAGTTCATAATTAAACTGTATCCATGTGGTGGTGACGCAACCTTCGCCTATGTGGTCATCATTAGATGCAGGCAAATAATCGTTTTCTTGAAAATGTTCGTGGTCGCTGGTAGAACCCGTGATAAAAAGCCTGTTAAGTACAATGTCTTGCCATGCTGTTTGCATTAATTTCAAATATTTTTCCTCTCCTGTTAGCTTATAATATTTCATTATTCCTACAAAACAAGACAACATTTCATAGGCCTTGGCATTACCCACTTTGGTTACAGTACCATATTGTTCTAAATTCGATACTATTTTCGGTCCGTTTGATTGCTCCCAAGCAGCGAGAATATATTTGCAAAAATCCAAGTACTTTTTATCGCCTGTGAGTGTATATAAATCCACCATAGGTTCTAAAATAGACCCAGATGCCATGCCAACATGGTGTCCTGAACTCATCAAATCTCGCTGTCCTTGGTTTGGCCCAAAGGTTTTGCAAATCAAATCGCCTGCTTTACAGGCCGTAGAAAGTACTTTAGGGTCGGGGTTTATCTTATAGTAGCTGAGAAGGCCTATAATGGCATATTTATGTGCCCACACATCCCACTCCATCCAATAGTCTTTAGGTAAATATGTGCCCAAATAACCATCGGGAAGTTGGTATGAAATATATTTGGTCACCATTTCATCTGTCAGCTGTCTGAGGCGACCATCTTTGGTTTGCTGAATAACTAACGAAGCCGAAAATAAAAATTTACCTACGTGCTCCCCAATCCATACTTGTGAGCCCGGTCTGCTTCTAAACCCTGATAGAAGCGTGGCAGAATCTATCTTCAAAAGTCTTTTTTCATTATTAATATTAAACCTCTCGCCCAAATAGCCATACATTTCTACCCAAGCAGGAGTGTAAATATTGGGTATTGTGTTTTTGATAGCTTGTGCCTGAATATGATAAAAAAATAGGCACAGCAATAATCCCACACAAGCGGACTTGTGTCTTGTAGTGTATAGTAGCAAAGTCATAGTATATAGTTGATAAATTCAATTATTACTACGTAAAATTATAAAATTATCGAACAATAACTATCGGTGGTTGGGAGTTATGAGAGATGAATTCTTTGTGAACCTTTGTGCAGCTCTGTGAAATGGCTTATTGTACCACAAAGTACACTGAGAAGCACGGAGTTTCACAAAGAGATATAAGAGACAAGATAAAATTCTTTGTGAACTTTCGTGTGGCCTATTTCCTTTTGTAAACCACCCATCCGTTTTTGTCCATCACCACTTCCAGTTGGGGAATGAGCCTGTAGTTGTCACGATTGCACTTGGTGATCAGATACACAGGCTTATCTACCTCGCCATACACAAGGCGAGTTTCATCTTCCATTTCTTTGTTATAATCGGGCTTGCGAGCTGAATAAAAATATTGTGCATAGCTTTTAAAACCAATGGCCTTTATGTAACAGTCTTCCGTTTGTTTCGATTTCAAAAAATCAATCATAGCACCTTGCACATGGGTTTCTACTTTGGGCGCAATCCAGTAAAGTGCCAATTGGAAGGCCACCACTACTCCGGAAAACAAAATAAAAAGAGAGTAATACTTCCTTTTTGTAAAAAACAGCCCTACAGCAATCGTTGCAATAAAAATAATTCCTCCCAAAGACTCCCACCCACTCCAATCAACTTTGGCCGATAAATTTGCTACAGCAAACACATCTTTGATATAAGGTAAAAAATAGCCTACATTCAACACAAAAAAGGGTAAGCCTATGAGTGCCAGAGAAATAATGATGCCCAACAACAGCAAAATGATTTTTTGCCAAACAGCTATTCCTTCGTGATAAACATAAAATACTGCCAAAAACGTAATAGGGAAATAGCAAAGCGAAGAATAGTGTATAATTTTTGTTTTGACGATAGAAAAAATGATTAGTACCACCCAAAATAGCAATTGCATGATAAAAGCAAAGCCATTTTCAGCGATGTGTTTGTTTCGTACCAACATTTTCAAACACAAAATGCTGGTAGGAAAACAGCCGATGAGCAGCACCAAGGGATGGTAAAATACAGGCTGACCATGTCCTGAATCTTCGGTATTGAATAGCCTGATATTGTATTCGATAAAAGTCTGCAAAAACCACGGACCATGTGCCCAAGTTTCTACACCAAACCAAACAGAGGCAGTAAGCACCGAAAACAAGGTAAAAACAGCAAGTTTGAGTATATTTCTAATAGTAAATTCCCACCTCAATACCAAATATAGAACAGCGACCAAGCCTGAAACCAATAGTGCCACAGGGCCTTTGGTGAGAAGCCCCAAGCCTATACACACACCTGCTAAAATGGCTTTTTTTGTACTCTCTAAAGAAAAGCTTTGGTATAAAAAATATATCCCTGAGAAAATAAAAAGATTAAAAAGCGGGTCAATGATACCCGATTTGAAATAGAAATGTGGTAAAAATGTACCTACATAGGCCGCTACCCAAATCAATCCAAACTTTCTGTTAAATAGTTTATTGCCAATATGATAAAGTATCACTAAAGTAGCTATACCTACAAGCGCATTGGGAAAACGAGCAGCAAATTCATTGATTCCAAATACCTTCATGCTCAATACCTGTAGCCAAAAAAACAACGGTGGTTTCTCCCAAAATGGCTCATAATTAATCTGTACCCTCAAATAATCACCCGAAAGTATCATTTCTCGGGCCGATTCAGCAAAATTGATCTCGTCCCAATCAAACAAATGCACTTGACCCAGAAAAGGGATAAACATTACAGCTCCTAACAGTGCTATAAAAATCTTGATTTGGGCATCGGAAAAGCGATTTAACCTTTCAAACGCAAGAGTGAGCGATTCCAAGCAGTAGATGGATATTTAGGTAAAATATGATACAACGCAATTACGGTGATCCAAGCGAAGAATGCACCTATGAAAGTACCTACGTAGGTGTCTTCCAAAAAATGCTGCAACAAATACATGCGAGAGATTCCCACCAAAAATGCCATTGTAAAACACACTACTTGCCAAAAAGCACGGTATTTTACATTTTCAAACGCCAAAATGTATATCACCACTACTGCCAAACAAAATGCAGTAGAAGTATGTCCTGATGGGAAACTATTAGTGGCATATACCTGTACTCCATCCACAAAATGAAAATTTGTGTCATAGGGAAAATATTTTGTGGGCCTTGGCGAGTTATGAAAAAGTGAAAGTTTGAAATATTGTACCACTGCCGTTTTGAGCAAAATAGCTAGCGTTGCCACCAAAATATGCCTAAAACGCAGCAAAAGCAGTGAAAAAACGAAAACAGTATAGACCCATCCATCACCCACATAAGTAAAGTATTTAAAAAAAATATCAGCCGGTGGCGACCAATGTGCATTGATATATAATTCGGGTACCCCCTTTTCTGTATTCAACCATATCCAGCCTGCCACGCCAAAATAGACTGCCAGCAGCAAAAAAAACACTTTGTACTCCTTGTATAAAACCGCCTTGCTATTCACTTTTAAAAATTTGGTCAAAAATCAATATTTGAAGAACCTTTTGCAAGAAAAATGATAGCGGAATGTATAAGAATAAAAAAATCGGTAGAAAAACGAATGCTTCTCTACCGATAGGTGAAGGTAAAATATAATGTTACGCCAATTCGGGCTGTGTGCTAAACACTTTTTTAATGGCTCTCAGCGAAGTTCTCAAAGCATCGCCCAAGAAAGGGTCGGTGTAGTCGCGGCCTATTTTAGGACCCATGATTTCAAGATAACCCACCACATCGTCTACAGGCCAATTGCCATTGTCGCAGATGTTTTTTATCTCTTGCAGATTCACAATTCCTTTTTTGATTTCTTCATCAGAAAAGCCAAAAGTGCTGTTGTAAATGGCATCGGTGTTTTTGAAGTGAAACTCATTCATCATAGGCAAAGCCGCTTTGAAAAGGTCTATATTGCTGTAAACCACCTGTTTATTTATATCAGCCAAGCCGTGGGAAATGTCTCCGCAAAGCCACACAGGCACTGTAGAAGTAGGATTTTGCTTGTGGTAATTGTTGAGCGTGGAAATGTAGTAAGTCATTTCATCGGGCGTAGTGGGTGGCTCGGCCATACAGCTCATGGGTTCTATTGTCAAAGCCTTTAAACCTACTTCTTTGGCCAAATGCTGATACTCCTTCATGTGTTTCAAATACACTTCCGTGCCCTTGTCTTTTTTGTGAAATTGGTCGCGGTACACAGCTCCGGGATTAGTTCCTGCATAGTCTAAACCCAACACACCGGCCGCATGAATATATTTTCTGTACATGCGGTCGGTAGCTTTTTCCATGGCAGGGTCGTCATAGAAAAATCCGCCAAACTCTCTGTAAGCTGAGAACATAGATTTGAGTTTCAGCCCGTGTTTTTGGGCAGTTTCACGCAGTTTTATGAAGTAGCTGTCGTCACCGTCCATGTGAAACATTTCGAAAAATGCCCCCAACTGGATATACTTTATGCCTTCTTCTTTCAGCAATTGGCACAGCCACTCAAAGCTGTAGCGGGTGTTGATAGGGTCGGTTTTGATGCCCAAACTGGTCACAGGTTTCGGGTAAGAGTTCTCAGACTTTTGATTTATTGACGACATAATTCTTTATTGTTTTATTCTTGATTTTATGGTTTTTATAAGCCCATACAGCATGGCCTTTATTTCTAATATTTGTTTTTCGTATTCTTTGTAGGAATCTGCATCGATATACCCTAAGTCCTTACTTAGCAATAATGTATATTCCGTCTCTTGTGCAGATGCAAAGGAATAAGAATAAAATTTTAATGTATCAAGATCCGTAGCCCTTGCTGAACCTTCTGCCAAATTTATAGGTATTGAAGAGGTGGAGCGTCTTAGTTGGGATACAAGTCCATACAATTCTTCTTTAGGAAATGATGCAGTTCGCTTATAGATACTCAATGTAAAATCATGCGATTTTTCCATACGTTCAAATCTCTGAAATTTTGCATAGCATATTTTTCTACTTAAATACTATAATCTATGAACACTACTTGGCACCTCTTTCCTGACACCTCTCACCTGTAACCTTTCACCTATATTTTAAAAATCACCTTATTATGATATGCTTTTTTATTTACTATCGAGTCGAAGATTTCAGGGCCTTGGTCTAGCGTCACCAAATCGGTAATCAAAGGCGCTACTATCAGCTCTTTGTCCATAAATTTCAGTACGGTAGTCCAGTCGTCTGTGCCGCGGGGAACTATTTTTGAGTTCCAAGTACCATAAATCGTGAGCTCCTTGCGCAAAATGTCTGAAAAGTCTTTTTCGCCTATTTTAAATTCACCAAATATGTTGCCCATGAATACTACTTCACCAAACATGGCCGTGCACTGTATGGCTTGAAGAAAAGTAGCAGGAAATCCGCAGGCTTCCACCACTCGGTTCGCTCCTTCGCCATTGGTAAGTTCTTTGATGCGCTTCACAGGGTCGGTCTCGCTGCTGTTGATGGTTTCAAAGCCCATATCTTCGGCTATTTTTAGCTTTCTGTCATCTATGTCTGTGATGATAACCCTCGAACAGCCGTGGATTCGCAGCCACTGTGCCACCATGTTGCCAATAGGCCCTGCACCTATCACAGCGGCCACATCTCCAGCTTGCAATTTGAATTTTCGCACCCCATGCAGTGCCACAGCCGCTGGCTCTGTCATGGAAGCATGTACAATATTCACATGGTCGGGAATGCGGAAAAGGTTTTCCATCGGCACTCGGAGATATTCTTCAAAAGCACCATCTCTGCGGCTGCCGAAATAATCGTAGCCTACACCTTGGGCATAGTCGCCCGTGGCGTAGGTTTTGTCTTCTTTGTTTGGAATTAATGGAAAAATAGCTACTCTGTCGCCTTTTTTAAATTCGCCCTTATCTTCCTCTACGATTCCCGAAAACTCATGCCCCATTACCAAAGGATAGTGATAGGCTTTGCCAAAAAAGCCGCGAGGTATGTCTGAACCACAAATGCCGCAAGCAGCTATTTTTATCAGAATAGAATCTGAGCCTGCCGGAGCTTCGGGTATAGGCCTTTCTTCTACTACCAGTTTTCCTTTTTCTTGTAATACTAATGCTTTCATGGTATTGTCTGCTTCCTACCCAAAAGAAGCTAATTTGTGTTTACTAATATTCAAGGGCGAGTTCCAACCTAATTTGGGATGAATATTTTTATTTTTTTAATCCAATTACTGTGCAAAAATAGACAATATTTGATTAATTACAACTACTATTTGATTTAATATGATTATAAAAATATAAATAAATCATATTTAATCATTTTGGGCTCATTAATTACGCCCAATAGTAATTCGGTAAGCATGAGAAATAAAATTTGATTCAAAAGTCACTACAAAACACTTTCTTACCACAATCGTCCTATTTATTACAAATAATTTATAATTTTGATTTCTATGGAGGTCTGTAATGCGTATAGACTATTAGAAAAGTAATATTTTGATATGCACCCTAAATTACCTATGAATATTAAACACCTATTTTTCATTGCCACTATATTGTGTTATCAATTGTCTAATGCCCAACAAGACATCATGTGGGCAAATAAACTTCTTGAAATTACAGACAGATTTCAGTTTGAGAACAATGGCGCAGAGGCCATTTTGGGCGTACCGTCTGTGTATCCGGGAAGGATAGAGGAAACAAAAGCCGACCCCTACAGCGAAGGCTATATATTGTACAACGAAAACACACTTAAAAAAAATATCATCAAAGTAGGCTTTCCATCTGCCACTTTTTCAAGGCAGGTTTTGGTAGGCGGAGTGTTTAATATTGGTGCCATCGCTTCTATTACCATTGTGACAGAAGATGGCAAAGAAAAAGAAATCTACAAACCAGATAGTCGCGCTTCCAAAACCAAGTTTAACACTTTTTCAGCTTTTTTTGCTCCCGCTAAGGTAATAGCAGTGCGTATAGCCATAGACCACAGCAAAATAAACGATTGGAACTTGCTCAAAGGCGTGGGTCTATCGAATTCCGAGCAGCCCATAGACATGCGCCCATATATATTGGTACCCCAAGATGGCTTTGGCAAAAAAGAAAAACTGGCCGATAACATCTCCAGCAAAGATTGCTACGAGTTTAACCCCCGCGTGTCGCCCGATGGAAAAACACTCTATTTTGTGAAAGAATGCCCAAATGAAAACAATCAAGACATTTGGTTTTCGGAACTGAATGAAAATGGAGAGTGGAGTAAAGCCCAAAATGCAGGATTCCCACTCAATAATAAAGGGCACAATTTTGTGGCTTCTATCAGCATTGATGGTCGATTTTTGATATTAGGCAATACGTATAATGACGATGGCTCTGAAGCAGGCGATGGCGTTTCTATTTCCCACAAAAAAGAAGACGGTACTTGGGAAACACCCAAACCCATAAAAATACCCGGCTTTAAAAACACCAATGCCCACGCCAATTTCTTCATGAGTTCAGACGAATCGGTGCTGCTCATGGCCTTGCAAGACGAAAAAAGCTATGGAGATTTGGATTTGTATGCTTCGCAATACAACAAATACACCCAAACATGGAGCTCTCCCGTAAATTTAGGTGCTACTATCAACACACCGTATCAAGAAGATTATCCCTTTTTGGCGGCAGACGGCAAAACACTTTATTTCAGCTCGAAGGGGTATTTGGGCTATGGCGGGCACGATATATTTATGTCGAAAAGAATAGATGACACTTGGACAAAATGGACAAAACCTGTGAATCTTGGCCCTTTGGTAAACTCCAAAACCGATGACAAAGGATTTTCTATGGCAGCACGGGGCGACCAAGCTTATTTTAATTCTGTAAACTTCGATGTGGACACCGTACACCACATGGACATATACAGAATAGATTTGCCAAAAATATTGAAGCAAAACCCGCAAGTGCTCATGTCAGGTACTCTTTTTGACAAAGAAACCAAACAACCCATAAGAGGTACTGTGAGGGTGAAAAATACATCAGGCGAATTGGTATCATACTGTGTTTCAAATCCTAGAAACGGAAAATATACACTCTCTGTACCTTTTGGAAAAACCTATCAATTGAGAATAGACGCCATCAATTATTTTAAAAACGAAGAGACACTCTCACTCACCGATTCGCTGAAAGGAATAGAGTTTTACAGAAACTTCGCCCTAAGCTCTTATCTAGATTCAGGCCAAGTAATCACAATCAGCAACCTGCTTTTTGAGAAAAATAGTGCTGTGCTGTCTTCTGCTACCGGAGCAGTGCTCGATACTTTGGCTGAAAAACTGCTTCAACAGCCCGATGCCAAAATAGAAATAGGTGGACACACAGACAACGCAGGCGAGCAAACCGCTACTGCAAGCAAAAACAACACAAAACAAAAAAGTAAAAAGACATCTGCCGCACCTGTAGTAGATAACAAAAAACTATCGCAAGACCGAGCACAAGCAGTAGCCGATTATTTGGTACAAAAAGGTGTGAAAGCTGATAGAATCATCTGCAAAGGTTATGGCTCACAAAAACCTGTGGCTGACAATAATACACCCGAAGGCAAAGCCAAAAACCGCAGGGTAGTCATTACTTATTTGAGCAAACTGCCCAGAGACTAGCTTTTTTCAAAACATCTGTTTGATGTATTACTAGCTGCTTGCCAACCCATATTGGCTTGCAACTTCACCTCTCATCTCCCAAAGCCTACGTTTCGGTAGGCAATAGCTGCATTTTGTCTAAAATTCGTTTTCCGTTGCATAGGCATGCTATAAATTTACCAACACTATGGAAACTAAAAATATTTAAAAAACTTTTGACTTAAAAAAAGTTTCCTTAGTTTTGTGCTGAAATTAACAGAACAAGTACAGAAGGATCATACAGAAAATGGAGACAAAAGACCAGATATTGAACGGAGCCAACGAGTTGTTTATGCGCTATGGAGTCAAATCCATCACCATGGACGACATAGCCCGCCATTTATCGGTAAGCAAAAAAACGATTTACCAATATTTTGAAGACAAAGAAGCACTGGTGACTGCCGTAGCCGATATGGAGATGAACTGTCAAGCGTGCAAATGGGAAGAAATAGAAAAGAGTAGCAAAGACGTGATAGAGTTTTTCATGAAAGCATCGGACATGATGAAAGAAGAATTTGGCAAAATGAACCCAGTCTTGCTTTACGATTTGAAAAAATACCATTCCAATGCTTGGAAACGATTTGAGAAATATAAAGTAGAACATATTTATAAACAAATAAAAGAAATGCTTGAAATGGGCATTCAGCAAGGGTATTTCCGCAAGGATATCCATGTTGATATATTATCGAAAATGCGCTTATCGCAGATAGAGATGATGTTCAATCCGGAAGTTTTTCCCATTGGGCAATACAATCTATCGGAGATCAGCACACAGCTTTTAGAACATTTCATATATGGAATATCTACTCTGAAAGGCCATCACAGGCTCAACGAGTTGAAACATATATCAGACTGATTACCAACAGATTATATTAACCAAACCTTTTTAAAAATGAAAAATAGATTATTTGCGTTGCTATGGGTGATACCACTGTGGGGTAGTTTTGCCCAGTCGGGTACAGACACCCTAAAAATGAGCCTCCAACAGTGTGTAGACTATGCACTTAAAAACAGTACATCGGTGAAAAACGCCACTCTTGACGAGGAAATAGCAGCTGCCAAAGTGCGTGAGGTGCGAGGCATAGGTTTGCCACAAATCACGGGTTCGGCCGGCTTGCAGCATTATTTTAAGCTGAGAAACAGTTATCTGCCGGGTGCTACTCCGTTCGTACAGTTTCCTCCGGGAACACCAACTCCTGATGTGTTGGTATTGCCTGCCATTTTCCAGTTGCCTACAAGTTTGGATGCCAGTTTGAATGCCACACAAATATTATTTAATTCAAGCTATATCGTGGGTTTGCAGGCTGCTAAAACTTACAGAGAATTGGCATCGCGCTCTGCACAGCAAACCAGGGAGCAAACAGCCAACAATGTAAAAAAGGCATATTATCAAAACCTCATCAATGTGGAGCGCATCAAGCTTTTTGATGTGAACATAGTGAGGCTTGATTCAAGTTTGCGTCAACTGAGGGCTTTGCAAAAAAATGGTTTCACTGAACAAATTGAGGTTGACCGCCTGGAAGTATCGCTCAATAACTTGATGACGGAATATGAAAAAACGCTCAATCTTTTGGTGTTGTCTTCTTTGACTTTGAAATTTCAAATGGGTATGCCCATTGAACAAAATGTGATTTTGACAGACAGTATTTCGCAATATGCTAACAACACTGAATATAATCTGGAAGATAAGATTGACCCCAAAAACAGAGTGGAATACCAACTCTTGAAACTTCAGGTGAAAAGCTATCAACTGGATTTGAAAAACAATCGTGGTGCAGCCCTTCCTTCTTTAGTTGCACAAGGAAGTATAGGAGCATTTACATCCACAAACGATTTAAATATATTCAAAAATAGAAATATTGCTGTATTAAAAGATTTAACCTCTGCACCGGATTTCAAAAATCAGGGTAGCTACTGGAGCGATTATTCATATGTACAAATAGGTTTAAATGTACCTATTTTCACGGGATTACAGCGCACAGGAAAAGTTCAACAATCGAAACTTAACCTCACAAAAGCTGAAAATAACCTGAAAAATTTTGAGCAAGCCATGAATGTGCAAGTACAGGCTGCTAAGGTAAATCTTCAAAACAGCCAACGCTCGCTTGCTATCCAAAAGCGCAACATGGAGCTGGCCAAGAGCGTGAGCAACAATACCTTTAAAAAATACCGTGCCGGTACCGGCTCAAATCTTGAAGTGACCAATGCCGAAGCTTCGCTCAAAGAGGCCCAAATCAATTACTTCAATGCCTTGTACGATTTCTTGGTCTACAAAATAGACTACGAAGTGGCGGCAGGACTCAACAAATACTAATTAACCAAACCTTTACAAATACTTAAATACCAGATAAAATGAAAAATAATTTATTCAGCAAAATACTTTTAGCCGCTACCATTTTGGTGGCTGCTTGCAGCAAATCGGGCCAAGGCGACAAGGCCGCTCAACTGGAAGACTTGAAAAAACAACAGCTTGAAATCATGGCCAAAATTCAACAATTGGAGTTGGAAATGAAAAAATCGAGCGATTCGGCATTTTTGGCAGATGCCTCGGGCAAAGCCAAATTGGTGAAAGTAGAAGCACTAAAGCCCGGCACTTTTGCACACTATGTAGAGATACAAGGCAAGGTAGAGACAAACAACAATGTATTGGTAAGCTCTGAAACAGCAGGTATCATCAAAAATATCACTGTAAAAGTTGGAGACAAGGTGAAAAAAGGTCAAGTTTTGGCCGAATTGGACAATGTATTGGTGAGAAAGGGAATAGAAGAGTTGAAAACAGCCCTCGAATTGGCTACCACAGTGTTTGAAAAGCAAGAAAAATTGTGGAAAGACAATGTAGGTACAGAAATACAGTATTTGCAAGCCAAAAACAACAAAGAAAGCTTGGAAAACAAAATGGATCAGTTGAAAGAGCAATTGAAAAAAACTCGCATCACGGCTTCTATGGACGGAGTGATAGACGAGCTTTTCAAGAAAGAAGGCGAATTGCAATCGCCCGGTGTGCCTGTGTTTCGTTTGGTAAATTTCTCCGATTTCAAAATCGTGGGCGAACTTGCCGAGAGCTACATCAGCAAAATCAATGTAGGCGATGAAGTAGAAGTGTATTTTCCTGATTTGAACAAGTCTATCAAAGAAAAAATAAGTGTGGTAGGCAGTACCATCAACCCTACAAACAGAACTTTTTCTATGGAAATTAGGCTTAGCAACTCTCAAAGCAGCATCAAACCCAATTTGGTTACTTATCTTAAAATCAAAGATTTCTCAAAACCAAATTCTATAGTGGTGCCAATCAACACCTTGCAAAGAGATCGCGACAACCAATATGTATATGTAGCAGAAGCTGGAAAAGTAGTGAAAAAAGTAGTGAAAGTAGGCGAAACCTATGGCACTACCGCCCAAATACTTGAAGGCTTAAAACAAGGCGACTCATTAATTACCTTTGGCTACAACGACCTGACAGAAGGGCAAACGATTAAATATTAAGCTTGATTTAAGGGATTTTCTCGATTAGCTTGATTTCAATGTGATATGATAAAAGAAGAGATAACGAAGAAAATAATTGGATGTGCTATGAAAGTACACTCAGAGTTAGGCTTTGGCTATCCGGAAATTATTTATCAAAACGCTTTAGAAATAGAGTTTAATATAGAGAATTTGAGTTTTGAAAAAGAAAAAACAATCCCTGTATACTATAAAAATATTTTGGTAGGTAAGAGAAGAGCTGATTTTATAGTAGATGAAAGCATTATTGTTGAGCTTAAGGCTGTTTCTGCACTCGATGATAGCAATATTAATCAAACCCTTAATTACTTAACAGCTTTTCGTTTCGAAATTGGTTTATTAATAAATTTTGGTGGAAAAAGCCTTGAATTTAAGCGCCTTCACAATAATAAGCTTTTGAAAATGAAAGAAAATTAGAATTACCATTCGCACTAAAAAATCAAGAAAATCAAATAATCCTTCAAATCATGATAGATAAATTTAAAGAATTCGGCCTCACCTCGTGGTCGGTCAATAATAAAACAGCCATATACATCCTCACGATTTTCGTGACGTTGTTTGGTATCAGCACGTACAACAGCCTCCCAAAGGAGCAGTTTCCTGATATTGTTATCCCTACGATATACATATCTACCATTTACCCGGGTACTAGCCCTGCCGATATGGAAAACTTGGTAACTCGTAAACTAGAGAAACAGGTAAAAGCCATTTCGGGAGTGAAAAAATTCACATCCAACTCCGTGCAGGATTTTTCTAACATTATTGTGGAGTTCAACCCCAATATCAATGTGGAGGTGGCCAAGCAGCGGGTGAAAGATGCTGTGGACAAAGCCAAGCAAGACTTGCCTGACGACTTGCCAACAGACCCCAGTGTGATAGAAATCAACTTCAACGATTTCCCTGTGATGTATGTAAACATCTCAGGTCCTTACCCTGACGATAAACTGAAAGAGTTCTCGACCATGGCCAAGGAAAAAATCGAAGGCTTGAAACAGATAACGAGAGTAGACCGTGTGGGCGACCGTGACAAAGAACTGCAAGTAGATGTAGATATGTACAAAATGCAAGCCGCTACCATCACCTTTGGAGATATAGAGCGGGCCATTGCTTATGAAAACAAAACCATTTCGGCCGGAAGTGTAAAGGTAGATGAAATGAAGAGGGCTGTACGCATCAGTGGTGAGTTTACCGACTTGAACAAAGTAGCTACTCAAATAGGAAACATCATTGTAAAATCGGCTTACGGATCGCCTGTGTATTTAAAAGACATAGCCAAGGTAAAATACGATTTTGCTGAGCAAGAAAGCTACGCCCGCATGAACCACAACCCTGTAATTTCATTAAATATAGTTAAAAGAGCAGGTGAAAACCTGATAGAAACATCAGACAAGGTACGCGCTATTATGGCTGAGCTTCAGGCCAACAAGTTTCCAAAAGATTTGGAGATAGTAATCACCGGTGACCAGTCTGAGACCACACGTACCACATTGAACGATTTGATAAACTCTATCATTATCGGTTTCTTGTTGGTTACTATTGTGCTTATGTTCTTCATGGGCGTTACCAATGCATTGTTTGTGGGTCTTTCTGTACCTATCTCCATGTTTATCGCTTTTATGATAATGCCTACTATCGGTTTTTCATTAAATATGATAGTGCTTTTTGCTTTCTTGTTTGCTTTGGGAATAGTAGTAGACGATGCCATTGTGGTGATAGAAAATACCCACCGTTTGTTTCACAAAGAGCATTTGCCGATAGAAGTGGCAGCGAAAAAAGCTGCGGGTGACGTGATAGTACCGGTAATAGCCGGAACAGCTACTACGCTAGCACCGTTCTTGCCTTTGATGTTTTGGCCGGGCATTGTGGGTAAATTTATGTACTTCTTGCCTGTGACACTCATTATTACGCTTTCTGCTTCATTGTTTGTAGCCTTCATCATCAACCCTGTGTTTGCAGTGTCGTTTATGAAAAAAGAGGTAGAGTATGCCAAAGATGCTACCTTCTTCCAAAAAAATCGTGGTTTAGTCATCTCCTGGATCATAGCAGGAGCATTGGCACTCATTTTCTATGTGTTTGGAAATGTAGGTATGGGCAATTTTTCAGTCTTTATAGGTTTGCTTTTGGCTTTCAACCGATTTGTGCTCGATGGAGCCATCAAAGGTTTCCAAGACAAAGTGCTGCCTGCCATGATGAATGTGTATGAAAATATTATCAGGTGGACACTTAGAGGCCGCCACACCATCTATTTATTGTTGGGAACAATTGTTTTGTTCTTTGCATCTATAGGATTGATTGCTTGGAGAAAACCATCAGTGGTGTTTTTCCCAAGCAGCGACCCCAACTTTGTATATGTATATCTGAAACTACCCAACGGAACAGACCAAGCCGTGACCGATTCGGTGGCAAAAGTAGTAGAAGACCGTGTTTATAGTGTGGTAGGCGAGAACAATCCATTGGTGGAAGCCATCATTACCAACGTGACTTTGGGAACAAATGACCCTACAGAAGGAGATATGAGCCCAAAACCAAACAGAGCACGTATCGGTGTGTCGTTTGTGAAGTTTGAAGAAAGGCATGGCGTATCTACCAGAGTTTACCTCGACAAAATTCGTGAAGCCGTGGGCGACATTCCCGGTGCTGAAATAGCAGTAGACCAAGAAAAGGGCGGCCCACCTACAGGTAAGCCCATAGCCATAGAAATAACGGGAGAAGAGCTGGATGATTTGGTGGCTATTTCAAAAAACTTGATTCAATACATCAATAAGCAAAATATACCCGGTATTGAAGAGTTGCGCAGCGATTTGGAAGACACCAAACCCGAAATTCAAATTGAAATAGACCGTGAGAGAGCCAATAGAGAAGGCATTTCTACTGCCCAAATCGGTTTGGAAATCCGCACGGCCATATTCGGAAAAGAGGCTTCTAAAATTCGTGATGGCGAAGAGGAAAATAAGGTTATGCTACGCTATTCGCCTACACAGCGAAATAAAATAGATGAGCTCATGAACCTCAACATTACGTTCAGAGACATGGCTATGGGCGGTATGGTGAGAAATATACCACTTTCATCAGTAGCGAAAGTGAAATATAGCAACACGTTTGCTGCCATTAAACGCAAAAACCAAAAACGTATCGTTACCATCAGTTCAAATGTGTTGAGCGGATATTCACCAAACGACATCATTCCTAAAATAGAAGAATCTTTGAAAGGTTTTACCATAAAAGAAGGCTACGACATCCGTTTTGGCGGTGAGCAAGAAGACCAAAAAGAAACTTCCGACTTCCTGGGCAAAGCCATGTTGATTTCACTCGGTTTGATATTTGGTATTTTGGCCACACAATTTAACTCCACTAGCAAGCCTTTGATTATCCTCACCGAAATCTTGTTTACCATCATAGGTGTATTCTTGGGAATAGGCATTTTCAATATGGGTTTTGTAATAGTAATGACGGGTATTGGTATTGTTGGTTTGGCTGGTATAGTAGTGAAAAACGGCATTTTGCTCATAGAGTTTATGGACGAGTTGCGTGGGCGAGGTCTAAAACTTCGTGAAGCCATTGTAGAAGCCGGAAAAACACGTTTGAGCCCTGTATTACTCACAGCAGCCTCTACCATTTTAGGGTTGATACCTATGGCCATAGGCTTCAACATCAACTTTGTAACTCTGTTTACTGAGCTCAATCCTAAAATATTCCTAGGTGGCGACAACGTAGCCTTCTGGGGTCCTTTGTCATGGACCATTATCTTTGGTCTGGGCTTTGCTACATTCATCACCTTGGTATTAGTGCCTTGTATGTATTTCTTAAATGAAAGAATCAAAGCACGTTTGAAAGGGATAGATGTAGAGACTCTTTAAAATGATGGATACCATCCCTTCGCGGGGATGGTATCCGCTTATCAATTATAAATATAAATTAATAATTACACATTAAAATAAGCAGTTATGGAAAAACGTATACTTGATTCCTTGCTACGCATCTTTAACAGACAATTTCTCATTCATATAAATCAGTTATCGGAAAGACATAATTTCTCCAGAGATTTGGGAATGAATGAGTTAGAACGAATGGAGATGCTTTATTATGTGGAAAACGAGTTCCACATCAATATAGACGACCGCGAAGTAAAAAAAATATCTACTGTTGCCGATTTAATTACTACTGTGCAGAAATATGCACAGTAGTAATTTTATTCCAAATATTATATACTACTTAGAGTTTTTCGTGTACAACCTACCCAAGTAGCGCTCATATAGCGTTACGTTCAGCAATAACAGCATGAGATTATAAGCAAAATCTTCGATAGGAATGGTAAAAAATCGTATTCCCAAATTCTCATCGTTGTTATACCACACGATGGGGTCATCTGTCACTGCTCCCGTAAGTACTCCGTTCACAATCGTAAAGGGTATCAAAACGATAAAATAGCTTACCCAAAACACTTCGTGGTTGATTTGTTTTTTTCTGGCCACATGGTAGGCCAACACCAGCGATGCGCCCACACAAGCGAAGCAAGTATAGAGTTTATTATAGTTGGCAAGACCGAAAAAAAACAAAAATAAGCCCACAGTAAGGCTCAAGCCGTAAAAAAGACCATTTTTGATTTTATCGCGCCATAGAAAATACACTGTTTCGTATATGAAAAGACACGAGAACGGCACCACAGTAAAAAAAAGTATCTCTTCGATAGGCAAATTAAAAATATTTAAACCCAACAAATAGCGAGGAGTGAAGCCCCACACACCCAAATAAGTAAAAAGAGAATCGAATACGATGAAAAATAAGCCCACCAATGTAGTGGCTTTAAAAGCAAGCGACCATTTTGAAAAAAAATACATTTTCTTCTCAAAACTCCACAGCAGAGGAAATAAAATCGTTAATAAGTCTATTATTAAATAAGAATAAGCCTGCATTTTATCTTGAAAGTATTTTTAGGGCTTCAAGATAATACTTTTTCGGCACTACCAACATACCGAAGCAAACTCCCTGTTCTTTTCCCAACACTTTGTGATGGGCTTTGTGGGCTTTTCTCAGGGCTAAGAAATAGGGGTGATTGGTATCTCTAAACCATTTGAAGCGCTGATGAATAAACACATCATGAACCAAAAAGTAGGCAAACCCATAAAGCGTGATGCCCAAACCAATAAAAAACCGAACATCAAAGCCTGCCATTATCCCAAAAATCATCAACATAGAACCCGGAGTGGCATAAATAAGAAAAAAAACATCGTTTCTTTCAAACCAACTTTCATGGTCTTTGTGATGGTGGTCGCGATGAAAGTGCCACATAAAACCATGCATTACGTACTTGTGTGTAAACCAAGCCATGAATTCCATGCCGAAAAATGTAGCAGCAGTGATAAAAAACCCTAAAACTAAATTCATATTTTAAAAAGCTTATAAGCTACCTTAGTCATTAATGCTCATCAAGAAATTTTCCTTGTATCTCTCTAGCGCATACTTAAACCAAAAAGTATATTTTTGGGGATTTTGTTTTATATCTGCAAGCACTTGTTCAAAATCTACATATTTCCAATTGCTCACTTCATCGGGATTGGGCTCAGGTTCGGCTTCGTAGTAGCCTATGAACACATGGTCTAGTTCGTGTTCTGTGAGGCCATTTTCAAAATTGGCTTTGTATAAAAAGGTAAATTCTTTATTAATGTGGCAGTTAAAACCCATTTCTTCTTCCAATCTGCGCTCGGCAGCTTCGTCTATATCTTCGTTTGGACGAGGGTGACCACAACATGTGTTTGTCCATAGTCCTCCGGAATGATATTTGAGTGGGTTGCGCTGCTGCAACAAGAGCTGATTTTTTGAGTTAAAGATAAAAACTGAAAATGCCCTGTGGAGAAGCCCTTTTTGATGGGCTTCGAGCTTTTCCATTTCTCCCAAAGCATTGTCGTACTCGTCTACTAATATTACTTTTTCGATGGTAGTCATAGTTAGAGTTGATTTATGGTTTGTTTTTCGGCTTTGGTACAATGCTTTGAGTCATTCAAATATCTTTTCATGATATCTTTAAGCTCTGCATCGGCACTCAACAGCTGTTTGTCAGCTAATTTAACAATTAAAAATGACTTATCCTCGTCCAAATTGCTGTTGTAGCCCAAAAATGAAGGCACATTGCTTTGAATGGCAAATCTTATCAGTCGCAGTTCAATATCATTCGGATATATTTTTATGGCTGCCTCCAAATCATTTTTACCATCAATAAAATATTTGAACTTGCTGTAAGGGTTAAATGAGTGCTTTGCCATGACCATGGATACTGCGGCTTTATAGCCTTGCAAAAGCGGATTTGATGTAGATTTCACACCTTCCAACTCTTTCAAAAACGATTTTGCAACACTTGCATCGTCTACCGAAGCATAAAATTTTTTACGCAACGTTTGGGGTGATATGTTGTCGGCTTTTGCCGAAAAAAATATAGCCAAAAGCAACACCAAAAAAAATCTCATAGCGTTTAAAACTGTTATTTAAGTGGTGAAAAAGCCAAATTCAGTGAATGTTCAAAATACGACTTTGTGAGTAAAAATACTTTTTGTGCATTGGGGATTCTTATTCGTTTGCCCATTACTTCCGAATGTTTTACATTCCTTATTTTTTTAAATAATTTATAATAGTAAACATAAGCCACATACACTCCCAGCCTTGCCGACTGAGGCAATTGGGTAATGCCCTCATAGGCCAAAGCAAAATCGTTTTCTATATCAGCCTCTATTTGTCTTTTGGTGTATTCATCAAACCTGCTCGAGTTGATTTCAGGAAAATACACCCTACCTAATTGCATTGAATCGTGTTTTAAATCGCGCAAGAAATTCACTTTTTGAAACGCAGAACCTAGTGCCAATGCAGCGGGTTTCAGTTCTTGATACATTTTTTCATTACCCTCTACAAACACACGCAAACACATGAGACCTACTACTTCTGCCGAACCGTAAATATATTCTTTATACGAACCCAAATCATGGACTTTTTGGGTGAGGTCCATTTCCATACTGTGTAAAAAAGCTTCTATTACTTCATGCTCTATTCCATATTGGTTCACTGTGGCTTGATAGCTATTGAGTATGGGGTTTAAGCTTATTCCATCTTTAATGGCAGCATAAGTGTCGCTTTTAAATTTTTTCAGCAGCACAGCCTTGTTGTATCCATGAAATGTGTCTACTATTTCATCGGCATAGCGAACAAATCCATAAATAGAATAGATGTGTTTTCTGATTTTTTTATCGATGAGCCTTGTACCCAGCGAAAAGGAAGTACTGTAAGCCTTGGTGACTAGTTTGCTACAGTCAAATGAGGTGGTGTCGAACAGCTGCTTCATAAAAGTAAAGTTTCATACTTTAACATAGCCATCGGAATTTTGTTTAATAAAATTTGAAAAATGATAAACATAGTTAAAACAAAGGAGGTACAAAAGTAGCCTTATCAGGTGCTTTTAGCTTTTAGTGCTTCATATTCAGCCTTCAGATTTTCGTATTTTACAGAGAGCTCGTTAATGGTTTTTTTCAGCGCTTCGGAGTGTTCTTCCATTCGCTTCTCCAGTTTTTCCCTTCGTCTGTCCAAATAGATATTGTGCCCTTCTATGATTTTATTTTGCCTCTCAAGCATTTCTTTATTTCTGGTAAGCTCCTCTTGGTGGGTAATCAGTTCTTCATTTATGGCCTGAATTTCTTGGTTTTTCTCCTCCAATTCCTTAGTTCTTTGCAACACTTTTTCCTCCAATTGCATGTTTTGCGCTATGATGGCTCTTTCATTTTCCTCCATGACATTGATTAGCTGCATTTGTGCAAGTGATTTATCGGCTTTGTATTGATTGAGTTTTTCAGTCACTGCCAAGTGTCCAAAAAGCACCTCTATAAGTACCCCTATTTCCAAAAAATTCTTTTCAAACGGCAAATACGGTATGACTTTGATAACAGAAAGTGAATAAATAAGCCCAAAAACAAAAAATATACTTATGCCCAACAACAAAAGCAACGTAGACATATCATTGATTTTGAATCTAAAAAACATATATAACGATGCGAAAAAGTAATACACCATGTACACAATGTTGATAATAGTGAAAGCTACAATGGCAAAATTGTAGCCCACAAAAATATTCAACAAAATCGTGAGCAAATTTGAGGCTACTATCGCCAAGTGGATTATGTACAGAATTTTGCTGTCATTTTTAAAATCCAAAAACTTGCCAATGAATATCACTTGCAGTACCACTCCTGAATAAAATATGGCGTTGTATTTATTAAGCATAGGGGTTTCTTGCCAAAAATATTGAAAGAAAATCTCCTTGTCGGTAAGCACTACCAAATATACACCCACTATAAAAAATGCATAATAAAGGTGAATGGGTTCTTTTAATCGCAAAAAGAAAAATATATTTACCAATAAAGTGATGAACAACACTCCTATGAAAAAAAACAAAAACGTATTTGCATTGGCAATTACCTCAAAAAAACCTTTTTCAGGTTTCATAAAAATAGGAAGCAACAAAGCTCCTTCTGTTCTCGCCCTCAGATAACATTCTGAAATGGGCCTTTTGTACATAATGTTTGGGTAGAAATAATCATAATCGCGGGCATCAAACACAAAATGGTCACCCATCGATTGTTTATAGACCTCTCCATTGCTGGTAAAGTGGTAAAAGTCAAGGGTGTCTAAGTGGGCATTTTCAATATAAATCACATAGTATTGATGCTTTGCGGCCAGCGAATCGAATGAAATATGTACCCACAAAGGCTTTGAATTTTGTGCAAAATTCAAAATGTTCGTTTCAGAAGGAGTAAATTTTTCTGCTTCTTTCAGCCTTTTAGCCTCTGCAAAACTCACGCCTTCCGCATCGCTCAAATAGCTTATTTTCTGTGCTTGAACAATATTTGCACTTGTGTTGATTAACAACAATAGTAAAGCAATTCTAAAATGCGTCATAAAACGACAGGTAATAGTTGGATGTGTTCACGCCTAGGCCATATTCTATTCTCATGTTCAGATTGTAGCTCTTTACCATGAGTATTCTCAACCCTGTTCCTAGATTATACTTTAAATTGGGGAAATTTGATTCGCCTACATTAAAAAAATAATCAGAAATGCCTCCAAAAACCGAAATCCCCAATCTTTTCCACACCTTTATGCGTGTTTCAGATTGCAGATGATACATACTATTATCTCTAAATGTATTGGGATTGTAAGCCCTGGCATGGATATTGGGCAGCATTCTAAAGGGAGCCGGACCCGAAACGGCTTCAAAATATGCTTGAAATGCTTGGATAAAATGTTGCTTTTTATCTAAGGGTATAAATTTTCTGATGTCGAGTAAATAAAGATGAAAAGAGTTGTTTCCGGTAGAAAAATTTTGAAAATATTTATATTCTAAACTTGCATAAAAACCCGTTTTCGAAGAAATAACGTTGTCGCGCGAGTCGTAGCGCAAAACAGGACCAATGCCGGTGTAAAAGTAGGGTTCTGCGCCATTAGGCTTATTGTTATCAAAAATTCCTCCAAGGGGATATCTCAATTCATCAAACTGTTCGGCAAGTAAGCCTGCCCCTGCGTATACATTTTCAATAATTTTTCGTAAAATTTTTATATCGGCAAAATTTACTCTGTATCTGATAAACTCGGATTGGCGTGGCGACACATTTTGCCCCACACCAAAGTAGGCTTCAGGCTGATAGTTGTGATATATCCACGAATAAATATAATATTTATTGGCGTTGGTGAAAATTTCGCATCCCGTACTAATTCTGTATTGTCTCAACACAGAATACATTCCAAAAACATATACATTAGAAGCGCGGGTTACAGAATCGGTTCTGTTGGTTTTGAAAGCGCCAATAATTCCCCCTTGGATGTTGAAACCCGTCTCAGGGCTACTGAAAGGCAAGGCTATACCAGAAACGGACAATTTCTTTTGCGCATAAAGAACACCGTACGAAGCTAAAAACAAAACCAAAAATGCCTTTTGTAAGAATTTACACATTTAGTAGTAGTTGATTTAGCAATCTAACAACTTTTAACAATACTACAAACTAATTGTGTGCCAATAACATGGCTCTTTACATAAAACCTAATTCGAGTTTAGCGGCTTCGCTCATCATATCTTGACTCCAAGGTGGATCAAAAGTAACTTCTACATTCACATCGTTAAATATTCCAAGTTCTGAAACTTTCGTTTTTACCTCTTCGGGCAGGCTTTGTGCCGAAGGGCAGGCCGGAGAAGTAAGTGTCATGGATACATAGCAATTGTTGATAGGGTAAATATTAACTTCGTAAACCAGCCCCAATTCAAAAATATTTACAGGTATCTCCGGGTCGTAAACCGTTTTAATGGCTTCGACTACTTTCTCTTTCTTTTCTTCGTCAGTGAGGGCGGTGGTTTCTGTCATTTTATATTATGGAAGATTACTGTTTTAAACACTCTAATAAGAGCATTTTGTTCACAAATTTACCTACTATGTCTGTCATTTTATCATAAGAGGGTATTATTTATTGATTGTTTTTTGCGTTCAATTTTTCCAACCACACGAGTCAATAATGATAACTTTGTATATTCATTAAAAATCGAAATATTTTGAGAAGAATTTTAATTGTAGATGATGAAGAAAAATTGAGAAACCTGCTGACAAGAATTATCAGTCTGGAAGGGTTTGAAGTGCTGCAAGCGGGTGACTGTAAAACTGCCCTCAAGAAATTAGAGCAAACCGAGATAGATGTAGTGCTTTGCGATGTGAAGTTGCCAGACGGCAACGGTGTAGAACTTGCCAAAAAAATCAAAGACAAATTTCAAATAACTGAAATCATTCTGCTCACCGCTTACGGCAATATTCCTGACGGAGTGCAGGCCATCAAAAACGGAGCTTTTGACTATATCACCAAAGGCGATGACAACAACAAAATTATTCCTTTGCTTTATCGGGCTATAGAGAAAGTTGATTTAGCCAAAAGAGTACAACAACTCGAAAAACAATTGGGCGACAAACATTCCTTTGACAAGATTATTGGAAAGTCCAAAACAATCCAAAAAGCCATAGAATTAGCTCAAAAAGTCGCTGTTACCGATACAACGGTTCTGCTGACAGGTGAAACAGGTACAGGCAAAGAAGTATTTGCCCAAGCTATTCATCAAGCGAGCCTAAGAGCCAAACAAAATTTTGTGGCGATAAACTGTTCTGCTTTTAGCAAAGAATTACTCGAAAGCGAAATGTTCGGACACAAAGCAGGGGCATTTACCGGAGCAACCAAAGACCAAAAAGGACTTTTTGAAGAAGCGAATAACGGAACGATTTTCTTAGACGAAATTGGGGAAATGTCTTTGGAACTACAGGCAAAACTTTTGAGAGTATTAGAAACAGGCGAATTTATCAGAGTAGGTGAAACCAAACCTACCAAAATCAATGTGCGCACAATAGCTGCTACACACAGAGACCTACAAAAGGAAATAGAGCATGGACATTTCCGAGAAGATTTATTCTATCGTATTTCTACATTTCAAATTCATTTACCGCCACTTCGTGAACGTGTGACAGACATTGAAGCCATTGCCAATCATTTTATCCAAATTTTATGTATAAAAACCAATAAAAAAATCAAAAACATTGCTCCTGATTTTTATGAAGCATTGAAACAACATCAATGGAAAGGAAATATCCGAGAACTGAAAAATGTGATTGAGAGAAGCCTCATTTTAGTTGAAAATGAAGAGTTGACAGTTGATAGTTTACCTACTGAACTTCAAAAATTTTCAACTTTCAACTCTCAACTTTCAACTAGATCGTTATCTGAATTTGAATTGGCAAGTGCAGAAAAATTGCACATACAAAAAGTGTTGAACTATACCAACGGCAATAAAACCAAAACTGCCGAACTCCTAGGAATAGCCCTAACAACGCTTTACAGGAAAATTGAAGAATATAACCTGTAGGAACACGCCTGTAGGCGTGTTCCTACAAAAAAAATTAAATTCATGACATACAAAAAACATAAACAATATAGACTTTATGGCTACGACTATTCGCAGCCCGGGTCTTATTTTATCACAATAGTCACAAAAGACAGAAAACATTTTTTTGGTGAAATTCTAAATGGTCAAATGATTTTCAGTCAAATTGGTCAATACATAGTTGATAATTTTATTAGGATAAGCGAAAAAATGATTATTTGACCATAGATATGTGGACAGTAATGCCCAATCATATTCATCTGATAGTTACAATAACACAAGATAAACATACATACACTACCGTAGAAGGATTGCGCTCTTTGGTTGAAAAATCTATTTCATCATTCATAAATCATTTCAAAGGAAATGTGAAACGCTGGTGTAACGAAACGGGTCTAACTGATTTTGCATGGCAAGCTCGTTTTCATGATAGAATTATTAGAGACACCCTAGAATATGATCGAATTGCAAAATATATTGAACTGAATGTACAAAATTGGGAAATAGATTCGGAAAATTTGTAGGAACACGCCTCAAGGCGAGTTCCTACAAGGCGTGTTCCTACAGTGTTCCTTTCCTTTCAAAACGCTATGATTGACCCTTTCAAAACGAAAGGATTTTTTGTTTTCCATTTTTAATAAAATACTCATTATCAATACGTTGTAATTTTTTATTTGTAATGGCACGCTAGTTGAATTGTATAAAGCAAATCAAAAGCAACATGACAACTGTATTGCTCATTGGAACAGGCATATTGATTTATGCCCTACTATTTAAATCCATTAACTGGTTTGAAAGAATCTAAAATTATGACAGCATTATTTATTATTTCAATCGCAGTTTTTGGCTATATGAGCTACGTGCTGCTTAAACCTGAAAAATTTTAAACAAGTTGAAAGTGGATAGTTGAAAACAAATACATCTTTCAATTCTCATCTTTCAACTTAAAAATCAATTTCAACTTTCAATTTTCAACAATATGAATGAAATACTTGGCGTAATCGTAATGTATGCGACTGTGGTTGCATTGGCAATTCCACTGGGTCGATATATCGGTAAGATTTTCAATTATGAAAATACTTGGCTCGATAAAATCTTTAATCCTGTTGACAAACTCTTTTTCAAGTTATGCGGCATTGACCCAAACAAGGAAATGAATTGGAAACAGCATTTGGTGGCATTGCTCACCATCAATGTTGTTTGGTTTGTTCTCTCCATGTTGGTGCTTACCAATATGAGTTGGTTGCCACTTAATCCCGATAGCAATCCATCTATGAGTGCTGATTTGGCGTTCAATACTTCGGTGAGTTTTGTGACTAACACCAACTTGCAACATTACTCAGGAGAAACGGGCTTATCTTATTTGGGACAACTTATTTTGATGCTTTGGCAGTTTATCAGTGCAGGTACTGGTATTGCCATTTGTGCCGTGGTTTTCTTGGCCATGAGGGAACCGCAACAAACTCCCTCCCCCTCGGGGAGGGTTGGGGTGGGGCTTTTGGGAAACTTCTATTCATTCTTTGTAAGAGCCTGCACAAGAATTTTATTGCCTTTGGCTTTGGTAGTTGCTTCTCTATTGGCTTTTAATGGCACACCCATGACTTTTGAAGGGAAAGACACCAATACAACTTTAGAAGGTCAAAAACAGCAAATAAGCCGTGGACCTGTGGCTGCATTTGTGGCCATAAAACAACTCGGAACGAATGGCGGTGGATTTTATGGCCCTAATTCCACCAATCCGATGGAAAACCCAAGTTACTTTACCAATATCGTTGAAACGATTTCAATTTTCCTAATTCCTATTGCCATGGTTTTTGCGATGGGCTACGTGTTGCGGAGAAGGAAATTGGCCTTGACCATTTTTGGTGTGATGACCTTAGGCTTTTTACTGTTGCTTGTCCCTTCCATTTATTTTGAGATGAGCGGAAATACTGCCATCGCAAAAATGGGAATAGCCCAAAATATGGGAAGCATGGAAGGCAAGGAAGTACGCTTTGGTTCGGCTGCCTCAGCCGCTTGGGCAATATTCACCACTTGCACCAGCAACGGCTCTGTCAATGCCATGCACGACAGCATGACACCATTAACCGGAATGTTTACCCTGTTAGGCATGATGATAAATTGCTTCTACGGTGGTGTGGGCGTAGGATTTCTAAACTTCTATGTATTTATCATACTGGCTGTTTTCATCAGCGGCTTGATGGTGGGTAGAACGCCTGAATTTTTAGGCAAAAAAATAGAAGCCAAAGAAATGAAAATAGCGATGATCATCGCCCTACTCCATCCTTTTCTGATTTTGTTGGGTACATCGCTTTCTAGTTATTTATATGTCAATAATCCGGCTGAATACGCAGGATGGTTGAATAATCCGAGCTATCATGGTTTTAGTGAAATGTTGTATGAGTTCACTTCTGCCAGTGCCAACAACGGTAGCGGTTTTGAAGGCTTGGGAGACAATACACCATTTTGGAATATCGCTTGTGGTTTGGTGATGTTATTAGCTCGTTATCTGCCAATCATTGGCCCTGTTGCCATTGCAGGAATTTTAGCAAGCAAAAAATATATTCCTGAAAGTAATGGAACACTTAAAACAGATACTTCAACCTTTGGTTTAATGGTGTTTGCTGTAATTGCAATTGTTGCTGCATTAGCATTTTTCCCCGCTTTGACATTAGGCCCGATTGCGGAGTATTTCACACAAATCAACCATTAATAACTTAAGGTACATTAAGCCTTAATTTTCTTAACAGTTAAAATAAAAATTTAATGGTCTATGTGTTCTAAAATATATGTCAGCACTTCAACCAAAGTGGTTTCTTCAGACGGATGAACATTTTCATCGCTCTGAATATGCTTGTGAACGGAATGTTCTGCATTGTCCCACCTTACTATCAATGAATTATCTGGATTTTGCCATTGAAAACTGTATTTGTAATATAAGTCTTCGGCCAAAACCACTTCATTACAATGTAAAATAGTATTGTTTATGAAAGTAATTTCTAATCTACGGTGGCTTAGGCCTGAATCAATTTTATCAACTTTTATTTTTAAATTTTTAATAATGGGTTTAAATGCAACGAGATTATCAAATAGCATTTTTATAGGTTTTGAAGCTTATTTTTTAGATTTTTTACAACAATTTCATAAGCTTTCCATTCCATACCATCATCTTCTTTTTCAAACATACTCCATTGTTTCAGGGTATGAAATTGCTCGCAAAAAGCATCGTAGTTCATGCCATATTTATGTTCGTATTTATGAATTAGATTTTGAAACCCATCTATCTTCTCTTGAATTTCACGCTTTATGTTCTTTAAAGCAAACTCGTCAAAAGTTTTGTAGCCTAAATCATGAATTTCCTTTTCGAGTGCAATGGCAAGCTCCAATTCCATTTTAAAATTATTTATATATCAAATATACAAAAAATATGAAAACTACAAGTCAAACCTCTTTTTTCAATGCTCAGGTGGGGTTGCAGGCTCTAAAGCAAGCTTTTATCAAACTAAATCCCAAACTCATGTTTCGTAACCCTGTCATGTTTACGGTAGAGATAGGGACGGCTGTCATGTTTGCGGTTTGCGTTTGGATTCTATCTGGCGGACAATCGCAAGGCAGTTTTGCCTATAACTTTATCGTGTTTTTGGTACTTCTACTTACCTTGCTTTTTGCCAACTTTGCCGAAGCCATAGCAGAGGCAAGGGGCAAAGCACAAGCCGATAGTTTACGCAAAACGAGAGAAGAGACCCCTGCAAAAAAGTTGGAAGAGGAAAGTGATAAGTGGAAAGTGGGGGACAACTTTCAATTTTCAACTATCAATTCTTCACTTCTCAAGAAAGGTGATCTGTTTTTCTGCGAAGCTGGCGACATCATTCCAATGGATGGTGAAATTGTGGAAGGATTAGCAACCATTGACGAGAGTGCTATTACTGGAGAGTCTGCCCCCGTAATTCGTGAAGCAGGTGGCGATAAAAGCTCGGTAACAGGTGGCACAAAAGTGCTGTCTGATAAAATAATGGTACGAGTAACCACCGAGCAAGGGGAAAGCTTTTTGGATAAAATGATTGCATTGGTAGAAGGTGCAAGCCGACAAAAAACACCCAACGAAATTGCATTAACTATTCTCTTAGCAGGTTTTACTTTGGTTTTCATCATTGTTACGGTTACACTGAAGCCCTTTGCAGATTATGCAAACACGCCAATCACTATTGCCGCTTTCATTTCGCTTTTTGTCTGTTTAATACCAACAACAATAGGTGGATTGCTTTCTGCCATTGGTATCGCAGGAATGGACAGGGCTTTACGGGCTAATGTGATCACCAAAAGTGGTAAAGCAGTAGAAACAGCAGGTGATATTGATGTTTTGCTGTTAGACAAAACTGGAACGATTACCATTGGTAACCGAAAAGCTACCCATTTTTATCCTGCCAACGGAATTGATGAAAAGCACTTTATTAAATGTGTAGTGCTAAGTTCGATGAGTGATGAAACACCCGAAGGGAAATCCATAATTGAATTAGCGAATAAAGTTGAAAATGGAAAGTTGAAAATAGAAAGTAATTTTGTGGAGTATATCTCTAACGGCAAGAAAGTTTTCAACTTTCAACTTTCAGCTCTCAACTTCAAGAAGTTTACAGCCGAGAAGAGAAGCAGCGGAATTGATTTTGAAAACACAAGAATTAGAAAAGGTGCTTCTGATGCTATCAAGAATCTATCAGAAAACGCAGGAAATAGTTTTCCTACTGAAACAGCCGAACAAGTTAAAATCATCTCAAGCAATGGAGGTACTCCTCTAGTTGTTTCCGAAAACGAAAAAGTAATTGGCGTAATTGAGTTGCAAGACATCATCAAACCCGGCATCCAAGAGCGGTTTGAACGGTTGCGAAAAATGGGAATTAAAACCGTGATGGTCACGGGTGATAATCCATTGACAGCAAAATTTATAGCTGAAAAAGCAGGAGTTGATGATTTTATTGCAGAAGCTAAACCTGAAGACAAAATGAATTACATCAAAAAAGAACAGGCTGATGGACGATTGGTAGCCATGATGGGTGACGGAACCAACGATGCACCTGCACTGGCTCAGGCAGATGTGGGCGTGGCCATGAACAGCGGAACTCAGGCCGCCAAGGAAGCGGGTAACATGGTAGATTTGGACAACGACCCCACCAAACTCATCGAAGTGGTGGAGATTGGCAAACAACTGTTGATGACAAGGGGAACGCTCACCACTTTCAGTATTGCCAACGATGTGGCCAAATACTTTGCCATAATCCCGGCTCTTTTCATCGTGGCGATTCCATCGTTGCAAGGCTTAAACATCATGAACCTGAGCAGCCCAGAGAGCGCCATCCTCTCAGCGGTCATCTTCAATGCCATAATCATTCCATTGCTTATTCCATTAGCGTTGAAAGGGGTTTCCTATAAACCTATTGGAGCAAGTGCCTTGCTTCGCAGGAACCTGCTGATTTATGGTTTAGGAGGCGTCATAGTTCCATTTATAGGCATCAAAGCCATTGACCTATTTGTCTCACTATTTATTTAAAAATCCAACCATTAAGGAATTAAGAAAATTAAGTCTTAATGGTTCAAAAAAAACTAAAATATTAAAATAATGAAAAGTAATATCATTCCCGCCATTCGCCTAACACTTGTTTGCCTAGTATTCTTCTGTGGTGTATACACGCTTACCGTTTGGGGAATTTCTCAGCTTGTCCCGAAGCAATGGGTTTTTTCCAAGTCTGAAAAAGGCTTTTATGAAAATGTAGGCCAAAGCTTTACCAGCGACAAATACTTCAATTCTCGTCCATCCGCAGTTGGGTACAATGCTGCTGGCTCGGGAGGTAGCAATAAAGGCCCTTCAAATCCCGAATATCTAGCCGAAGTGCAAGCTCGAATAGATACTTTTCTTGCCCACAATCCAGAGGTAAACAAGGATGATTTGCCTTCAGATTTATTTACAGCAAGCGGTAGCGGCATAGACCCACACATTTCGGTGCAAGCCGCTAAAGTGCAAGTAAAGCGGATAGCTAAAATTCGTAATATAAACTCAGAAAGTCTTTATCGATTGATTGAAAAACAAACAGAAAAACCTTTCATAGGCTTGTTTGGAACTGAAAAAATCAATGTTTTGAAGCTAAATTTGGCATTGGATGACTTAATAATAAAACATTAAGGAATTAAGAAAAACCTTATTGACTCTTAACTTCTTAACGGTTTAAAAAATCAAAATGAAAAATATATTTTTAGCAATCCTGTCATTTATTTCAATAAACTGTTTTGGACAAACAGATAGCTCCAAGAACTCATTTTCGATAAGCGGTTATATTGAAACATATTATGCTTATGATTTTGGAAACCCCTCAGACCATAATCGCCCCGGATTCGTTTATTCTCACAACCGCCACAATGAAGTAAACCTCAATCTTGGTTTCGTGAAGGCTACCTACACAACCGAACATGTAAGAGCCAATTTGGCTATCATGGCTGGAACTTATGCCAATGCCAACCTTGCAGCCGAATCCGGAGTTTTGAAAAACATCTTTGAAGCCAATGTGGGGGTAAAAATTTCTAAAACAAAAAATTTATGGATTGATGGAGGAGTTTTTGCTTCGCACATAGGCTTTGAAAGTGCCATTGGAAAAGATTGTTGGAACTTAACAAGAAGTATTTTAGCTGATAACTCACCCTATTATTTAAGTGGTGCAAAAATTACCTACATCAGCGATGATAAAAAATGGCTTTTCAGCGGCTTGATTTTAAATGGGTGGCAACGCATCCAAAGAGTGAACGGCAACAATACACCTGCTTTTGGACATCAACTTACGTTTAAGCCCAATTCAAAAGTTACTCTAAACAGCAGCTCATTTGTGGGAAGCGATACCCCTGACAGCACAAGGCAAATGCGGTACTTTCATAATTTTTATGGGTTATTTCAATTATCGGAAAAGTGGGGATTGATAGCAGGTTTTGACCTTGGGGCTCAACAAAAGTCAAAAGAAAGCAGCGAATATAATTTCTGGTATTCCCCGGTAATTATTGCAAGATATGCTGCAACAGACAAATTTAGCATAGCTGCAAGAGGAGAATATTATAATGATTCTAAAGGTGTAATAATCAATACAGGCACAGAAAATGGCTTTCAAACTTATGGCTATTCTATAAATTTTGATTATCAAATCATGAGAAATATAGTTTGGAGAATAGAAGGTCGTGGATTTACAAGCAAAGACCAAATCTTTATTTTGAGCGATAAGCTAAGTACACAAAACTATTTTGTTGCGACTGCACTAGCGATTTCGTTTTTAGATTAACCATTAAGGGATTAAGAATATGAAGAAAGAAACTTAATGAAACTTAACTTCTTAATGGTAAAAATAAAACGCTTTAAAGGTTAATATTTAATGGATGACAGTAAAAAGTCCGCACAATATTTTTTAGACCTCATCAAGAAATCAAAAAGAGGAAAATTCAAAATCTACATAGGCATGAGTGCCGGTGTGGGCAAAACTTTTCGCATGTTGCAAGAAGCCCGAACATTGCTTAAAAATGGCATAGATGCAAAGATCGGTTTTATCGAGACGCACAACCGCAAAGAAACGCACGAACTTTTAGAAGGTTTACCCATTATCCCCCGTAGAAAACTCTTTTACAAAGGGAAGGAATTGGAAGAAATGGACGTTCAAGCAATCATCAACCTTCGTCCTGAAGTGGTAATTGTTGATGAATTGGCTCATACCAATATCGAAGGCAGCAAAAACGAAAAACGTTGGCAAGACGTGTTGGACATACTTTCAGCTGGTATAAATGTAATCTCAGCAGTCAATATTCAGCACATTGAAAGTTTAAACGAAGAAATAAAGCAAATTACGGGAGTTGAAGTAAAAGAAAGAGTGCCCGACAGTGTTTTGGCTCAGGCAGACGAAGTTGTAAACATTGACCTTACAGCTGATGAACTTATAACAAGATTAAAACAAGGCAAAATTTATCAAGCTGAAAAAATCGAAACCGCCTTAAATAATTTCTTCAAGAGCGAACACATTTTGCAGCTTCGAGAGCTTGCATTAAAAGAAGTAGCTTCACAAGTAGAACGAAAAGTAGAAACCGAGTTAGGTAACAGAAATACCGGCATACATGAAACTTATTTGGCTTGTATCAGCACTCAAGAAAAAAGTGCAAAAAAAATTATTCGAAAAACAGCACGCATGGCAAACCACTTCAACTCAAAATGGTATGTACTATACGTGCAAACTTCAAAAGAAAATTTTGACAAAATACCCTTAGACAAGCAGAGACACCTGATAAACAACTTCAAATTAGCTACAGAGCTGGGAGCTGAAATCATTAAAATCAAAAGCGGTTCTGTGTCAACCACCATTTTCGAGCAAGCCATTCAGCGGAATATAACCACCATCTGCATGGGTAAGCCTCACTTAAATTTTTTACAAATCTTAACTTCTACCAACGTATTTAATGAACTCATAAAAAAAATAGCATCAAAAGAGATTGATTTAATAATATTAAGTTGAAACTACAAAAATTAACCATTAAGGGATGAAGAGAATGAAGAAAGAAACTTAATGAAACTTTACTTTTTAATGGTATAAAAAAACCAATCTTAACCTTTGAACGGTAAAAATTTATAAACAAATGAAAATAAAATCGAAACTAACATTGGGCGTTGGCCTACTTTTTTTACTTATTATTTTGCTGAGTGCAGTAGGCACAAAGTACATCTACAACTTAAAAAGTGACTCCGAAAATATTTTGGTTGCCAATTATAATTCTCTTGAATATTGTGGAAACATGCTATCTGCTTTAGAAGAATCCACAGAAAATTCTGTCGCTAAATTTGAACACAATCTTCGAAACCAAGAAAGCAACATCACTGAAATTGGCGAAAAAGAAACTACAAATGAGATAAGACAAAATTTTACACTCTTTCTTCAAAATAAATTGGACAGCTCAGCGAAGCTAATCATCAGAAAAGAGATATTCCAACTGATGGAAATGAACATGCAAGCAATACAACGCAAAAGCAATGTGGCCAAATCTACGGCTCAAAAAGCCGTTTTTTGGATCGCTATTACAGGAACTTTGTGTTTTTTAATAGCATTTATTTTATTAATAAATCTTCCTTCAAATATTGCAAATCCAATAAAAGAACTAACTGAAAGCATTAAACAAATTGCTGCTGAGAACTATTCTGAACGAGTTCATTTTGTAAGCCACAGCGAGTTTGGGCAATTGGCAAAGTCGTTCAACACGATGGCTGAAAAACTGGAAGAATACAACAACAGCAATCTTGCCAAATTAATGCTTGAAAAGAAGCGAATCGAGGCACTGATAAACAATATGCACGACCCAGTTTTAGGACTGGATGAGGAACAAAAAATCATTTTTGTTAATGAAGAAGCCGTAAAAATATCCGGTTTGAAACAGGATGAATTGTTAGGCAAATCGGCTTTGGAACTAGCCCTCAAAAACGACCTTATTCGCAGCTTGATACGTGATATATCAAACCAAGAAACTATACAAGAGTCGAAAAATACTCCTCTGAAAATATTTTCAAACAATAAAGAATGCTATTTTGAGAAAGAAGTTGTACACATTCATGTTATACCTACAGGCGAACAAACCCCTACATTGGTAGGTCACGTGATTATATTGCAAAACGTAACAGACTATAAAGAATTGGATTTTGCAAAAACCAATTTTATAGCTACCGTTTCTCATGAATTTAAAACCCCAATTGCCTCAATTAAATTAAGTCTGCAATTGTTAGAAAACGAACAAGTAGGACAGCTAAATGAAGAACAAAAAAATCTTATTGAAAGCATAAAAGACGATGCCCATCGATTATTGAAAATAACAAGTGAGCTCTTAAATTTGACCCAATTAGAAAGTGGCAATATCCAACTTTCTATTTTACCATCCGACCCGAAAGAAATACTACACTACGCCATAAACGCCACTAAAACCCAAGCAGACCAAAAGAAAATAGAATTTAATATAGACTGCCCAAGTGAAGTACCTGCAATACAGGCAGACAATGAAAAGACAGCTTGGGTACTTACAAACATTATTTCAAATGCCATACGCTATTCTCACGAAAATAGCACCATTTTTATAGCCTTAAAGGCACAACTTTCAACTGTTAGCTTTATAATCAGAGATACAGGACAAGGCATTGCAGCTCAATATAAGGACAGAATTTTTGATCGATATTTTCGCATTCCCGGTAATATGAAAGAAGGAACAGGACTTGGCTTAGCTATCAGCAAAGAGTTTATAGAAGCACAGGGTGGACAAATTACTGTGGAAAGCGAGCTTGGCGAAGGGAGTACTTTTAGTATAATATTAAACAAAGCCGCCTAAAAATAAAAAGCATAAGTCCCAAAAGGGTGATTCAAAAAATTCCTCCCCTACACTTCTAAAATAAAAATACGTAGTGCACCAAACTTATTAAATGCATTTATATAGAATTTACAACATTAGCACAGAATATTGAGAAAAATAGTACTTTTACAACAAAAAACAGTACTATAAAGAACTTTTTACAGTAATTCTATGTAAAAGCCTATTAGTACTTTACTCTGTATTATCAAAATGTCTATATTCAAAATAAAAACCATTAAGGGTCGAGTTTCCTTTTTGGTACTTTTTATGCTTGTAAACTTTGTAGTTTACAGCAGCTATATCATTTATCAAAACTACAAAATAAGAGATTATTTCAAGATATACTCTCATGTAAACGAACCTAGTTTATCACTGCACTTGCTTCTAAAAGAAAGATTGGCTTTGTCATTCTCAACTGTCGTGCGGTTTTCTATTAATAAAGATCAAACAGAAAGAAAATATTTTAAAGAATATATAGATGCTTCATTGAGGTTAAATAATTTGCTTTACTCGAAATTTGATTCTATCAATGTACACAGGTTCGATAGCCTCAAATTATTTGTAGAAGCCAACATACATGAATACGATTCTAAAGTTCAGGCTTATTTTGATATTCCTTTGAAAGCTAATAAAGGCGAGAATGTAGATACTCTTTTACAAGCAGAACTTGACAAAAACATAAATCCGGTTTTTTGGACTTCATTTTCTAAACTAACAAAGCCGCAACAATTATACACTCTGTACAAAGAGGGTGTATCGTTAGGATTCAAATCAACTGTAGATAACACCTTCATGGTAAGCATTTTGCTTTCAGTTTTCTCGCTATTGGTGTCGCTGTTGCTATGGAATATAGTCAATAACCAGCTTAAACACACTTTTAAATCTATTATAGAAGCCATCAAAAAACTATCGACAGGAGAAATAGTAAAAGTTCACTTCAAAAACAAAGATGAAGTTGGCGAGGTAATGGAGGCTACGAACATTTTATCAGATAATATCGAAAAAGCCAGCACCTTTGCCTATGAAATAGGCAAAGGACAGTTTGAGTCTGACTACCATCCGGCCGGAGAAAAAGATGTGTTGGGAAAATCGCTCGTTGCTATGCGAAACGAGCTCAAAAAATTCAAAGAAGACGATGAAATACGCAATTGGACCAACCAAGGCTATGCCAAGTTTGCGGAAATCATCAGAGAATATACAAATTCATCTTTGAGCGACATGACCAACTATTTCATTTCGCAACTGGTACGATATATAAATATAAATCAAGGAGGAATATTTGTTCATGAAAAAAATGAACTGGGCGAGTCAAAACTGGTTCTTTATGCATGCTATGCGTATGAGCGCAAAAAATTTGTAGACAAAACCATAGAGCCGGGCGAGGGTTTGGTGGGTGCAGTATTTTTGGAAAAAGAGTCGATGTACATCACCGATATTCCATCAAACTACATACATATCACCTCCGGATTGGGTGGAGCCACACCAAAATGTTTATTGATAGTGCCTCTAAAACTCAATGAAGAAGTGTATGGAGTGATAGAACTTGCAGCCTTCAAACCATTGGAAAAATACAAAATAGAGTTTGTAGAAAAAATCGCAGAAACCTTGGCTTCTGCTATAGGCACTCTGAAAATAAGTGAAAACACAAAAAAGCTACTCCAAATATCGCAACAGCAAACAGAGCATTTGCAAAATCAAGAAGAAGAAATGCGCCAAAACTTAGAGGAGCTTCAAGCTACTCAAGAAGAACTGGCTCGCAGACAAAAAGAAGCCGATTTGGTAAAAGAACGCATGGAAAAGAGAGAAATGGAACTTCTAAAAGAGCTGGAGATGCTCCGCAATGCAAAATCTGTTTCATCAAATTAGGCTTTACATCCTTTTTATAGCGGTTGACTTCAACAAAAAAAGCTGCCAATAGGCAGCTTTTTTTGTTTGGACTTATGAATTTATTATGGTATAATGCTCATTTTCATCATATTAGTTCTGAAAGTGCCATCTATCGGCATACTTCCGGTGTTTATCACCAAATCGCCTTTTTGAACATATCCTTTTTCTTTCAATATTTGGTTTACGGCTTCTATCAGTTCGTCTGTAGATTTATATTTCATATCTAAATAAAAAGGCTTCACCCCCCAAGAAAGATTAAATACGTTTACCAGTTCTTTATTGTCTGTAAAGGTAAAAATCATGGCTTTGGGTCTGTGCTTGGCTATCATGTTGCACACAAAACCTGTTTTAGATATGTTTATGATGGCTTTTGCATTTATATCTTTTGATATTCTGCAAGTTCCGGCAATAAGTCTTTCTCTTAAAAAATTAGGACTTTCAGTTTCTAAATCATATTCTTTGTGGAAAACAGGCGCTCCGGCTTCTATGGCTTGAATAATTGACACCATAGCTTTTACTGACTCCATTGGAAAACTTCCTGAAGCCGTTTCAGCTGATAGCATCACGGTATCAGCCCCGTCAAGCACCGCATTGGCCACATCGCCTGCTTCTGCTCTGGTAGGTCGAGGGTTTTTTATCATGCTTTCCAGCATTTGTGTAGCCACTATCACGGGCTTGCCTACCTCATTGCATTTTTTTATCATCATCTTTTGAGCCAATGGCACATCTTCCATCGGAATTTCCACACCCAAGTCGCCACGAGCCACCATCAATCCATCCGACTTTGAAATAATGGCATCTATTTCTTCCAATGCCTCAGGTTTTTCTATCTTGGCAACTACTTTGGTATTTTTTCCCTTAGACTTGATAATGGTTTTGATATCGTCTATGTCAGATGCATTGCGTACAAACGAAAGTGCTATCCAGTCTACGCCTTGCTCTAGGCCAAAAAGTAAATCTTCTTTATCTTTTTCCGTAAGCGAAGGCTCCGATACTTTCGTATTTGGCAAATTGATACCTTTTTTAGATTTCAATATTCCGCCATACACCACCTCGGTCACTATTTCGGTGGTTTTGTTGGTAGAAATCACTTTCAACTCCAAATTACCATCATCTATCAAAATTCTATCGCCCGTATTCACATCGCGAGGCATAGCCAAGTACGAAGTGTATATTCTTTCTGCATTTCCTACTATTTTCTCGGTAGTCAAAATCAGCTTTTGGCCGTTTTTTAGTTCTACACCATTGTTTTCAACTTCACCTGTACGAATTTTAGGGCCTTGCAAATCTTGAAGCATGGCCACCGTCACTCCATGTTTTTCTCTTAGATTCCTTATGGCTTTTATCACTTCAAGGTGCCCCTCGTGGCTGCCATGTGAAAAATTCAACCTGAAAACATCTACTCCCGCTTTCACCAAATCCAGTAGTTTCTCTTCTGTGTTGCAGGCCGGGCCCACTGTAGCGATGATTTTCGTGCGTTTAAAAGGTAATTGCATACAATTGTATTAATAGATTAATAAATTTTCTTTGTCTTTAATTTGGTCTATATCGAGTAGGCGCGCCATTTCTACAACAGGTATATTTTTAAGCTTACGCACATTATCATGATAGTAAGCCGCAAATTCACCATTGAGGAGGGCAAAATAGTCATAGTTTTTCAATTCGGGCAGCAAATAGGGTTTATTTGTGTTGAAAAATGCCACCGAACGGTTTTTCAAGAGCCTAAAGCTACTGTATTCGGTTTCAAAAATAAAGTTTGAAATGGAAATTTTACAATCTTTTAAAAAATCGTATTCCAATTCCTTGTCTTTGTAGAGGTCTATGCCCAAAAACTGGTTGATATACCACGCCAATTTGAACTCTTTGACAGAAGACACCAAACCCACAAGTACAAAATCGTACTCATATTCTAGTGTGAACTTTTGGATTTTTACTTCTTTTGTCAAAAAAACTTAAATTTTAGTTCTGCAAATATACTCATCCTGTCTGAAAATTTATCTGAAATATCGCTTTAAATACTCGTTTTACAGGCTTTTTGTAAAATACAGCCCAAAGCAGCATATACCCATCGGTAACTTTCACCTAAAAAATGTTTGACTTTATAATGTTTAATATATTTCTTTGCAGCTTCAAAATTAAAACCTGATATTCATCATGTCTGAAATCGCAGAAAAAGTAAAAAACATTATTGTAGAAAAACTCGGAGTAGAAAAATCAGAAGTTACAGACGAGGCAAGCTTCACCAATGATTTGGGTGCTGATTCACTTGATACTGTTGAGCTTATTATGGAATTCGAAAAAGAATTCAATATCTCTATCCCAGACGACCAAGCTGAGCAGATCTCTACCGTAGGACAAGCCATTGCTTATTTAGAGAAAAACGTTAAATAATTTTTTCCTAATTTACCCGAATTAAAATTTTTGATTCATGCAAATTAAAAGAGTAGTAGTAACCGGTATAGGTGCCCTTACCCCCATTGGTAACAACGTAAAAGATTATTGGAAAGGATTAGAAAGTGGAACCAGTGGAGCAGGATTAATTACTCGATTTGATGCATCGAAACACAAAACCAGATTCGCCTGCGAAGTAAAAGGATTTGATGTAGACAATTTCATAGAGAGAAAGGAAGCCCGCAAAATGGATCCTTTCTCTCACTATGCTATTGTAGCAGCCGATGAAGCCATAACCGATTCGGGGCTTATCAGCGATTCTCTCAACAAGCAGCGAGTTGGGGTTATTTTTGGTTCAGGAATAGGTGGAATTAGAGTTTTTCAAGATGAAATTGTCCCTTTTGCAAAAGGTGACGGCACTCCCCGCTTCAACCCATTTTTTATTCCCAAAATGATTATTGATATTGCCCCCGGGCACATATCGATGAAATATGGATTCATGGGTCCTAATTACTCGGTGGTATCAGCATGTGCTACCGGCAATCATGCGCTTATCGATGCTTTTAACCTTATCAGGCTTGGCAAAGCCAATGCCATCGTTACCGGTGGTTCTGAGGCTGCCGTGACAGAGGCTGGTGTAGGCGGCTTTAATGCCTGCAAAGCTCTTTCTGAGAATAACGATAACTTTGCTACTGCATCGAGGCCTTACGACAAAGAGCGTGATGGCTTTGTGCTTGGAGAAGGCGCAGGGGCTGTAGTACTCGAGGAATATGAGCATGCAAAAGCCAGAGGAGCAAAAATTTATTGCGAAGTAATAGGTGGCGGAATGAGTGGTGATGCCTATCACCTCACAGCTCCTCACCCCGAAGGCTTGGGTGTAATCAATGCACTCAAAGAAGCGTTGTCTGATGCCAACATAAAAACTTCGGAAGTTGACTACGTAAACACCCATGGTACTTCCACACCTTTGGGCGATAATGCCGAGTTGAAAGCCATCAAACATGTGTTTGGCGAAGATGCTTATAAAATAAACATAAGCTCCACAAAATCTATGACAGGTCACTTGTTGGGCGCTGCCGGAGCTATTGAAGGTATTGCCAGTATTTTGGCTATACAGAACCAAATAGTGCCACCAACCATTAACCACAGCATAGACGACCCTGAAATCGACCCGAAACTCAACCTCACCTTCAACAAAGCACAAAAGCGTAAAATTGATGTGGTAGTGAGCAATACTTTTGGTTTTGGAGGGCACAATGCGGTAGTAATATTCCGTAAAATTTAAAAAAGCACTCTCGTGGCTAATTTTTTCAGCCCTTTTCTCGATATTTTTCTCAAAAAAGATAAGAAAGAGAAAGAGCTGAAAGCTTTTATCAAACAAATTACAGGTGATGAACCTAAAAATTTGTCGGTATATTTTCTCGCCCTCAAACATTCTTCTATCAATAAAGAGAAGAAAGACTATATCACCCATAGCAACGAACGTTTGGAATATTTGGGCGATGCCATATTGGGTGCCATCATTGCAGAATATCTTTTTAAAAAATATCCCTTCAAAGACGAAGGTTTCCTTACAGAAATACGCTCTCGAATCGTCAATGGGGAATCGTTGGGTCAGTTGGCTAAAAAAATTGGCCTTAGTAAATTCATCGAATACAACGCACGCAACCGCAGTAGCTTTAGTCATAAATCTATGCATGGCGATGCCATGGAAGCTTTGGTGGGAGCTGTGTATCTCGACAGAGGTTTTAAGTTTTGCAAAAAATTTGTCCTAGAAAAGTTATTAGAGCCTTACATCGACATAGACGATATTGTAAGTACTGACGTAAACTACAAAAGCAAACTCATCATGTGGGGACAGAGCAAGGGCAAACAAGTGAAATATGAGATTGTAGAAGAGCACGACCATAAACATTATAAAGAATTTACGGCACAAATTACAATAGATGGAGAAACACTGGCTAAAGGCCGCGGAAGCAGCAAGAAAAAAGCTGAACAAGATGCCGCACGCAGGGCTTTGGAAGCCATAGCCAATTAAGCATAAAATATCAGGAGCTGTTTTCCTCTTTATATATTTTACTACTCTAAATATTTATCCTTTATAATGTATAAGGGATATCAAATTAAATAAGCTTCATTTATAGGCTATTAACGATGAAAGATTGGTTTGCAGATTGGTTCAATTCGCCTTATTACCACATATTATACAAAAACAGAGATTATAAAGAGGCTGAAATATTTATCAGCAACTTGGTAAAACATTTGACCCCTACAGATCAAAGTCGATTTTTAGATTTGGCCTGTGGCAAAGGGAGACACTCTATTTTTTTAAATTCTTTGGGATATGATGTGACGGGTGTAGACCTTTCCGAAAATAGTATTGCATACGCCAAACAATTTGAGAACAATCGCTTGCATTTTTTCACACACGACATGCGCAAGCCCATTAAAAACGATAAATTCAATTACATTCTCAACTTGTTTACCAGCTTTGGGTATTTTGAAACCGAAGAAGATAACCAAAAAACAATATCTGCTATGGCGGCATCGCTCGAAAAGGGTGGCAAAATAATCATTGACTTTTTCAATGCCCATAAAGTGATAGCGTGTATGGTTCACACGGAAACCAAATCCATAGATGGTATTGACTTTCACATATCAAAAAGACTTGAAAATGGGTATATCATCAAGCAAATAGAATTTTCTGATACAGGAAAAGCCTATCGATTTTATGAGAAAGTGCAAGCTTTAAAACTTTCGGATTTTCAAAAGTATTTTTCCAGAGCAGGCTTGGGTATTACCGCTCAATATGGCAATTATCTGCTACATGAGTTTGACGAAAAACAATCGGATCGTTTAATATTTGTGGCAGAACTAGTGTAGTTCAATCGAAGGGTCCCAAAAAACTTTTTCAAAATCTTTAACGGTGTCATTCTCTACTCTTACACCATCCGCTTCGAGCAACTCTTGCATAGCTGTGGGCGTAGGGAAATGAAATTTACCCGTGAGCAAACCATTTCTGTTTACCACCCTTTGAGCGGGCACATCCAGCATGTTGTGTGCGGCATTCATGGCATAACCTACCATACGCGAGCTCTTTCCTGCACCAATATATTTGGCTATCGCACCATAGCTGGTGACCCTTCCTCGGGGAATGAGCCTTACTACTTGATATACTTCGTCAAAGAAATTGTTTTTCAATGCCATATTTTAGATTTCAAATTTATCTCAAAAATCTCTTGCCCTAGGTTACATCAAAATAATTATAAAATGGTAAAAATTACAGCCTTAGGCTCAATTCTTGAAAATATTATAAATATTATTAAAAATTATCAATAATTTTCCTGCACTAATAAACTATACTCCTCTCTCAAGCAATGACACTCTCAAGAAGAAAATTCACAAAAGTATCTCTAGGCGCAGGCGCAGCAGCTTTGGCATTTCCAAACATTATTTTCGGAGCAAAAAATGACGAGTTGATTTTGGGTCAAGGTAAATTTAAGTATAAGCAGGTAAAAAATTGGGCTATAGATAATCTGGCCAACTACCCTGTAAACGACTGCCACGAAATGGTGCAGGACAGCAAAAAAAGGTTGATTTTTTGTACCAATGAAACCAAAAACAACATCATTATTCTTGATAAAAGCGGGAAATACATCGATAGTTGGGGACACGATTATCCCGGTGCCCACGGGCTTACACTTTTAAATGAAAATGGCGAGGAATTTTTATTTTTGACCGATACCAACAAAGCCGAGGTGTACAAATTAACCTTAGACGGCAAAACTATTATCACTTTGGGCTATCCGTTTGAATCAGGTGTTTACAAAGGACAAGAGCAGCAAAAATTTTACCCTACTGAAACGGCCATAGCTCCCAATGGAGATATTTATGTGGCAGATGGATATGGCTCAAGCTATATTTTGGTATATGACAGCAAAGGGAAATTTAAAAACATATTTGGGGGAAACACGGGCAAAGCAGATGGTTTGGTACAAGCCCATGGGGTGTGCATCGATACCAGAGACAAGAAAAATCCTAAAGTCATTTGCACCTCGCGTTCAGATAATAAATATAAAATTTACACCCTCGATGGCAAACACTTGGCTACGTATGATTTCCCCGGCTCGTACGTATGTCGTCCGGTAATAAAAGGCGAAGTGCTCTATGTGCCTGTAATCATCACCCGCCCCGACCCTACAGTGGCCGATGATTGGAATTCAAAATCGGGATTTTTCATGGTTTTGGACAAAAACTACAAAATAATGTCTGCTCCCGGTTCAAACGGATTTGAATACGAAGGAAATACTCCCAAAAGAATGACCCAATCGGCTGATGTAAAAGGCATCATTAAACATGTGCACGATGTATGTGTGGATGACGAAGATAGTATTTACATTCCTCAGTGGAATTCCGACAAGGGTTATCCGCTCAAATTTGCAAGGGTATAGAATACAAAAGGCCTGAAAATCAGGCCTTTTGTATTATTACTGAAGTTTAACCAATTCTTCATCGAGCTTTTTGTCGGGCAAAGACATGTAGCCCGATTCCCTACAATATTTTTGCCCATCGGTGAGGGCCCACTTTATAAATGCGATAATAACAGGATTTTCGGGTCTCCCTTTGCTTATAAAATATAAATCTCTGGCCGGAGGAGAAGGATACCTTCCATCGTTTATTGCAGCTGTCAAGCTATCGAGATTATCGTAGAAATTTTCATTTTCATCCAATTTTCCATTGCCGTTTACATCAATTGGCAGTGGTGTTATGCCGGGATAAGGCAAACGTGTGGTTGGGTCGTATACATACAATGTATTATTAAATCCTATTCCATTTTCAGATTTTTTTACTGCATCGGCCACGCCCGGGTCCCCAAATATTCCCAATCCTTTAATATCATCTTGATCTACTTTTAAAAATTTAGCCCACGACTCTGTCACTCCGCCTGCATCTGAACGTTTGAAAATCTCAATCTTGGCTGAATTATCGTTGCCAACCACTTGACCCCATGTGGTGATTTGTTGGTCTACATATATATTTTTAAATTGTTCTGACTTTACTCCTTTTTCAAAAAGCTCTTTTAATACCGGATTTTTGCTGTTAGCAGAAGCCAAAACTGCATCTTTACTCACTGCCACAAACCAAGCACCGTTTTTAAGCTCTTCTTCGTTAATCTCACGACCTACCATGCCTAAATCGACTGTTTTTGAAAGTGCATCGGCTATGCCTTTACCTGTGCCACCGGCTGTTACATCAATAATTACCTCGGGGTGTAATTTTTGAAATTCTTCAGCCCATTTCACGGCAAGAGGATAAAGCGCAAATGCTCCGGAGATAGATATTTCGCCTTTAAGCTCTGTTTCACTAGAGGCTTGCTTTTTATCGCACGAAAAAAGTAATAGCGATAAGGCAATAAACAATGTAAATTTTTTTTTCATAAGAAATATAATAATTTTATTATGATGCAAATTTAAAGAATAAAATTCTAATATATAAAATTATATTAATGTAAATCAGAATAAAATTTTGAAATAGCGGATCAATTAAAACCCTTAGGTTACCAAATGTTTATGAAAAGAATCAATAGTATCAAAAATATTACTTACATTTGCAAGCGCTTTTCAAATTCCTAGTGTCATGATTTCCAACACAGTAGCAATTAAAAGCATATTTATTTTTTTGTTTTTAACGGTCTTTTCTTTCTCTCAAGCACAACAAGCACCAAGAAAGCACAAGAGAAAAAATTCCGATGGGTACATGGTAGCCAAAAAATCGCTTAAACAAGAGAATCCCGACTATGATAAATTACACAGAAGCAGTGTAGAAAAAGACAAATACAGCAAGCTCGACTGCCCCGACAAGAAAGATAAACGCAAAAGTAAGCTCGACCTTCCCGATTACGAAACCATATCCAAAGCAAACATCATTCGTTCGTCCACTACGGTACATTTTGACTTGGTAGAATTGGAAGACGTACACTTAGACATTCCTGCCTTCAAGCTTTTCAAAAACAACATGACTGACTTTACCTCTGACGGGGAGCATGAGTTCATGGAGATTGTTCAAAAAATCAATCACTTTTTGGGTAAAAACCACGAAGGGAAGGGTGTAACATTAAAAATTGTGGGTAGCGCTTCGCAAATCCCAACCAGTTTCGACCCAAGCAAGACCAACAACAACATCAACCCCGATGGAAGCTCGATTGCCGGAAAAACTACCATTATAAACAATAAAAAGTTGGCAAAAGCCCGTGCTGATGAGTTGGCACACAAAATCAAAAATATTTTCCCCGAAATAAAAATAGAAACGCCCTCATTGGAACAAATAGAAATAGGTAAAACCCGCTGGACGAACGAAATCCAAAAAAAGTTGAATGAAGCATCATTGGCTGGAGATAAAGAGGCAATAAAAGAAATATATGAACCTTTTCAGAAAGACCAGTGGGTAAAAGTAGAGTCTAAAGACCGCACCAGCAAAACCATACAACCCGAGTCGATAAAAATGTACATGCTATCGACTACACCCTATTTGAAGACAAAAATTAATAATGAAGAGGTGGAAATACATTCTGTTTTTATCGTCTCCAAAAAAACTTTTGATGCCATAGGCGACCACAAGGTGTTTAAAACAGTGCAAGAAAGAGACCACTTTTTCAAAAAATTAGGACTAAAAATTTACCACGAAAACAAAGCCGGACAAAATCGATATTTCATGCTCAACAGTCATGAAGAGATCAAGGCATTTCACGTAGCAGATAAAAATGAACGCATTTATGCGTTGTATAAATTAGGTATTGTAGATAATCTGGATGAGCAAATGCTAGAAGAAATGATCATAGCAGATGTGAAGAAAATGGCTGCGGAAAATGCTGAATAATAATTTTTACGATAGTATTTTTTGAACTTAGGAATATAAAAATTAGTTTAGCCACTGTAAAATAAAAAACCTTTAAGAAATGAAAAAACTATTTAATCTTTTGTTTGCAATTGCTTTGGCGGTGTTGGCAGTAAGTGCCCAAAACGAGCCTCAAGCTGAAATTTCTTTTGAAAAATCTACTTTCGATTTTGGTGATGTTAAGCACGGTCAAGTAGTGACAGCTACATTCAAATTCAAAAACACAGGCAAAGGTCCATTGGTTTTAAACAATGTGGCTACAACATGCGGTTGCACAGTACCAAGTTGGCCCAAAGACCCCATTGCTCCCGGAAAATCAGCCGAGATTACAGCCACATTTAACTCTACAGGTAAATCGGGACAACAAAACAAAGTGATAACTGTGTTTTCAAATGCTAAAACAGCACAATCACAAGTATCTATTGTTTGCAACGTAGTTCCAGCCGATGCACCTGCTGCTCCCGCAGGAGACCAATCTGCACCGAAATAATTTCCTTTTTTGGAAGAAAACAAACACACAAGCCGATCTGATTTCTCTTTTTGGCTTGTGTGTTTTTATTTACAGCTTACACAACTCGATATTTTATAAACTTCCTACCAGCTTAAATTTTTTCCCCGGTAGTGACACCACCAGACCTTCAAATTCCAATGTCAGCAATGTAGAGGATAACAAACTTTGTGCTATCCCTGTTTGCCAACCCAATTCATCGATATGCAATAAGTCCGCTTGCTGCAACGCCTGTACCACTTTAAGTTCTACATCGCCCAAACCACTTAAATCAATCACTTTTTTCGCACTCTGTTCCGGTTTTTGTTTCTTTACTACATCCCAATTCAGTGCTTCCACCACATCGTAAGGACTAGTGTATATTTGTGCTTTGTGGTTTTTTATGAGTGCATTGCAGCCTTCAGAATATTTTTGACCTATTGTGCCCGGCACAGCAAATACCTCTTTGTTGTAGTCATTGGCCATTTCGGCTGAGATCAAAGCCCCACCGCTTTCAGCTGCTTCTACTATAATGACGGCATCGGCCAATCCTGAGATGATTCGGTTTCGAGCCGGAAACATTGTTTTGAGTGGTGTAGTACCGAATCTATTTTCAGACACCAATGCCCCCTGTTGCACAATTTGTTTGGCCGTGTCTTTATGAGCAGCAGGGTATACAGTGTCGAGGCTATTGGCAAGTACTGCCACTGTGTCGAGCCCATGCTTTAAAGCCGCTTTGTGTGCCACAATATCTATTCCATAGGCCAATCCACTCACTATCAAAGGTTTATAGCTACTCAAACCTTCAATAATTTCATTTGTCACTCTATTGCCATATTCGGTAGATTTGCGTGTACCTACAATAGCTATGCTTTTGGGATAATGAGCAATATTTTTCCCTTTTACATATAATAAGGCGGGTGCATCAGGTAGTTCGCGCAATCGTTTTGGGTAGTGTTCGTGTGTAAAAAACACAATATCTACTCCCAACTTCATACCTTTGTCAATTTCTTCCTCCGCAGCTTTAATCAATGTTTCTTTGGGCGAAGACAAAGCTTCATAAAGTTTACGACTTTTTATACCGAATTTTTCAACCCAATCCATAGCCGTCATAGACATTAATATTTCGGCACTACCTGTCTTCTCTATGAGTCTTTTGATTACTTGGTTGCTGATTCCGGGCAGCCTACACAGGGCTATTTCAAATATTTTTGATTGTTCTGTCATTTTGTGGTTACTTTCCACACCTTAAAAGTGATAAATCTTTCCAAAATTAGAAATTTAAAGCTATTTTTATTTCAAATTTTATCCTAAGCCAATGAAGTATATATTTTTGACATCGTTTTTTATTGCCATATATATTTTTTCTCAACAAACTATGGCTCAAAGCCTCAAAGCTGAGTTTGACAGTGCAAAGGTTTACATTCAAAAAAATAAATTTTCAGAAGCCACTCCTTGGCTTGAAAAAGCACGCCAAACCATAAAAACTGCCGCTGCTTATGACACTGCCTCGTATGGCGAGGTGCTACGTTTACTTTCGATATGCTATGCACGCACCAACAGATTGGCAGAAGCAGAAGCTACTTTTAAAGAAAATGTAGATGTGTTTGCATCCATGCCTACTAAAAAAAACCAACTGGCAGCGTCCTTATTAAATTTTGGCGTATTTTATTATAACCAAAAGAAATTCAAAGAAGCATTGCCTATTTTTCAACGTGCCTATTTCGTTAAAAATGCCATCAGCACCGAAATTTCTGGCGACCATCTCTCAATATTAAACAGTTTGGCAAATACCCAGCTCAATTTAAAAATGTATGTGGAAGCCGAAGACAGTTTCAAAAAATTAGTAAAAGGGCGACTTGATTTGAATGGGGGTAATAGCCAAGAATACATTCAGGCATGCAATTCGCTTGCTAATTTGTATAAAACCATTCAAAGGAATGACAAAGCACTGGAGTTGTATTTGGAAATATTGGAAGGAGTGAAAGCCAATAAAACAGAAAATAGCAAGGAATATGCTCAAGCAGCCATGAATGTGGCTTTTATGTACAAATCGATAGCCAATTTTGCTAAGGCTGAACAATATTTTGCCCAAGCACATGATGTTTTTCAAACAATTGCAGGCGAAAAATCGCTTGATTATGCGGGCGCACTTTTAAACTTGGCAACTGCCATGCGTATGCAAGGCAAATACACCGCGGCAGAGCCTTTGTATTTCAAAGCCCAAAATCTGTTCAAAGAAGTAGCAGGCGAAATCAGTGCAGAGTATGCCAGTGTGTTGAACAACATGGCTTTGTTCTACAGCGAAATTGGTAAATATGACTTAGCAGAAACTTCATATAAATATGCCATAGAAATAAGTAGACAAACGTTGGGAGAAAAACACCCCGAAATGGCTACTACATACAGTAATTTAGGGCTATTATACAAGGGAATGGGGCAATATGAGCAAGCGGAAAATATGTTGAAGAAATCTCAAAAAATAAGAAAAGAGATTCTTGGCGAAAAACATCCCGAGTATGCCACCTCGCTCAATAATTTGGCCGGATTATACGAAAATATGGGACGACTAAGCGAAGCCGAACCGCTTTACAAACAATCGCTAAGCATCATCAAATATGCTATAGGCGAAAAAAATCCAGAGTATGCATCTACATTAAACAACTTGGCCGGAATTTATGAATCGCAACAAAAATATGCCCAAGCAGAACCACTCTACAAACAGGCATTGCAAATAATAAAGGAAACTTATGGTGAAAATCATCCTGACTATGCTACCACGCTTAACAACTTGGCATTGCTTTTAGAAGATTTGGGTAAGAAAGACGAAGCAGAACGGTTGCACAAACAAAATATAGAGTTTACAAGGCAAGCTTTGGGCGAAAAACATCCCAACTATGCTACATCTATTAACAATTATGCCATACTTTTAGAAAACTTAGGAAGATATATTGAAGCAGAAAAATATTTTTTAATGGCTTTAAATATCAGAAAAGAGGCACTCAGCGAAAAACATCCGGCCTACACCACAACTCTATATGATTTGGCCAAGCTTTACACAGCTACAAAAAATTATAGTTCAGCTGATGCCTATTGGGATAAAGCGTTAAGCAATTATTTGTATCAAATCGATGCATATTTCCCTGCTATGAGCGAAAAAGAGAAAGGGAAATTCTATTTCACCATAAGTCCAAAGTTTGAGCAATTCAATTCGTATGCTCTGCTTCGCAACAGTCAAAATTCGGCTATTTTAGGCAAAATGTACGATTATCAGTTGGCTACAAAAGCACTTTTACTCAACTCTACCAACAAAGTTAAACAGCGAATATTGAATAGTGGCGATTTTGTACTAATAGAAAAATATAAAAATTGGGTATCGCAGAAAGAGCTTCTTTCTAAAGCAGCCTCGATGAGTAAAGAAGAACTAAAACAAAGCAACATCAACGTAGATCAACTTGCTTTGGCTGTAAACGAGCTTGAAAAAGAACTCAATGCATCATCACAAATATTCAAAGGAAGCAACGAAACTAAAAATGTTGGCTGGCAGGATGTACAGAAAAAACTCAAAGCCGATGAAGCCGCCATAGAAATTATTCGTTTTACAAAGTATAGATTTGATTCATCGGGCATATACACTGCGGACTCAATTTTGTATGCTGCGTTGGTGTTGCTACCCGGCTCAAAAACAGGCCCTGAGATAGTGGTGTTGAGAAACGGAACGGAATTAGAGAAACAATACTTGAAATACTATAGAAATTCGATAAAAAACAGGGTACAAGATGAATTTGGCTACACTCAATATTGGTCTAAAATCAAAAAGGTGCTTCCCACAACTGTAAAAAGGGTATATCTATCGCCCGATGGTGTGTATAATATGCTGAATATGAATGTTCTCAGAAATAATCAAACGCAATCGTATTTGGCCGATGAAATAGATTTACGCATCGTCACCAATACCAAAGACCTCTTGACCACGGGCTCAGCAGAAATAAATCCCGACAAAAAAATAATATTGATAGGAAGTCCTGATTTTGCCATGAATACCCGCAAAGTAGGTGCCAATGCCAAAGGACTCACCGATGAGCAAATTTCTTTTATCGAAAGGGCCGGTTCTGGTGTCTTGGCTCCTCTGCCCGGAACTAGAATAGAGGTGGAGAAAATTGCCGGAATGATGAATACAAACGCCTGGAATGTAGACTTATATACCGAACAAAATGCGGTTGAAGAAAACCTCAAAAAACAGCAAAATCCTAAAATACTTCATATAGCTACTCATGGTTTTTTTGAACAAGATGCTTCTGTTTCAAAAAATAAATCAAGAAAAGAGGAAAACGATACCGAACAAATAGAAGAGAATCCATTATTGAAATCGGGGCTGATGTTGGCTGGAGCATCGCTCACTGTATTAAGGCGAAAAAATGAGGTAGCCAATATAGAATTGATTACCGATAAAACGAAAGAAGACGGAATTCTCACCGCCTATGAAGCCATGAACCTCAACTTAGACAAAACCGAATTGGTAGTTTTATCTGCTTGCGAAACCGGATTGGGCGAGGTGAAAAATGGTGAAGGCGTTTACGGCTTGCAAAGGGCACTGAATGTGGCCGGAGCAAAATCGATAATAATAAGTCTTTGGACAGTAAACGATGCTGCTACTCAAAAACTCATGACGCAATTTTATACAGAAATGCTAAAACCCAACACAGCAAAACGACAGGCATTCAAAAACGCACAAATGGCATTGAGAAAAGAATTTCCGGAACCCTATTACTGGGGAGCTTTTGTGATGATAGGGGAATAAGCCATGAAAAAAAACTTATGCTACAAAGAATACCCGATGACTTAGATTTTGTGAAAGAAAGTCGATTTCTGAAAACTAAGAATGCATTTTTTGCAGAATATCAACAGAAATCACCAGGCAAGCCGAGGGAAGTGTTTATCAGTAAACATACCTTAATTTTTGTTCTCAAAGGGGCAAAAATCTTTAGACTAAATAATGAAATACTGGAAGTGCCTGCCGGAGAAGTTATTTTTTTAAAAAGAGGCTGTTACATAATTTGTGAAGGCGTAGAGCGAGAAGAACAATATGAAAGTATCAGTTTATTTTTTAATGAAAACCTTTTAAGTGATTTTTGGAATAGCCATTACTATCTACTTACCCAAAATTATGCTTCTAGCAACGATTTTAATGACGTTTTAGTGCTTAAAGAAAATACAATGTTAGCACACTTTCGTCAAACTATGATTAGCTATTTTGAATATACAGGTTTACACTTAGAGCCACTGATTAAAAAAAAGTTCGAAGAACTCATATTGCTTTTACTTGATACAGAATACAAAAATAAAATTATTAGGTACTTTAGTCTTATCTATTCGCGTTCAAAACCTTCAGTAGAATATATTGTAAACGAGAATATATTTAAACCCGTCACAATAGACGAACTTGCTAAGCTATCTATGCGTAGCTTATCGGTTTTTAAAAAAGAATTTACTGATCAGTTTCAAGTTTCACCTAAAAAATGGATACTTGAACAAAGGCTTCAAAAAGCTCACTTTTTACTCAGTAGCACCCAAAAAACAGTGACAGAAATAGGCTATGAATGTGGATTTGAAAGCACTTCACATTTTATAAAAGTATATAAAACTCGATATAACAAAACCCCTAATACATTTAGAAACTAAAAGCGATATGTATTAGACTAAATAGACCATTTTTTTTGATTTGCATATACCACATTTGTAACCAGTTAATATGCAATCACTTGAATTGATAAATGAAAAAGATACTCTGCCCTCTAGTCGTTATTGGTACATTAGTACTTGGATGCAATTCGCATAAAGAAAATACTAGCTTAAAAAATCCTTTATTTGTTTATGACTTTAATTTGGGCCATATAGAGATATACGAACGGTTAAAAATGCTTAAAAGCATTGGCTTTGACGGTGTAGTATTAGGGTTTAATCCGGAAGATAAAAACACCCTGAATTACATCAAGGACTATCAAAATGCAATAGACTCACTTAGATTGGCATTGCCAATCAAGGCTGTATTCTTTTGGGCAGACTTTAACAGCGAATTAAGCGACTCCGTTTGGAAAGATTTAATAATCACTTTAAGAAAAGATAAGATCTATCCATGGCCAATAATAGGTGGCGACAGAAAAAAGATTGATAGTTCTGTAGTAGTAAAAAACATGCAAAAAATGGCTGATTTTGCTGCTCAAAACCAACTTAATTTAATCATTTACCCACATGATGGTGCTATAATCGCTTCAGCAGAAGAAGCCATCCCCTTTATCAAACTTTCAAATAAGAAAAATATCAAAGTTTCTCTACACCTATGTCATGAGCTGAGGGCGGGAAATGCCAAAAGGCTTAAAAAGGTGATAAAAAATATTTTACCCTATTGGGAATTAGGCTCATTAAGTGGGGCAGACACTGTATACTACAAAGATAGAGCCGATTGGAGCGATGGTATCAGGCCTTTGGCTAAGACTGTATTTGATGTGGAAAATTTTGTAAAGGAGGTACGTTCGGCAGGATATAGTGGTCCTATGGTACTACACACATATGGTATTAATGACTCTGTACCACAACATCTGATTAATTCATTTAAAATCTGGAAAAAATATTAATTATGAGAACTTTATTTATCGGAATTATACTTATAAGTAAACTTACAAATGCCCAATCACCCTTCGATGCAATAGAAAGTGCCCATTGGCATCAGGCATCAAACACATGGTTTGTGTCTAGTTTGGGTGGTGGCAAAGTTACCTTAGAAAAGGATGGTTACGGATGGCTTACTAGACTTGATGAGAATGGCAAAGTTATTAAAGATAAGTGGATCGAGGGCTTAAATGCACCTACAGGAATATATTCTACAGGCGACTTTCTATATGTTGCAGACAGAGGTGAGGTTATAGAAATAAGTGTGAAAGAAGGAAAAATTTTGAGAAAAATTAAATTAAAAGACTCTGAATTTATAAATGATGTAGCAGCAGCAGAAAATGGAGATGTATATGTGTCAGATACATTTAAAGACCGAATTTACCTTATCAGAAAAGGAAAAGATGCCGAAGTATTTATTGAATCATCAAAACTCGAATATCCAAATGGATTATTTATAGACGGTGATTATTTAATAGTGGCTACTTGGGGGCCGATGATAGATAAAAGCACTTTTACCACCAGCAAGAAAGGTAAGGTATTGAAGGTAAATTTACAGACCAAGGAAATTATGAATTTAGGCTCAGGGGCTCCAATAGCCAATTTCGATGGGATAGTAAAAGTTGGGAATTATTATTATGGAACGGACTGGATAGACGGCAAGCTTCTCAAAATATCAGAAACCGGAAGTTTTATAACCGTAGCTGAAGGATTCTATCAATTAGCTGATTTAGGATACAATGCACAAAAGAAAGTATTGGGCATACCAGAAATGAGCAGCAATAGGATTTATTTTATCTATCCTTCTGAATAAATTACTTCTTCACCGGATTTTTAAAAGGCTTTATTAATTCCTCTACTTGCTCAATAATTTGTTTTGCCTGTTCTACTATCTTCTCGCCTTCAGGCGTGGTTTTTACGGGTATAGAATTTCGGTTAAAAATGAGCGTTCCCAATTTATCTTCCATAGTTTTCACTTGATGGCTAATGGTGCTTTGTTCAGCGAAGCACTGTTCAGCCGCCTTTGAAAAACTGCCGCTCTCGGCTACGGCTATTACATATTGAAGTTGGCGCAAAGTTACCAGCATTGGGACTACAAAAAGTTTTTTTACAACACTATTAATATATCTAAAACGAGTCTATTTACTATTCTTTTCTTCACAATACAAAGTAAATATTGTCACATTACCTATAGACCATTTTGCAAACATAGCGATAGAAACTAGGTTTCAAATGATATTTAGAATAATTATTGATATTAAATGTAAATAATTTTTAAGCTATCCACTAACTTTGGGAGTTGAATTTTTTGAATTACTTATCCCTATTGTACAAATAATAAAATGAGCAAAATTAAAGTAGCCAACCCCGTAGTAGAACTAGATGGAGATGAAATGACACGTATCATCTGGAAATTTATCAAAGACAAGCTTATTTTACCCTACATCGAGCTTGATATTAAATATTACGACTTGGGCATAGAACACCGTGATGCAACCAACGACCAAGTGACGATAGATGCAGCAGAAGCAATAAAAAAATACAATGTAGGCATAAAGTGTGCCACCATCACCCCTGATGAAGCCCGTGTAAAAGAATTTAATTTGAAACAAATGTGGAAGTCGCCAAACGGTACCATCCGCAATATTCTTGATGGCACAGTATTTCGTGAGCCTATTGTTTGTGAAAATGTTCCCCGTTTAGTTCCAAATTGGACTGCACCTATTATGGTAGGTCGTCATGCTTTTGGTGACCAATACAGAGCTACCGACTTCGTGACCAAAGGTAAAGGAAAGCTTACTGTAACTTTCACTCCGGAAGACGGCTCTGCGGCTCAATCGTTTGAAGTGTATAATTTTAAAGGCGATGGCGTAGCTATGGCCATGTACAATACAGACGAGTCTATCAGAGGTTTTGCACACTCGTGTTTCAATGTGGCTTTACAAAAAAAATGGCCTCTATATCTGTCAACAAAAAATACCATTTTGAAAAAATATGATGGTCGTTTCAAAGACATATTCCAAGAAATATATGACAAAGAGTTTAAAACCAAATTTCAGGAAGCAGGCATTGTGTATGAACACAGGCTTATTGATGATATGGTGGCATCGGCCTTGAAATGGAACGGGAATTTTGTTTGGGCTTGTAAAAATTATGATGGAGATGTACAGTCGGACACCGTGGCCCAAGGTTTTGGTTCATTAGGGTTGATGACCTCTACACTTCTCACTCCCGATGGCAAAACCATGGAGGCAGAAGCGGCTCACGGCACTGTGACACGCCACTACAGAGACTATCAAGCTGGTAAACCTACCTCAACCAACCCTATAGCATCTATTTTTGCTTGGACTCGTGGACTTGAATTTCGTGGCAAACTCGATGGAAATCAAGAACTTATCCATTTCTGTCAAACTCTCGAAAAAGTGTGTGTAGAAACCGTAGAAAGCGGTAAGATGACCAAAGATTTAGCAGTTTGTATACACGGAAATAGTGTAAAACTAGGCGAACACTATCTAAATACAGAAGATTTTCTTTCTGCCATTGACAACAACTTGAAAATAGCACTCAAAAAATAGTGTATTTATTTTTTCAAAACAAAAAGGGGCAAAAGCCCCTTTTTATATTAATTTTATGTTAAGGCTTACTGTTGATAAATAACCAATCGTATATTTGTAGTAAACTATTCCATACTCAAATAGAAATCTTTTATTGAAATAAACTTTGTTGTTAAATAAAAGATTTAATACTTTTACGTTTATAGAACAATATTAAGAATATTTTGTACTAATTATGACATTCTTGTCAAGTATCAAGTTGGGAAATGAAACGAAAAAGGTGATAGACCTTAACGTTTCTACGCTTTCTTATGATGAAGTACTTGATTCTATTTTTGATTTAGCTTCACAAAGATTTCCATCATATGTTTGTTTTGCCAACGCCCACATGGCAGTAGAGGCTCGGTGGAACAAAAATATTGCAGATTCTGTCAACAACGCTACGATAGTTACCTCTGATGGTATGTCAGTAGTCATGGCTCTGAAGTATCTCCACAGGGTGAAGCAAGACAGAACCGCTGGCATGGACATGATTTATGACTTGGTAGAAGGTGCTGAGCGAAATAATCTTTCTATATTTTTGTTTGGTAGCGAAAAATATATTGTTGATGGTTTCATCTCAAAAGCAACAAAGGAGTGTCCTAAATTGAAAATTGTAGGTGCTATAGCGCCCCCATTTGAAGTTTTTTCAGAAGCGGAAAACAATAAATTTGTAGAAGCAATAAATGAGTCGGGAGCAAATATTGTATTTGTCAGCTTAGGATGCCCAAAGCAGGAGCGATGGATGGCAGAAAATTCATCAAAAATAAATGCTACTCTTTTAGGGCTTGGTGG
>ERZ1066134.161-NODE-161-length-60728-cov-9.080794_pt1 | contig 60728 bp, 44 predicted proteins | sample MGYA00382781_ERZ1066134 | MGnify/ENA primary metagenome ERZ1066134 (study PRJEB33369, sample SAMEA5778364) | biofilm metagenome | biome: Industrial cooling water; feature: Water cooling tower basin; material: Biofilm | place: United Arab Emirates | collected... | reverse complement strand
CTGGCACCCATTGTAAAAATATCTCTGTGAATACCACCCACACCTGTAGCCGCCCCCTGAAACGGTTCAATGGCACTGGGGTGATTATGACTTTCAATTTTAAATACAACGCCGAGGTTATCACCAATATCCATTAATCCGGCATTTTCTTCACCAGCAGCCACCAACATACGGCCACCATCACGTGGTAATGTTTTTAACCATTTAATGGAATTCTTATAACTGCAATGCTCACTCCACATACCACTAAAGGCACAGAGTTCATTAAAGTTGGGAGTACGTCCTAATTTTTGTTTGATGAGTTCAAATTCCTCTTCGGTTAAACGAAGTTGTTGTGCGGTTTTTACTGTTACTTCCATAATGAGTTTGAAAGCGCAAAAGTACGATTGATGCAGGAATGGTTTGATGCTGTGGAAAGAATTATTTTATTTTGACAAATATGATGACCTGCTTTTTATTTGGTTTATACCTCATTTTATTCAGCTGGCTTATTACCCGTATCAGGTTTTTCAATAATTCCGGATTGAGTAATCAGTGGTTGATTGGTTTATTTACCCTGAAAGTTGCCGCAGGTATTTTGTATGGATGGTATTATATGAAAGACCCGAATTACACAATATCGGCAGATACATGGAGGTATTTTTTTGAATCAAAAACAGAAACTGAATTACTGTTCAAAAATCCAGAAGCTTATTTTACCAATATCTTTTCCAATCCTGAACATAAAAATTACCGCCATATTTTTTCATCAGTTAATTCTTACTGGAAAGATTTGAAAGAGTTGTACATGATTAAAATGGTTTCCATCTTCAATATCTTCAGCGGCTCCCGATATTTTGTAAATGTTATTTTTTATTCTTTCATTACTTTTTTTGGACCTGTTGCATTCATGCGTATCATGAATGATGTGTTTCCCGGTAAAAAAATCATTGTAACGGCCGGTACTTTTCTCATTCCCTCTTTTTTATTCTGGACATCAGGCATCCATAAAGACGGTTTCGTATTTATGTTACTCACTGTTGCTGCCTATCTTTTTTATTTCGGACTAAAAGAACATAAACTTTCGTTCTTAAGCTATACGCTGATAGCCTTACTGGTGTTGTTGATTTTTCCGGTACGCAATCATATTGTGCTGGCTGCCATACCTGCATTTGCAGCCTGGTGGCTTGCAGAAAAATTCTTTACGCAAAAATGGATTGTATTTTTAATAGTTGCCGCAGCAGGCATAACTCTCTTTTTCTGCGGCAAATACATCCACCCCAAATTTGACCTGCCCATTTCCATCGTCATGCGTCAGGTTGAATTTCGAAAACTCGGCGGCAATTCGGTACTTCCACAACGGGAGTTAAAAGCAACTGCAAAAAGCTTTTTGTTAAATGCGCCGCAGGCTTTAAATCATACAATGGCCAGGCCGTATCTTACTGAAATCAACTCGCCATTTTATTTATTATCTGCATTGGAGCTTGCAGTTTTATGGATGATTATTTTTATATGGTTCTTCCGATTTACTGATAATCCCTATAATCACTCAGTCGTCTTATTTTTTCTTATGATTTCAATGGCACTGCTTTTATTAACCGGCTATATTGTACCACAACTTGGGGCCATTGTAAGATACCGGAGTATTTACCTGCCCATGCTGGTAGTACCAATTTTGGCTACAAGCCGTTGGAAATTAAACATATTAAAATAATTTTCATTTTACTTTTTAATTAGATTTCGCCCATTTATTAAAACAAAAATTAGCATTTCAACACAAAACAAGCGTTTGTGTTAATAAAATCCCAGTTTTTAGCCAAAACAAATTCACTTTTTTAGGCTTTTTTCCTTTCTTTTGCGCTTTAAACCTTTACAACTCATGCAGTCTCTTCGTTTTAAAGCAATCGACAACCTGAGAGTACAACCTGATGCACAGGCAGGTGGCTCAGCTAAAATCACAGCAATTTTTGGCGAAAATGTATTCACACTCAAAACAGCCCGTGAATTTTTGAGCGATGAAGCATATAAAAGCCTTTCAGCTTCAGTAAAAAGTGGTAAGCGTATTGACCGCTCCATGGCCAATCAAATTTCAAGCGGCATCCGTCAATGGGCTGAGGCTAAGGGTGTAACACATTACACACACTGGTTTCAACCATTAACAGGAACTACAGCTGAAAAGCATGATTCCTTTTTTACCCTCAAAGGAGATGGTACTGCTATTGAAGAATTTGATGGCGCTGCGTTAATTCAGCAGGAGCCCGATGCCTCTTCCTTCCCCAGTGGTGGTCTTCGTGCTACATTTGAAGCACGTGGTTATACGGCATGGGACCCCTCTTCACCCGCCTTCATCATTGAAACAGGCAGTGGTAAAACACTTTGTATTCCTACCATCTTTGTTTCTTACACTGGTGAATTACTGGATTATAAAGGACCTTTATTAAAATCATTAGAATCTTTAAATAAGAATGCAGTTGAAGTAGCTAACTACTTTGATAAAAATGTAACCCGTGTTACAGCTACCCTCGGATGGGAACAAGAATATTTTGTAGTAGATGAAGCCATGTTTAATGCCCGTCCTGATTTGGTATTAAGCGGACGCACTGTATTTGGTCACTCTCCTGCAAAGGGTCAACAGTTAGAAGATCATTATTTTGGTTCTATTCCTGAGCGGGTATACGCATTCATGAGAGATTTCGAAACAGAATCTTACAAACTCGGTATTCCACTGCGTACACGTCACAACGAAGTAGCACCCGCACAGTTTGAGTGTGCGCCTATTTTTGAAGAAGTAAGTATTGCCGTTGATCATAACTCATTATTGATGGATGTGATGGACCGTGTTGCACGCCGCCACAACCTGCGTGTGCTGATGCATGAAAAACCCTTTGCCGGAATTAACGGTAGTGGTAAGCACAACAACTGGAGCATGGCTACAGATACAGGAGTAAACTTATTGGCTCCCGGTAAAACGCCCAAGACTAATTTAATGTTCCTTACTTTTTTTGTAAACGTTATTCGTGCCGTTGATACTTATGCAGATTTGCTGAGAGCATCTATTGCCAGCGCCGGAAATGATCATCGTTTGGGTGCCAATGAAGCCCCGCCTGCTATCATCTCTGTTTTCGTTGGTAAATATTTGAGCGAAGTTCTGGAAGCAGTTGAAAAACGTGTAACCGATAAATTTGATGAGCAGGATGAAGCTATTCTCAAATTAGATTTACACAAGAGCATTCCTGAGCTGTTGCTTGATAATACCGATCGTAATCGTACGTCACCTTTTGCATTTACAGGAAACAAATTTGAATTCCGTGCGGTGGGTTCAAGCGCCAACTGTGCTAATGCTATGACGGTGTTAAACGCAATCATGTCAGAAACGCTGGCTCAGTTTAAGAAAGAAGTGGATGCGTTGATTGAAAAAGGTGATAAGAAAGAAATTGCTATCATGCATGTATTACAACAATACATCAGCGAAAGCAAGAAGGTATTGTTTGAAGGTGATGGTTACAGTGATGCATGGGCACAGGAAGCTGAGAAGCGTGGATTGCCCAATGTAAAAACAACACCGCTGGCATTGGATGCAATGGTTACTAAAAAAGCAAAAGCATTATTTGAAAGCACCGGTGTTTACAATCATGCTGAGCTGGAAGCCCGTCATGAAATTGAACTGGAAAAGTACATCAAGAAGGTACAGATTGAAGGACGCATCATGGGCGAGCTTTGCACCAGTCATATTTTACCCGGCGCTATTAAATATCAAAACATTCTTATCAACAATATCAAAGGCTTAAAAGATATAGGTGTGGATGAAAGTGCATATGCCAATCAAAAACAAATACTGATAAAAATTTCTGAACACATCAATAAGGTAAGCGACCTGGTAGAACAAATGATTGAGGCACGTAAAAAAGCGAACAACACAGAAGGTACACGTGCAAAAGCCATTGCTTATTGTGATGATGTAAAAGGCAAGTTCTTTGATGACATCCGTTACCATGTAGATAAGCTGGAACTGCTGGTTGATGATGCCAGCTGGTACCTTCCTAAATACAGAGAGTTATTATTCTTAAGATAGTTTTAATATAGCAAGCAATCGTACAAACCCCCGATTCTTCGGGGGTTTCTTTTTTTTCTGATTTCTAAGAAATAAATTATTGTCTAAAAAAACCCGCCTCATGAGCGGGATTTTTTTTATTTCATTTTAAAACTTTCCAGAAACTTCGTGGTGAAGTTGCCACTTCTGAAGTTTTCATCCTTCATTAATTGCTGGTGAAAAGGAATGGTTGTTTTTACACCTTCAATTACATATTCACTTAGTGCACGGCTCATGGTATTGATGGCCTCTTCACGTGTACGTGCTACAGCAATGATTTTTGCAATCATAGAATCATAATATGGAGGAATAGTATAGCCTGCATACACATGACTGTCTACCCGTATGCCATGACCACCCGGTGTGTGCAATGTTGTAATCTTTCCCGGGCTGGGGCGAAAATCATTGTACGGATCTTCGGCATTGATGCGGCATTCAATGGCATGCAAGCTGGGTTCATAATCCATGCCACTTATTTTTTCACCGGCTGCTATTAAGATTTGTTCTTTTATCAAATCAAAATTGGTTACTTCTTCTGTTACGCAGTGTTCTACCTGTATACGGGTATTCATCTCCATAAAGTAGAAGTTGCGATGTTTATCTACTAAAAACTCAATGGTACCTACACTTTCATAACCAATGGCACTGGCTGCTTTTTTTGCCGCATCGCCCATAGCCTTACGCAACTCCGGTGTCATAAAAGGTGAAGGTGATTCTTCAACCAGCTTTTGATGACGGCGCTGAATGGAACAATCTCTTTCACTTAAATGACAAACTGTTCCAAAGCGATCACCTGCAACCTGTATTTCAATATGACGTGGCTCTTCTACAAATTTTTCCATGTACACACCATCATTCTTAAAGGCTGCTGCTGCTTCTGTTTTGGCCATATTATAGTTGCGTTCCAGTTCTTCTTCTGTCCACACCACACGCATTCCTTTACCACCACCACCGGCAGTAGCTTTTAAGATAACAGGATAACCTACTTCTTTTGCTATGGACTTTGCCTGCTCTACACTTTCCAATAATCCCCCGCCGCCGGGCACTACAGGCACACCAGCTTTTATCATCGTTTCTTTGGCCGTAATTTTATCACCCATAGAACGGATTTGGTCTGGCGTGGGGCCTATGAACTTGATTCCGTTCTGTCCGCATATTTCTGCAAAACGTGCATTCTCTGCCAGGAAGCCATAGCCGGGATGAATCGCATCTGCATTGGTAATTTCAGCAGCAGCTATAATGTTGGGAATATTGAGATAAGAATCTGCACCTGCAGGCTTACCAATACAAACGGCTTCATCAGCAAACTTTACATGCAAACTTTCACGATCAGCCGTTGAGTACACCGCTACTGTACGAATACCCATTTCACGACAGGTACGGATGATTCGCAAAGCAATTTCACCTCTGTTGGCAATTAATATTTTCTTAAACATGAATTAAATTTAAAGACCTGTCTGCCGACAGGCAGGTTTGAAAATTGGATAATTTGACCATGCTGTCTGAAAACTTGAAGATGCTTATGTCATTTTCAAATTTTCAAATTCCTGAATTTTCAAATTAACTGGGGTCTACCAAGAACAACGGCTGATCATACTCTACCGGGCTCTTATCTTCAACCAATACTTTTACAACCTTTCCTTTTACTTCACTTTCAATTTCATTGAACAACTTCATAGCCTCTACAATACATACCACTTTACCGGGTGTAACCTCATCACCTATTTCTACAAAGGCTGGCTTATCCGGCGATGATTTACGGTAAAATGTTCCAATCATAGGGCTCTTAATGGTAATGTACTTGCTATCGTCGCTTTTGGGAGCAGCAGGAGCCGCAGGTGCTGCCGGTGCTGCTGCAGGTAAAGCCGCAGGGGCCGGGGCTGCTGCTAAAGGTGCTGGCGTATATCCACCGCTGAACACAGCCTGCTGAATAATTTCATCTTTTTGTTTTATGGTGATTTTAAAATCCTTTTGTTCAATACTTACTTCACTGAGATTGCTTTTGTTGACCATTTTAATCAACTCCTGAATTTGTTTCAAATCCATAAATGTAAGTTTAGTTTGGTGGAAATTTTTTGAATGGCGGCTAAGGTAAGAAACAAAGCGGATTTTCATCATTTTTCACCATTTTTCATAAAAAATGAGTCAAAAACAATAAAAAACGGGCTGATTTTTTTAAAAAACCAGCCCACTGCTTTTATCAGAATCAGTAGAAAAACTATTCTTTCACCCGCTCTACATAATCACCGGTTTTGGTGTTGATGCGTATCATTTCACCTTCGTTTACAAACAGGGGAACCATTACCGTTGCACCCGTTTCAACGGTTGCAGGCTTTAAGGTACGGGTTGCCGTATCACCTTTAACGCCGGGTTCGCTGTACGTTACTTTTACTACAATTTTATCAGGCAACTCAATGCTCATAGGCTGCTCTGTTTCAGTATTGATAAGGGCACTTACAGCATCCCCTTCTTTCAAAAACTGAGGTGCATCAATCACCACTTCCTGAACAGCAATTTGCTCAAACGTTTCAGTATTCATGAAATTATAACCGGTATCATCCTTGTACAAAAACTGATAATCATGACGCTCCACACGTACGGGGTAAATGGTTTCACCACTGTTCCAGGTTACTTCAATAGAGCGGTTGTTATCCACACCTTTGAGTTTTGCCCACACTTTGGCTGCCGCACGGGCTGTTTTGTTTTCACCAAATTCTACCACTTTGTAAAGACTGCCGTCCTGCTTGATAATCATACCACGGCTGATGTCTGATGTATTTGCCATAAAACGTTTTTTTGAGGGGCAAAGGTAAGGGATAGGCAAGTACGAAATACGAAGTAAGAAGTACGATTTTTTCAAGCTTATAAAAATTTCATACAATTGTTTGTGTACAAACAACTGTACAGACGAGGGGTCGTATTTGTTGAGCGTAATGAAATCCCGACTTTAGCGGGACGTCGCACAATTTATCGTTCCGATCTTACATGGAGCAACCGGGCTATATGAACTCCCGTCATCTCACCGCATTCTTCAACTTCATACAGTAACTTGCACATATGAAATCATTGATATTCATTATAGCTGTCTTCTCGTCCCTAACCACATCAGCCTCTGTTGATTCCATTCCTGCACATCTTAAAGGATTAAAAATCCCTGATTTTAAATTACTGCTGGTGGATAGTGTTACCAATTTCTACACAGAAAATTTAGATGCAAAAAAGAATACACTCATCCTCCTCTTCAGCCCCGATTGTGACCATTGCCAGCACCAAACAGAAGACATCATTAAAAACATTGATGCATTCAAAAACACACAAATCGTAATGACTACAGTGCTGCCCTTTCCTATGATGAAAGCATTTTATGAACGTTACCAACTTTCCAAATACAAAAATATCATCATGGGCAGAGATGTATTATTCTTCTTTTCACCTTATTACCGTTCTCAATACACACCCTATCTGGCATTATACAATAAAAAAGGCGAGCTTATTTTTACCAATGACGGACAGGTAAAAATTGAAACCCTGATAGCACAACTGCCGCAGTAATTAATAGTTGATTGCGGGAAACATCTTTTTAAAAAGCCTTCCGGGTTTTTAAAAGGCGCTCACTACTAATCATGAGGGTTGCTAAAACCCCAAAGTTTTTTTAAACATTGATAAAGATTAACAAATCAATGATAACATCAGTCCTTCAACTGATGAAAATCCGTTGGCAGTAACCGCTGCTCCCATTACCTTTGCGCTTCGTCAGCCACAGCTTGAGCCACGGATGACATTAATCAATTTTATTTAAAATCAAAAATTGTTTTCCATGAAAGTTACTGTTGTAGGTGCCGGAGCCGTAGGTGCAACCTGTGCCGATAATATTGCCCGTAAAGAATTGTGTTCTGAACTGGTATTACTGGATATTAAAGAAGGAATTGCCGAAGGTAAAGCACAGGATATGATGCAAACAGCTACCCTTCTTGGTTTTGACACCAAGATTGTGGGCAGTACTAACGACTACACCAAAACAGCCAACAGTGATGTGGTGGTGATCACTTCCGGTTTGCCACGTAAACCGGGTATGACCCGTGAAGAACTCATTGGCGTAAATGCAGGTATTGTAAAAGGTGTGTGCGAAAACATTTTGAAACATTCACCCAATGCCATCATCATTGTTATCAGCAATCCTATGGACACTATGACTTATCTGGCATTGCAATCAACCGGTTTACCTAAGAACCGTATCATTGGTATGGGTGGTACATTAGACAGCAGCCGTTTTAAATATCAACTGTCTCAACACCTCGCATGCTCTCCTTCTGATTTAAATGCAGTAGTGGTAGGCGGTCATGGTGATACTACGATGATTCCTTTGATTCGTTTAGCTACATGGAACAGTGTACCTGTTACCAACTTTTTAAGCAAAGAACAACAGGAAAAAATTGTAAAAGATACCATGGTGGGTGGCGCTACACTCACAGCACTAATCGGCACCAGTGCCTGGTATGCTCCGGGTGCTGCCGGAGCGGCATTGGTTGAAAGCATTCTGCGTGATGAAAAGAAACTCTTTACCTGCTGTGTAGCTCTTGATGGTGAATACGGGCAAAAAGATATTTGCCTGGGTGTACCTGTAACCATTGGTCGTAACGGTTGGGAAAAAATCGTTGACTTTGGTTTGAATGAAGAAGAGCAGGCATTGTTCAATAAGAGTGCTGATGCGGTAAGAAGTATGAATGATGTGTTAAAGACACTCTGATTTGAAAATCAGATAATTTGAAAATTAAAACGGTTTCAGCATGCTGAAACCGTTTTTTCATTCACAAAATTCCATTTATTGTTTGATGAACTTACCCTGCATTTTAGACCCATCTTCTGCTACAATGATTAATGTATATGCACCGGCAGGAATCTTATCTGCTTTTATCTGTAATTGATTTTCTCCATTCAGAAGCCTTGCAGTCATTGTTGAAATTATTCTGCCGCTCATATCTACCATCATTACATTGGCATCGGTTGTTTTCTTTACACGAACACTTACAACTAAATCCTGAGCAGTTGGATTTGGCCACAAACGAATACCTGTTACTCCATCTGCAAACACATCAAATACACCGGTAGGAAAATCATTATCCGTCAAGGTCCACCTGGAAAAAGAGTTGATGCCTGTTTGTTCAACAAAATTGGCTACCGCATCCCTGCTGCTGAAACCAACACCCGTCCAGTTTACATTATCATTGCTGCGCCATAAGCCTAATGCATTTTCGGTACGACCATTCAACTCTGCATCAAAATAATTAAAGCGAAGTGTTGCATTTAATCCCGTGTTGATTATGGGTGTAATATCAAAGTAGCGATTGATGGAAGGTCTTCCGGAAACAATATTTGATTGTATGGTATGCCCACGACGTATGGTTGTTGAACCAAGATTTTGAGCCGATGTAATTACGGCACCTAAATTACCGGGGTTAGCTGATGAAGGTGCATTGAGGTTGGTAATGATTTGCACATAGCCACCCATAGTGCCTGTTATGCGTGCCGTTTCTGTTTCACCATTTAAAAAAGCCGTTGCATCCAGTTCAATATTGTTATTGTTGAGATTGATGCTTCCGCTTGTAAAATTGATTTGGGAACCGATGTTCAATGTGCGTTGCAGTTGTACTTGTACGGCACCGGTTTTTGCTATTTGCAGAATGTGGATTTTGGTAAACTGTGTACCGCTGATATTGCTGTTAGCTGTTCCTGTAAACCGAACGGTTCCTGTCGTTTGATTGAAAGTACCATTATTCACCAGGTCTATGTCATGCAAGGTTAACAAAGCGTCACCGGTGAGTGTAAAACCGGCACCATTTGTAATCACCAATTGTGCAGTTGTAGTTTTTACAACCAGTAACAACAGCAGAATGATCCAACTATATTTCATACCGATTGATTTAATTACAGAAAATCAGTTTCAGTTCCATAAAACTAATCTGTTTGGCGGGAGCAAACTATTACACAATCGGGGTATAAAGGAGCGGTACTGAGTAATCGGCGGTGAAAAATGAGCCAGCAGCTCAGCAATGATCAACGGAGTGTTTTGGCCCAGCTTTGAGCCACAGCAGCCAGTTGTTGTACATCCTGCTGCTCCATACATTTAAAATGACCTTTGGGACATTTGTTATAACCAATTTTAGAACAGGGGCGGCATCGCAGGTTTGGCACTTCGTACTTTGAATGTTGTACTTGCGTGTTTCCAAAATAAGGTGTCATTCCAAATGCAGGCACTGTGTTTCCCCAAACACTGATGATGGGTTTTTTAAAAGCCGCAGCAATATGCATTAAGCCGGTATCATGTGTGATGATGAGTTTTGCTTTTCGAACAAGATCAGCGCTTTCGTTGATGGAGAATTTACCGCAGGCATTGTAGATTTTCACATTGTCAATGGATGCTATCTGTTCACCCATGGCAGCATCTTCCGGTCCGCCTAATAAAATAATGGGATGATGCAAAGCGGAGCAAAGTTCTTTGAGTTTGTGCAGGGGCAAACGCTTGGTGTTATGTGCAGCACCAATCACCAACCCGATATAACCAAGATGATGGCTATGCGGCAAATCCGTTTGATTGATTTCCTCTTCTTTTGGAATAAAATAATTCAATCCTTTATGGTCGTTCTGCACTCCAAACTCTTTCAGTGTTTGTAAATACCGATTAACAATATGCACATCGGGCATACGGTTGATCTTAATATTGGTGAGCAGCCACTTTTGAAAATTAAGTTTGTTGAATGAAAATGATTTTACTTTCAAAGCACGTTTTATTTTTAAGGTACGCAGGTTGTGATGCAGATCAATAATGTAATCGTAGTTTTCTTCTTTCAACTCATGCAGGAGTAAATCCCAATCATTATTGAGATAATAAAATTTATCAATGTAAGGGTTGGATGCAATGACTTTATGAAAACTGAATTTGGTGAGGTAATGCACTTCCGCATCAGCCACCTGCTGTTTTAAACAACGAACTACAGGAGTGGTGAGAACGATATCTCCGATGGAACTGAAACGAATGATGAGAAATTTCATGCAACTTGGTTCATGGTTCATGGATCATAGTTCATGGTTTGCAGCTATGAACTATATACTATTAACTTTTCTTCATGGCAACATCTCCTCTCCTTCCACATAATTCAAATCTTTATGAAATGTTTCCTGTGTAAAGTAAGCTGCAATTAAGGTGATGGTCATTACCACAATGCCAGTTACTATACCACTTTTTGTTAAGCCCCAACCCCAGCTTTTTTGAAACAATCCCAAAAACATCATATTAATTAAAGGCAATGCACCTCGCACCATATTGGGGATGGTAGTTGCTGCTGTTGCTCTTAAGTTGGTTCCAAATTGTTCTGCACCCATGGTTACAAAGATGGCCCAGAAGCCGGTACTGAAACCCAGCCAGGCGCAAATAGCATACATGGCGGTATCAGAACTATTGAGCGGCGAAAAGAAAATGATCAAGCCAACAATGGTAAATGCATAGAATAAGTACAATGCCTTTTTTCTGCTTTTGAAATACTGACTGATTAAGCCGATTAAAATATCACCTGTTGCAATAGCAGCATAGGCAAACATGATAGCACGGCCGCTGTCAATTTTTGAATTGTTGTAAAACTCTCCGGCAAAACGGTTACTGAGATTCACCAAAATACCTATTACGTACCAGGTAGGTAATCCAATTAAGATTGCAAGTAAATATTTTCTGAAACGGGTAGCATCATTAAAAAACATGAGCACATTTCCTCTGCTCACACCCGATTGTTTTACTTCTTTAAACATGCCACTTTCGGCTACACTCACACGAAGCAATAATAAACCAATACCTAAACCACCACCTATCTTATAACACAAACGCCAATCCTGTGTGTATTGAAAAGTAAAATAGGCAAACACTGCACCAAACAAACCAATACCTGCCACCAAGGATGTACCCATGCCTCTTTTGTTTTTGGGCAGCAACTCACTCACTAATGTAATACCTGCACCCAGTTCACCTGCTAAGCCTAAGCCTGCTACAAAACGTGCATACGCATATTGGTCAACTGTTTGAACAAAGCCGGTAACAAAATTGGCAACAGAATACAGCAGGATAGAACCAAACAACACGCTCAACCTTCCTTTTTTATCGCCCAATGTGCCCCAGAGAATTCCTCCAATCAACAAACCCACCATTTGCCAGTTAATGATTTTTGTACTGGCAGCAATCATAGCAGCTGTATCAGCTTTATCAATACCAATTCCAACAATGCTTGGTTCACGCACAATAGTAAACAGCAGTAAGTCATAAATATCCACAAAGTAACCAAGTGCTGCTACTACAACAGCTAATGAAAAAATGGATTGTTCTTTTTGAACCCTCATAAGCAAGTTTTCAATTAATGTACTTTAGGTGCATCTGCTTTCTTTTTGCTGAAGAAAAATTTCCAGATGACAGGAGCTGTTGTTACTGCAATAATGATAATAACAATCAACTCTAATTTATCTTTTAACTCAACACCAAACTGATTCTTTACCCAAATCTGTAAAAAGTGTCCGGCAAAAATCATGGAAACCACCCACGAGATAGAACCGACTACATTGAAGAATACAAATTTCTTACGATCCATTTCTACAATACCCGCCACAATAGGTGCAAAGGTTCTTACTATCGGCAGAAAGCGGGCCATAACAATAGCACCACCGCCGTGTTGCTCATAAAAATCATGGGCTTCATGAAGGTATCGTTTTTTAAACAACAGGTTATCTTTCCAGTGGTACATAGCAGGGCCAACTTTCTTACCGGTCCAGTATCCTACCAGGTTTCCGAGAATACCTGCTACAGAAAGCAAGGCACACAAAACAATCAGCTCCAGCCACTCATTGTGCACATTACCCAAACCAATCAATTTAAAAAATTCATTGGCCAGGTTGCTGCTGTAAATACCGGCAACAAATAACAGACTGTCACCCGGCAAAAAGAAGCCCATAAACAAACCCGTTTCTGCAAAAATGATAAAGAGCAATAACCACAAGCCCCCATACTTAATATAGAACATAGGGTTCACTAAATCCTTCCATGTAAACTTTTTTTCAATTATAACAGTGGTTCCGTCTTTGATTTCGTTTTTTGAAACGGCCGTTACCGGATATTCTTTAGCACTGAACATTGCAGAATCAGCAGCAGGCATATCAATCAACACAGAACCATCTTTGGAAGTGCGGTACTCTTTTCCATCTACTTTAAAAAAATCAACAGGTGCTTCGTATTGATTCAATACAAAAATCTTTACCTGCTGTTGTGCAATGAGGTGGGCAGAACAAAACAAAAAGGTCAGCAATACAACTAAACGACGCATGAATATTTTTTTATGAATGAGTTTACAATAAACATTGATTGAAATAAGGGTCGCATCAGGCCTCCGCAGCCCCATCTCCCAGTTCACCTTCCCACTTGCTTACAACACTTGTAGCCAATGCATTACCAATCACATTGGTCATACTACGAAACATATCACAGAAATGGTCAATGGGTAATATCAAGGCTACACCTTCGGGCGGAATATCAAACATGGCACAGGTAGCAAGAATCACCACTAAAGAAGCACGTGGTACACCTGCTACTCCTTTACTGGTAAGCATCAATACAATAAGCATCGTTAATTGTGTACCAATGTCTAACTGAATACCATAAGCCTGTGCAATGGCAATGGATGCAAAGGTCATATACATCATACTGCCATCTAAGTTGAACGAATAACCCAGCGGTAAAATGAACGAAACAATTTTATCCTTGCAACCAAAACGCTCCAGTTCTTCTGTTAGCTTAGGAAACACCGCTTCGCTGCTGGTGGTACTAAAGGCAATCACCATGGGTTGCGATATACGTTTCATGAGTTGCGCCATTCGTTTGCCCAATATCAAATATCCAACAGAGAGTAACACAACCCACAATACGGCAATACCGCCGAGGAAGGAACCAAAATATTTTGCATAGAAAATAAAGACTTTATAGCCATTGACTGAGATTGTGGCGGCTATTGCACCAAACACACCCAGCGGTGCAAACTTCATAACATAACCTACCATGTGTAATATGATGTGCGAAGCAATATCCAATCCCTTGATTAAAGGCTTTGCATAATCACCCATGGAAGCAGTTGCAATACCAAAGAAAATGGAGAACACTACAATCTGCAGAATTTCATTGGTAGCCATAGCCTCTATCAAACTCTTGGGAAACACATGCTCAATAAAATTCTGAATGCTGAAAGATTGGGTTTTACCGGCAATATCTTTTACCCCTTCTGCAGTAGCTCCTGCCAGGTCAAAACCTATACCCGGCTTGGTAAGGTTTACCAGCAGCATACCAATCAATAAACTGATGAGCGATGCGGTAATAAACCAGAGCATAGCCTTACCCCCCACACGGCCCACCGTTTTCATATCACCCAATTTGGCAATGCCCACCACTAATGTTGTAAACACTAAAGGAGCAATAATCATTTGCACCAAACGCAAAAAGATAGTAGTAAGCAGCTTGAGATTTTTAGCTATGGATTCTTTAGTCGATGCCTCTGCTGAATAAAAAATAATTGAGCCCAAAGCAAAGCCCGCAACCATTGCAATTAAAATATACCAGGTTAACCTATTTCCTTTACCCATACGGTTGGTTGAATGTGTCGCAATATACGGCTTTGTGGTTTTGGACGTACAGGAGAACCCGTTAATAAATCTTTTGATGATTGTATGCAATAAATCTCTATTTTGCCCTACTTAAATTTTATAACTATAACCAAATTGTATGAGTTTATTTGCCAAAAAGCCGCTTGAACAAATTCTGGCTCAGGCCGAGCAGGGTGAATCAGGATTGAAACGCACATTGGGTGCCGCCAATCTGGTAGCCCTTGGTATCGGAGCTATTATTGGTGCGGGTTTGTTTGTGAGAACGGCTGCTGCTGCCGGCCAGGCGGCGGGTCCGGGTGTTACCCTTTCATTTATTGTTGCCGCCATAGGTTGTGCCTTTGCCGGTTTATGTTATGCAGAGTTTGCTGCCATGATTCCTATTGCCGGTAGTGCGTATGCTTACAGCTATACCACTATGGGGGAACTGGTAGCATGGATTATTGGTTGGGCATTAATTATGGAATACGCCCTTGGTGCTGCTACTGTTTCTATTGCATGGAGTGAATATTTAAACAAGCTATTAGGGGGGGCTATTCCATATGAATGGTGCCACTCGCCGTTTGAAAGTTTTACAGATAGTGCAGGTGTGCTCCACAGCGGTATTATGAATGCACCGGCTCTTATCATTCTTTTACTGCTTACATTGTTATTGATTAAAGGAACGCAGGAAAGTGCCATAGTAAATATGATCATCGTGTTTATTAAAGTAGCGATTGTATTATTATTCATTGCTATCGGCTGGCAGTTTATCAATCCTGAAAATCATACGCCTTATTTGATTCCTGCAGATACAGCTCCCGTAACTGACAGCGCTGGAAAAGTAATTGCAGATTACAGCGGTTGGAACAAACATGGACTTGGCGGTGTACTGGGCGGAGCTGCCATTGTATTCTTTGCCTTTATTGGTTTTGATGCGGTGAGTACAGCAGCACAGGAAGCTAAAAATCCAAGCCGTGATATGCCGATTGGTATTTTAGGTTCATTAGTGGTTTGTACCATTCTTTATATTTTATTCGGACATGTATTAACTGGTGTGGCCAATTGGAAAGAATTTGTAGACCCTGAAAAAGGACGTGAAGCTTCCGTAGCTTATGCTATCTCAACTTATATGACGGGTTACGGATGGCTGGCCAAAAGTGTAACCATTGCGATTCTTGCAGGTTTTTCTTCTGTAATATTGGTGATGCTGATGGGCCAAAGCCGCATTTTCTACACGATGAGTAATGATGGTTTGATTCCAAAAGCATTTGGTGAATTGCATCCCAAATTCAAAACCCCTTACAAAGCCAACTGGATTTTGTTTGTGTTTGTAGGTTTATTTGCAGCGTTTGTTCCCGGACATGTGGCAGGTGATTTAACCTCCTTCGGAACCTTGTTTGCGTTTGTATTGGTAAGTGCCGGTGTTTGGATATTAAGAGTGAAGTCCCCCAACATTAAACGTCCGTTCAAAACACCGATTTATCCTGTAGTATCAGCTTTGGGTGTAATTATTTGTACAGCCATGATTGTGGGTCTTGATTCCCAAACATTGAAAGTAGCATTTGCCTGGATGGCCCTGGGATTGGTTGTTTACTTCGTGTACAGCCGTCATCACAGCAAGCTGAATAACCCTTCAGATATTATTCCGAAGGCGAGTGATTTTGAAAAGCATTAAATAAATGTTTCATCCAAAAATAAAGCCGCTCCGTATTTGAAGGAGCGGCTTTTTCATTGCGGGAGACCAATATTTTTTTATGTAATATTGGAGTTCAAGTCCAAGATTACATAAAAATAATAAAATACAATATTGCAAATCCTATAAGGAAGCATTACTTTTGTTTATGCAAATTGGGAGTAAAAATCTAAAATTACATAACATGAGCAAAGCAATTATTACAAGAAAAATGCTGAGTATTGCTGGCCACCTGCTTAAAAAATATCCCATCCTTACCATTACGGGCCCAAGGCAAAGCGGTAAGAGCACCTTTGCCAAAATGCTCAAACCAAATTTTCACTATATCAACCTGGAAGATTTGGATTACCGTCGCTTTGCCATGAATGATCCTAAAGGATTTATTGAGCGTTATGGTAATAATGTAATTTTAGACGAAGTGCAAAATGCACCACAGTTGCTTTCTCAACTGCAGGTACATGTGGATGCAACAGGAAAAAACGGAAGTTTTATTTTAACAGGCTCACAAAATTTTCAGTTGTTTGAAAAAATAAGTCAGAGCCTGGCGGGCCGAACAGCCCTGTGCACCCTGCTTCCTTTTTCATTAGAAGAACTGAACTTCAACACTACTGTAAAAACTTGGGAAGAACTGTGCTGGAAAGGAATGTATCCCCGGTTGCACCATCAAAAAATTAAACCGGAACTGTTCTATCCTGATTATATCACCACTTATATTGAACGTGATACAAGGCAAATCATGAATATTAAAGATTTGGCTTTGTTTCGCCGTTTTATGAGTTTGTGTGCAGGACGCATCGGGCAAATCCTGAATATGAATGATATCAGTAACAATCTTGGCGTTGATAATAAAACAGTAAGGCAGTGGTTGGGTGTACTGGAAAGCAGCTATATCATTTATCTTTTACCTCCTTTTCATAATAACTTTAATAAACGTGTGCTGAAAACATCCAAGCTTTATTTTTATGATACAGGCGTTGCATCCTTTTTATTGGGCATACGCAACAGTATTGATTTAAAAAATCATTTTGCAAGAGGTGCCCTTTATGAAAATTTCATTATCACGGAATTGATGAAAAATTGTTTTAACAAAAGAGTGCAACCTGAGTTTTACTACTTCAGGGACAGTAATGGAAATGAAGTGGATTTACTGATTGAACAGGCAGGTTTTACACATGCTCTTGAAATAAAATCAGCAAAGACCCTCAATGATAGTTTTTTTAAAGGACTCAACTATTACAAAAATTTGAGCACTAAGAAAACCAGAACTTCCTGTGTATTTGGTGGTAATGATGCATATGTGTACAAGGGACACCATGTCATTGGCTGGAATAAGCTGGAAGAAATAGCAGTAAAGTGACTGATAAGACGAAGATTTTTTCTTTTATGCCACTTCCCTAAATTTGCCGTCGCTTTTACTTGATGTGATAAAAGTATTGCTGAATATAATTCAACCGTATAAGCCGGCCCGGTTGAACGCCGTTCGGACTGGAGTGCAACGCCACAGCAGATGAAAGGAGTTGTAAAAGCTGATAACAAAAAAACTGTCTGCCGGTAGGCAGACTACAAACCATAAACATTTACAATGGGACGGATTTTTGAAGTAAGAAAGAGTACCATGTTTGCCCGCTGGGATCGCATGGCCAAGCAGTTTACCCGTATTGGTAAAGAAATCATCATTGCTGTAAAAGCAGGTGGGCCAGATCCAGGTACCAATGCTGCCTTGCGTCGTTGTTTTCAAAACGCACGCAGTGTGGGTATGCCTAAAGACCGTGTAGAAGCGGCTATTAAACGGGCACAGGGAAAAGAGCTGGTGAACTATGATGAAATTTTGTATGAGGGTTACGCACCGCATGGAGTGGCACTCCTGGTAGAAACAGCAACAGACAATCATGTGCGTACCGTAGCCAATGTAAAAAGTCATTTTAATAAAGGCGGTGGTGCTTTGGGCAACAGTGGTTCTGTAGCGTTTCAATTTAAGAAGATGGGTGTGTTTAAATTGAAGCCTGAAGGTTTGAATACCGAGGAAATGGAACTGGAACTGATTGATTATGGGTTGGAAGAATTAGGTGAGAGTACCGGTGAAAACGGTGAAGATATTTTAGTTGTTCGTTGTGCCTTTGCTGATTTTGGAAACATGCAAAAAGCATTGGAAGAAAAAGGCATCACTCCTATCAGTGCAGAACTGGAATGGATTCCTACTACTACCGTTCCCGTAACGGATGAACAGGCTGAAGATGTAAGTAAACTCATTGAACGCTTAGAGCAGGATGATGATGTACACAAAGTGTTTCATAATATGGGATAAGGAAGAAGGAAGTACGAGGTACGAAATACGAAGTAAAAGACAGGCTGAAAATTTTTTCAGCCTGTTTTTTTAATCGCAGGGACGCATCGCTTTCAACATTTCTTTCGCCTTTTCGCTTACCTGTTTGCCCGGTTCATTACGGTATTGTGTATTGATTTGCTGAAATTTTTGCTTTGCTTGTTTTTGTTGTGTAAGAGATTCCTGCAGACACTGTATCTTTTTCTGTTTGCCTTCACTGGGGTTTTCGGCTTGCGATTGTTGGGCACGGCAAAGCTTCAACTCTGTTTCATAAATCATCGTCTGAATCATATCATCATAGTTCATCAAATTTGCCTGCGCCTGCTGCGTTTGTACATGCTGCATCATATTTCCCTGCTTTGATTTACGCAGGTTTTCCTCCTGCCGGTTTAATGCTTCTTCCTGAAAATTTATCCATTCCATTTTTTTGGATTCGCAGGAAGGGTAGCGTTCTTTCTTTTCACGGTCACGCATGATTCGTTGGCGTTGCTTAGCAATATTTTCACTCATTTTTGTTTGTTGCTCATCTTCAAATATTTTAAATGGAGAAGGAACGAAACAGGTTTCTACATCTTCCAGTTCAAGAATTTTTGAATCAATAGCAGCATCGGTCATTTGCATGATGATGAACAATCCTTTGTCAGAATATTGATAGCCTACTGCAAACTGCCCGAGAAATTTTTTAGGCTGCATGGTGATCGCATCAGGGTAATGCTTGCCAAATAAAAACCATTCCTGCGGCTGACCATCTACTTTGTACAACTGTGCTTTTACTTTACCGTCACAATAATCTCGGCGCTCGGTCTTTTTACGAAGTTGTGCAGAAGATGTTGTGTTACTGAACTCATATTGATAGGTATTACTGTTGCCCGTTTGTACCCAATGTTCAATTATATCTTTCTTTTTGTTATTGAAATAATTGAACACATTGCCTTTTAAACCAATTATGCTGAAACGGAAATCAGAAAGCTCCGGCTTAATATCGCACACTGCCGCACTCCCCCGTTTTAAAGGTGTATAACCTATCAAACCAATTTTTGTATTGATGAAAACACAGATTTCAGCAGGCCCACGTGAGGTAATGGTTTTGATACGCATCTTTTTATCAAAACAGATTTTTTGTGATGTGGGTGTGATACTTGTTGGAATAGAGCGGCCTTCTAAAACATCTGCAGTATAGATCACATTCAGGTACGGCGCATATGGATGGCCGGCAAATAAAATAGTATCACGCCTTGAACCACCCGTTTGTGCTGATACTGAAATATAAATAACTGACAAAATGAAAACAACTACATATTTCATTGAGCTTTTTTTTAGTTGATGAATCAGTAAAATTTAATTCTGTACCGGCAATGAGGCTACCTGACATTAACTTTATTCCGTTCACACAACTGCCACATGTTTACAAAATAATCTGCAGCAGAAAAAAACACCTGACGTTCCCGTTTTGACATTCCCAGATTTTTTAGATCCTGAAAATAATCAGGGTACAGCCCAATGTGTGCCACTCCATCTGTATTATAGTTCCATGTTTTACCGAAGAAAGTATAAGCATGCATGGCTGATTCGCTGGTTGATGGAAAATATCGTACAGCAGAACCGGGTCTTGGTGAAGGCATCACTACAAAACCATTAATATCACTGCCCATGGTAACTGCACGGTTTCCCATCATACTTAGTGCCAGTCTGAAATTGGTTAAATATTGTTGCGATGTACTCTCCCCAATACCCAAACCAAATACACCCCCGAGGCGGGTGAGTCTTGACATTTGTGAGCGACTACGGTTATTTTCATTGATCTTATGATCAGTATTTTCATAAAACCCTTCACGCAAACCATTATGACCGGAAATAACAGGATAGCGGAATTCTTCCGCAATATTGAACATATCATTCACTGCTTTCTCACTCATGTGGTCAATATCAATAATCATTCCCAGATTCATCATTTCTTTTACAGCAAATTTTCCCATTGGTGATAACCCATAACGGTTTACATGCCCGCCACTTATGGCATTGTAAAAATCCCAGCCGGGTTCACTTAAAAGGCTTTGAATAATTTTAAACTGCGGAATACATTTTACTTTTCCTTCAATACAATTAAACAAATCAATTAAAAAAGGAAAATGCATTTCACCAATAAAATCGAGTAATGGTTTGGCAACAATGGTTAACCCTGCTGTAGTGCCCGGCGGTAAATCACGGCTTAGTAATTCCACTTTGTAATTAATCAATGGGTCTGATGCTGATTCTACTTCAAGCATAAAACCCGGCGGTAATGGCGCACCATCAGGCATTGGTCTTGTTCTTGCATACTTATTACTGAATGCAAACAAAGCACTGTAAACCGCCATGCCCCCAAATGCATTATCTGTTAAATGAATGGGAAAAATGTAACGAACGCCTTTATCATACACACGTCTTATCTCTGCTCTTACTTTTGATTCTGTAGCACCATTACCTGCATAATTATAATTGCCAAGATTATCAACTTCTATACCCAGGATTACAGCCATTTTCCCTGAAAGAATAATGCGGCGCATATCAGCAGTGGATAATGCCAGTTCCATAAAATCACGATGCCTGTTTACAAAACTTTTAATCTCTTCAATCTGCACATTATAAGCTGTAACATCATCCATAGGGCCATCACCAGCTACCATATTACCAAGCAGTTCATTATTAACGGCGAGTGTAACCAATACTCTCAAACCTCCTTCATAGGCACGCTTGATCCAATCAACATACATCTGCTGATGACTCATAGAAGAAAAGTGTGGCCAATGTACAAAGTTGGGATAGCCCGCATGTGGATGATCACCATGTGCGTTAACTTCAAACGGGACACGGTGTACATATTCCCCATCAAATGCAACATTAATAAGTAATGCTCTTAAATAATTACCACAGGTATTATCAAGTCCCCACCCTCCATGTGCGGCATTGCAGTTGCCCAATGCATCCTGTACACTACCTGACCGTATAGGTGCCGTATTACAATCTTTTGCAAAGGGGTCACCATAATCCTTATGAATTGTTCCTGCCGTCATTAATGAGCCCACATCCGGCGCACCATACATTAATTTACCTCCCATACTTAAGTGACTCATTAAATGCGTATGTGTATCGGCAGCGCCGAAAACAGGAGTGTAATAATCAACATATACTGATTGCTTTTCATTGCTGATGAAATCTTTTATTTCAATTTTTAAAACACTTAATGAATCAGTGGCAGGGTATTGATTGGGCATTTTATCACGAAAACGAAAATCGTCTACACTGATATAGCCCCATTCATTACGTGCAGTTGAATTATCTGTAACACGAATAATGTAATAGCCTGAAGTATCAACCCGACTGATATCCCACCAGACACGACAAAATTGATCATTATTGAATGCAGTTTTAGGGCTGATGCCAGCAACAATTGTGTAAGAGGTATCAAGCCCCGTTTCTATTCTTCCTCCTTGTGTACCCGGTAATTGTGTATTGGGCATTGCTATATTACCACTGATGGTGCCCCGTACCTGCATTCGTAATAATTCCACCTTTAAGTTGGCCTCATCTTTACCTCCTGCAATTAAAAAGCTTAACGATTTTTGAAAATGATAAATTTTAAAAGGTTCAGAGAATAAGATGCCGGTGGCGCTGCTGGTTCTTTTTTTCCGTTCACTCCAGGGGTTGCTATAATCCTTTGGTAAAGATGTCATCCAGTATCTTGCATGGTGCCCCCGTTCATAATCAAGATCTTTCCAATAGTCACCGCCTACAGATACAACGTTCATATCTTTCCACGTAAGTAAGTTTTGGCTTTCCCATGAATCACTAAATGCTCTGCCTGCTCTTTTCCAATGCGGAATGCTTGTGGAAGTCATTTCAAAATCAGGGTTCTTTAAAAATTCAAATTGTCTTACAGTAGCTGTTGGAGCAGCAATGGTGTTATTACTTACAACATACATTGAATCAGCAGAGGATGGTGTTTTTCCACCTTTATAAAACACTACATCATACACAGTGTTTTGATAACGAACTTTACATGGATAGTTTTGACGAAACAGTTGTGTATCCGCAGGCAGGTTGTACTTGTAGTACATTATTTTTCCTTTCATATTCAGAACGCCACGTTCAATAAAACGCTCAGCAGTAATGATATTAATGTCATTGATGCATTCTTTAGGAGTTGGTTGTGTTTTGGTAAACAATCCGGAAGGATCTGGTTTATTTTGTTTTTTACTGTCAAAATATTTTCCATCCACATCAAAACCTATGGTCCATTTATCACTGGTAAAGAATGCACCATACATCATTTTAATTCTGGGAGTATCGCTGGCCTTTTGCACTTTGAAAATGATGTGATTTCCTTCCTGCCGAACCATGCCGCTTTGTTTAAGAGCTTGCAACATACGTTCAGCTTCGGCATTTTGCTGCTGGGCAAAGGCCATTAACGAAATAAAAAGAAAAAAATAACTGAATAAATATTTCACATGATGGATTTGTATGATGAATGACTAATCACTAATTAAATAGCCCGTAATTTTTCCCGATCCACTTCTTGACTCTCCTGCCCCTCCTGCACCTGTACTGATAATGCCTTCAGGAAAAATGACTGCCGGTGCAACTATATAAACGTCCTGAGAAAAATTAAAGGTTCTTGAGAATTGTAAAGTCGTAGAAGAAACACGTGTCATATTTTCTCCATCGGAATATTTAAATTCTATACCATCAGCAAATAAGCTGAATCGAAATGTAAAAAAAGAAGGAGCGGAGCTGAATGAAACAACACCAGTATAATATCCCTCAAAATGGTAAAGACCTGTTTTGTTTATGCTGATGGCATTTGTTGAAATTAACACATTAGCCCCGGATGTATTATATATGGAAGTATATGTATTACTAGATGAAGCAGAAGCAATTGATGTAAATGAAGCAGCAAAACGCACATTGTTGCTGAATGAATTGTTACTCCACTCTGCCGTTCCTGTGCCATTTGAAGTTAATACCTGGCCTGCTGTTCCGGAATTACCATTAACACGAAGCGGGCCATTAAAATCCAGCGGGCCATTCATAACAGTTCCGCCTTCAGCAAAAAAGAACATTCTTCTGTTAAGATTGGTGGTACCTCCGCCAATAAATACCAATCCGTTTTGCCCGAAAGCATTATAACCTATTTTACCTGCATTTACTTCTTTGCCTGCCACACCGGCTCCAAATTCAAATAAATTCAAACCCTGCAAACGCATTTCACCGTTTATATGAAGTCTGGCTGCAGTAGGAAGTATGCCTAAGCCAATATTTCCGCCCTGTGCCATTGTAAAATGATAGCCGGTATTATCTGCAATACTAAAACCGTTTATTGGTGTATTGGTTCCGTTACCACCTGCACGTAAAAACCATGCATTGGTGGAAGAAGTGTTTTGAATTTTAATGGCGGCTCCCTGCCCATCCGGAGTTAATTCATTTCCTTCTACAGTTAACTTAGCCGATGGAACTGTAGTGCCGATACCTATATTTTGAGAAAAAGCAATAAAAGGTAAAAGGTTGAAAAGGAATAAGAATTTTTTCATGTGCAGAAATTTTTATGCTATAAAATTCTGCTTTTAAACAATGTGGGTCAATTACCTGATTGTGTAACAAACTTTAATCAATTTTTACAATCTTATGCTTCAATGCCATGGCTACAGCTTCTGTTCCGCAGTTTACATGAAGTTTATGATAGATATTCTGGAGATGTTTTTTAACGGTATCGATTGAAATACTGCTTTTGTCTGCAATCATTTTATAGGAATTTCCTTTTACCAGTAATTCCAGTATTTCTTTTTCACGTGCAGAAAGATGAAAGTCTTCTGTTACTGTATTATTAGTTCTGAAAAACTGAAAAATCTTTTGCGCTACAAAAGGACTCATAGCAACACCACCTTCCATTAAATCCTGAAGCGATTGAACAAACTTTAACGGAGGCGTATTTTTTAAAAGATACCCATCAGCACCTGCGCAAATAGAATCGAAAATGCGGTTATCATCATCAAACACGGTATGCATTACCACTTTTACTTCCGGGTGATGCTGTTTAATTTTCTTTACTCCTTCTATGCCGCCGATGCCGGGCATATCAATATCCATAATCACCAGTTGTGGTTTACATTCTTGCATATCAGCTTCTGCATTGTCGCAATCGCCAAAGGAGCCTGTAATTTCATAACCAGCGGCTTCGTTGAGTAATAGCTCCATCGATTGGCGAAGCCGGGCATTATCTTCATATATTACCAAGGGACATAACATTTTCAATGTAAGATAGATTGCTTCGTTATGAAAAGCTATTACACAATCAGGTAATAGGTATATCCAGTGTTACGGCAGTGCCTTTGCCCGGAACTGATTCAATACGGAACAGTCCGTTCATATCCTGTGCCCGCTTTTGCATATTGTGCAAACCGTTTCCCGAACTTTTTGCCGTGGCATCAAATCCTTTTCCATCATCCTTAATAAAAAGTTTTAAATGCTGATGATCAACATTTACTTCCACTTTTGCCTGCGAAGCCTGTGAATATTTTACCAGGTTATTGATGGCTTCTTTAAAGATGAGATAAAAGTTACGTCGCTTTTCCATGCTCAAACTCATTGCCTCTGCTTCTTCACTGAAGTTGAGTTGATAGCTGATGTTTTTTCCATCCAGCATATCAGCTGCATAACGTTTCATCCGTACAAATAAATTTTTTAACTCATCATACTTGGGATTGATATTCCATACAATATCACTGATGCTTTCGCTGATGCGTTGAATATCTTCACCCGCTTTATCAAGATATTCTTTTGATTTTTGTTCATTGGTAATGTTTCGCCTCGCAAGCTCGGTAAGAATGCCAATGTTACTGAGTGAAGCGCCAATATCGTCATGCAGGTTTTCGCTGATATTATTCCGCATGGCCAGTAATGACTGCTGCTGCTCAATTTTTTTCTTGAGTTGGAAGCGGTTGAAAAATAAATAACCCAGCAACAGCAATAACCCAAAACCACCAATCATAATATTACGGATGTTTCGCTGATTATCCAGTTGTTTCAATTGCAGTTGCTTTTCCTTTTCTGCCAATTGCAATCGCTGATCATTGTTTTTAGCTATCAACTGCTGACGTTCCAGTTCATCTGCCTGGCGCTGCAGTTGTTCATTCTGCAATTCCTGTGTTTTCGACAACAGGTCTATTTCATTTTGTTTTTGCAGGGCTTCCAGTTGATTACCTGCAATAATGGCTTTTTGTTTTTCTATTTCCAGTTGCTTAATACGTTGCAAAGTATTGAGCCGGTTGATTTCAAAATCTTTTTTTTCTGTTTCAAACTGTGTTTGCAGAGCAGCTATTTTGGTATTGACTTCTACATTGTTCAAACTATCACGGTAGAGAATATGTTTGCGGTAATAATCATATGCAAGGGAAGCATCTTTCCGCACTCGATAAAACTCTGAAAGATATAAGTATACGTTACGAAGCACTACTTTATTATTCAATGTTCTAGCAAGATTTTCTGATTGTTTGAAATACGTAACCGCACCTGCAGAGTCTTTAAGAATGTTACTGTAAAAAGCAGCGGCTATGTAACGATTTGCCTGCACATTTCTATCTACTGAATCATAAATTGCAATTGCTTTCTTTTCATAATTTAATGCTTCGTCGAATTTTTTTTGACGGTTCATGAGTAATGACATGCTCACATAGGAATGCGCCATACGTGAAGGCAGTCCACTGAGCTCAGCATATTTCAAACCTAATTCCTGGTAATAAACGGCCTGTGGTACAGAATCAATCCGTAAATATGTTTGCGAAAGATTATTACAGGAAACAGCAAGACCGGGAAAATCATTTAACTTTTCCCTGATAGCGAGTGATTGCTTTCCGTAACGGATAGCTTCTGTAAACTGTTCCAGTTCATAATACGAATCATTCAGGTTACTGTATGTCTGCGCCAATCCAAACTCATTATTATTTTTCTCATGTAGACGAACCGCTTTCAAATACCAATCCACCTGTTTTTCAATAGCGCCTGTAAATCCGTACAGGCTTCCGAGATCATTGTACACAAATGCAGTAAAATCATTCTGTGCTTTTTCAAAATAAACAGTTAATGAACGTAAAAAAAGTTGCTCTGCTTCTGTGTATTTTTTTTGCTCAAAAAAATACTGTCCTAATTGATAAGTTGCCAGCGCAATAAGCGGAGTATCTTTCAATACAATCCCGGTTCTTAATGCGGCTGAATCATAATAGCCCAGTACAGCATGTTCAGATTTCCGGTAATGTACTTCTGCAATCTTTAAATGAGCGTATGCTTCTCCTCTTAAAAATTTTAAACGATTGCTTTCAAGAAGTGCCCTGTTGGCAAAGTTCATGGCAGAATCAAACCTGGAATCATCAATCCACGCATCAGCTTTTGATAAATACTCCCACACTCTTATGGAATCTGTTTTGGTATATCGTTGCTGGGCAACAAGCCGCACACTGCCAGGCAGCAAGAGGGTTAAAAACAGTATTTTTGCAAAAGGTAAAACAAAGTGCATAGGAAAAATTACAACTTTTCAGATGACAGAGCAAACACAGGCCGGAAAAAAACAATTCATTGTATTATTTGACGGGGTTTGTAACCTTTGCAGCAGCAGTGTACAGTTTATTCTGAAGCGGGATAAAAAAAATCAATTCCTGTTTGGCTCATTACAAGGTGAGTACGGGCAACAGGTGCTCAAAAAATACGGTATGCCTGCAAATGAATTCAATTCTTTTATGCTTTTGGAAGGAGAACAGCTTTATACCAAGAGTTCAGGAGCTTTGCGCATGCTAAAGCATATCGGCGGAGGCTGGACTATATTATATGCCTTCATCATCATACCTAAATTTATACGGGATGCTGTTTATAGTTTAGTGGCACACAACAGGTATCGCTGGTTTGGCAAAAAAGAAGAATGCTGGTTACCCAAACCGGAGTGGAAGAAAAAGTTTCTGGATTAAGTACTGCATCATTTTGCTCAAAACATCAACTCAGTTTTTATCAGCCCACTCCCGGCGACTTGGATGAAATGAGCAGCCCACAATTGAACTGCGCCATAGAATTAAATCAGTTCTAGATATTTCTATGCTCAATAGCGCCCGGCACAATAGAGTTGAGGCAGTGGAAGAGTGCAAATTGCCTTTGCCGGCAGGCAGGTGTAACGGCAGTTGACTAATGATTTCACGGCGTATTACAAAAAATTGTATTCAAAAAATCCCTTTTCCTCAATCTGTTGAAAACAGGTTGATAACTATTGAAAACGGGCACCATTCCTGCAAGTTCTTTACAGGTGAATCTTCTATATTTGTCGCCTTCCACTAAAAAAATTACCGTGAGATTAAAGAGCTTAGAGATTAAAGGATTTAAAAGTTTTGCCGATAAAACTGTTGTGAGTTTTGACGAAGGTGTAACGGGCATCATTGGCCCTAATGGTTGTGGTAAAAGCAATATCATTGACAGTATCCGTTGGGTAATTGGTGAGCAAAAAATAAGTCACCTCCGCAGTGAAAACTTAGAGAGTCTTGTATTTAATGGTTCCAGAACAAGAAGCGCCTCCGGTTTGGCTGAAGTGAGCCTTACGTTTGAAAATACCAAGAACCTGTTACCTACTGAATTTAATACGGTTACTGTAACCCGTAAGTTTTATAAAAGCGGCGAAAGTGAATACCGTCTGAATGATGTGCAGTGCCGTTTGAAAGATATTCAAAACCTGTTTATGGATACAGGTGTAAGTACTGATAGTTATGCCATCATTGAACTGGGTATGGTGGATGATATTATTAAAGACAAGGATAACAGTCGCCGCCGCATGCTGGAGCAGGCAGCAGGTATTACCATTTACAAAACACGTAAGAAAGAAGCCAAAAATAAACTCGATGCAACAGAGCAGGATCTGGCACGTATTGAAGATTTGTTGTTTGAAATCAACAACCAGCTCAAAACCTTAGAAAACCAGGCAAAGAAAGCAGAGAAATACCACGAGATTAAAAAAGAATACCGTGAAGTGAGTATTGAACTGGCCAAAGCAGCCCTCGAAGGTTTTAACCTTACCTGGAAAACATTAAATGAGCAACAGGAAGCTGAAACCAACCGTAAAGTAGAACTGGAAGCCAAGATTGCCGGCGATGAAGCAGGACTGGAACAGGAGCGGCTGGGTTTTATTGAAAAAGAAAAAGAATTGCAGCAACTACAGCATTCCTTTAACGAACGCCTGCAAAACCTGCGCACCAAAGAGAATGATAAAAATCTGGCGCAGCAACGTTTAGTCTATCTGCGTGAAAAAGAAGGAAACCTGAATGAGTTTTTGCAAAAAGCAGAGGGGCAGTTAAAAGGTATTGAAGAAAGCATCAGCTTTACGCAACAGCAAATTACAGATGAAGAAAATCAATTAAATAATTTAGGTTCACAACTGGACACACTAAGAACTGCTGTTGAAGAAAAGCGGAAAGTGTTTGATGAAAAACGAAGCGGCATTGATGAAGTGCGTAAAGAAACACAGGCTATTCAACGCAACCAGTTTGAAGCAGAGAAAAATGTAGCGGTGAGTGAAACAGGTGTACAAAATCTGCAACGCAGCATCTATCAACTAAAGGAAGAACAAAGTAACCGAAAGCAGCAACTGCAGCAATTAGAAGAAGAAAAAAAGCAGAAAGAATACGAACTCAACAATCGAAGAGAAGAGTTGCAGCAATTACAACAGCAGCATGAATTAACGAAAGAACAAATTCTGCAAACACAAAGTGAACTGGAAGGATTACGTAATCAACTCGCAGATGAAAACAGGAAGCTTGACAGCCGTAAGAATGAATATGATTTATTGAAAAGCCTTGTAGAAAGCATGGAAGGCTATCCTGAAAGTGTAAAGTACCTGCACAACAATGAGGGATGGCGCAGAGATGTACCACTGCTCAGTGATGTGATGGTTGTAAAAGAAGAATACCGCACAGCCATTGAAAATTTACTGGAGCCCTATCTCAACTATTATGTGGCTGAAGATTTGCAGGATGCCATGGTGGCGGTAAACCTCCTGCATAACAATCAAAAAGGAAAAGCAAATTTCTTTTTACTCAATCAGTTTAACGGACATGCCGTATTGAATGAAGCACCACAGGCTACGGTGCGTGCATTGGATGTAGTGGAAGTAGATAGCCGTTATCAATCATTGGCCAATTATTTATTAGGGCAGGTTGTAATAGCAGATAATGGTGATGCATTACCCGAAGGCTTTACCGGAACAGTGGTTGAAAAGAGTGGTAAGTTTTACAAAGGCAAATACACATTAACCGGTGGCAGTATTGGTTTGTTTGAAGGAAACAAACTCGGCCGTTCTAAAAACTTAGAGCGTCTGCATGAAGAAATTCTGGCACAGGAAAAAGTAGTGCTGGATTTAAAGCACACCATTCAGATGCGCCACAATGAAATGATTGGTTTTAATGAGCAATTGAAAGAAAATGCCATTAAAGAAACTGAAACAGCCATCAACCAACTGGTGAATCAAGTATATGGTATTGAAAACAAAATTGAAAACCTGCATCATAACGAAGCTGCTGCAACACAACGTCTGGAAGATTTGGAAGCCCAGCTTGAAGAAATACATGAAAAGCAAAGTGCTTATAAAGATGAACTGGAAAAATACAATTCACAATTAGAAGTACTGGCAGATAAACTGGAAGGTGTAGAACAGGAGTTTATGGGTGCTGAGAAATTGTATAATGAAGCCAATCAGCAGTACAACGACTATAATTTGAATGTTACCCGCCAGCAAAGTAAAGTGGCAGCACTCAAACAGGAATTTGATTTCAAACAAAATCAACTGAATGATTTGCGGATGCAGGTGGAAAACAATTCCAATCAGCTAGGCGAAACAAGTTTACAGATAACCGAGAGCGCTCATGCATTGCAGGAAGTAGAAACCTTACTGGTGGAGTTGCTCCGTACAAAAGAAGAAGAAGAGTTAAAACTCAACACTGCAGACCAGGCCTATTATAACCTGCGTAACCTTTTGGGTGAAAAAGAAAGTGAACTGCGTCATTTGATTAAAGACAAAGAGCAGGTAGATCATTTGCTTAATGAAATAAAAGATAAGCTCAACGATCTGAAGCTGCAGCTTGCCGGAACAAAAGAACGTTTAAGTGTAGAGTTTAAGGTAAACCTGGAAGATGTAATGGATGAGCCACGTACAGGTGAAGAACCTGCGGATGAGTTACAGGCAAAGGTTGACCGCATGAAAAAACGTTTGGAAAATCTGGGCGAAGTAAACCCTACAGCTATTGAAGCATTTGAAGAAATGCGCAAGCGTTATGAATTTATTCTGGAACAAAAGAATGATTTAGTAAGTGCCAAGGAAAGTTTATTACAAACCATACAGGAAGTAGAAGCAAAAGCCAATCAGCGTTTTCTTGAAACCTTCAATAAGGTGCGTGAGAATTTCCAGAAAGTATTCAAGGCTTTGTTTACTGAAGAAGATACAGCAGATTTGATTCTTGAAACACCTGAAAATCTTGCTGAAACAAGTATTGATATTGTAGCCAAACCAAAAGGCAAACGCCCCAGCAGCATTACACAGTTGAGCGGTGGTGAAAAAACATTAACAGCTACTGCCATGCTGTTTGCCATTTATCTCATCAAGCCGGCACCGTTCTGTATATTGGATGAGGTAGATGCGCCGCTGGATGATGCCAACGTAGGTAAGTTCACCAACATGATCCGTCAGTTCAGTGAAAACTCACAGTTCATCATTGTTACACACAACAAGCAAACCATGAGTGCTGTGGATGTGATTTATGGTGTTACCATGCAGGAAGCGGGTGTGAGTAAACTGGTGCCCGTTGATTTTAGAAATCTCAACTAATCCTTCGCCATATAAAAGTAAAATCCCGCTGATGAGGCGGGATTTTTTAATTTGTACAGATTGATATGTTTAATCAGTTTTTATTAATATGTAGTGAACCCTGTCAATTAAATCTTTTCGGGTCGTAGGGTTTTATATCTACACTTGGCTTTTCACCATTGGCAATTTCACTCACTAATTTGCCCGTACCTGCACCCAAACTCAAGCCTACCATGGCATGACCTGTAGCTACAATTACATTCTCTTTTACTTTTCCTATATATGGCAAACCATCAGCACTGCAGGGCCGGTAACCATACCACACATCTTTTTGCTGCGGTAACGGAATTTTAAACTCAGGAAGAAACTGCTGCACGGCTTCCAGTATTCCAATAACACGATTCATGCGTGGAGGCTTGTTGGTACTGGTTATTTCCATAGTACCACCAAAACGGATTTTGTTTCCATCCATTGGCGTGATGGCCACCCGTCCTTCCTGAAGCACCGCCGGATAATTTAATTGAAACGGCGAATCTACCAATGTAACACTGTAACCACGGCCCGGCATCAATAATAAATCATGACCCACCATTTTTGCTACTTCCCTGCTCCAGGCCCCGGTAGCCATTACCACTACATCAGCATCATATATATTCTTATTGGTTTTTACTTTTTGCACTTTGCCATTCTGCATTTCAAAACCCGTGAGCTCTTCACCACCAATCATCGTTACTTTTTTTTGCTGCAACAATGTTTTCATACTCTGCATTAATTTTTGCGGATACAGATGCGCATCACACTTAAAATACAAAGCCCCTTTTATATTGAGCTTTGCATGCGGCTCCATAGCCTGCACCTGTTCCTTTGTGAGCATCTCTGCTTCCAATCCTAACTTTCGTGCATCTTCAGCTATATGATGTGAATGTTCTTCTTTAGCTGCTGTTTGATAATACTCTAATAATCCTTTATGCTCATAAGCCATTTCAAAGCCGGGCAATTTACCTAACGCTTCATAACAATGCTGGGAAAACAACGCTATATCACGCAACGGAATTTCTGACTGTTGCAGATGTTCTTTGGTAGCCACCTTCATAAACTTCAAACCCCATGAAATGAGTGACCAACTCAAACGTGGCTCCACATAAAATGCACTTCTTGGATTCCACATCAACTTCAATCCCTGTTGCACAATACCCGGTGATGCCAAAGGAATAAAATGACTGGGACACACATAACCAGCATTGCCATAAGAAGCATTGTCCTGAAAGTTGTGTTTATCAATAACTGTAACATCCCAGCCGCTCTGTTGCAAATAATGTGCTGAACTCAAACCCATAATTCCACCGCCAATAACGATTGCTTTCATGTGATTATTTTCTATTTTTTTATTTGCCACATGTTATTCACTATAAATTTTCATCGACAGTTGAAATAATATCTCGAAAATTTTATAGCTCATTTCATAATTATTCCATATTTAAAATCATGCCTTCCATTGCAATGTTAAATCCTTTTTGCCGAACCTCTTTGGCAGCAACACTGTTTATTTTCAACAATGGATTGGTATGATTAAAATGAATAAAATAAACCTTTTGTTTTGCAGCAGTACTGAGGTTTTTAAATAATTCCATACTTTCTGATACGAATGGATGTGGTACTTCGCTCATGTTGCGGTTTGGCAGTTCACCATCTTTATAAAACGTGGCATCCAGCAAGGCATAATCTACCTGTTGAATCAATTCAATAATGTTTCTGTTCCATTTCCCCCACTTATCAATATCAGGAATGAACAGGAGCTTTTTGTTTTTCGTTTCAATGATAAAACCTGCTGTTTCAGAAAACTCGTCACGGTGCGGCACCTGCAATGCAGTAACTTTTATGTTATTAAATAGATTAAGCGTGCTATCCGCAGCAAATGACTTTAACTCAATATTCTTTAATGCTACTAACTGACTCCATGGTCCGTTCCCTCTTAAAAAAGTATCCATCTTAGGCAATACATAAACAGGTATATTTTTGGTATTCATCACTTCCTTACCAAAATACATCAGCCCGGTGTAATGACCGATATGTGCATGCGTAATAAAAACAGCTGAAGGTTGGTCTATGTCTTTTAATAAAGAATTTTTAACCTCATTAATTTGATGCGTGATATCAGGTGTAGCTTCAAATAAAATATACTCACTTGTATTTCTATCAATTAGTGCCAGTGAAACCACATGCTTCTTTGTTTCTTTACCTTCCTGTACTGCTTTACAACATTCGCTACTGCATCCTATTTGCGGATAACCTGCATCCTGTGCTACACCAAGAACTTTTATAAACAGGTTTGCATCTGTTTCCTTTCGTTGATTACAGGAAACAAATAACAACAAAACAATAAAATATCTTACCTGAATCATAGTACCTGAAACCCAAACGCATAAGGGTCATCTTCTTTATCAATTGAAATTGTATTGTATCCGTAAATCTTTGCCCAGCCTTCCACGCTTGGACGAATGGCTTTGTAATCATTCAACATCAACTCTTCTTCAATCCGTCCGATGAACTTACTGCCGATGATGCTTTCATGCACAAACGCATTTCCTTTCTTCAATTTCCCTTTCGCATACCATTGTGCTATGCGTGCACTGGTACCCGTACCACAGGGGCTGCGGTCAATCGCTTTGTCGCCATAAAACACAGCATTGCGTGCCGTGGACGTTTTATCTAATACTGCTCCCGTCCATAATATGTGTGAACAGCCATTGATGGTTGCATCCTGCGGATGAATGAACTCATAGTTTGCATTAATGTTCTTTCTTAAATCTCTTGCCCATGCAATCAATTTATCTGCCGCATAATGTTGCAGGCCTTTAAAATTCTTTTGTACATCTACAATGGCATAAAAATTTCCACCATAAGCAACATCAACAATCAGTTCACCCAATTCAGGGCATTGCACTTTCAATTCTGCTGAATGTAAAAAAGCAGGAACGTTTTTCAATTTCACGCTTTTCACTTTCGACTTTTCACTTATGTATTCTATCTCCACCAAACCTGCCGGTGCTTCCATACGGATAATGCCGGGAGTTTTAGGCACTATCAATCCTTCTTCTACAGCAATGGTAATAGTTCCAATTGTTCCATGCCCGCACATAGGAAGGCATCCGCTTGTTTCAATAAACAATACAGCCACATCGTTGGATGTATCATGCGGCGGATATAAAATACTACCGCTCATCATATCATGACCACGTGGTTCAAACATGAGGCCTTTACGTATCCAGTCATATTCTTTTAAAAAGTGTTGCCGCTTTTCACTCATGTTCATCCCTTCCAGTTCAGGGGCACCATCTGCAACTACTCGAACAGGATTGCCACAGGTATGTGCATCAATGCAATGAAATACCCAACCGCCAAACCTGCTGAGTGATGCGTTGGGATATTGTTTGGTGATGGGTTTTGTTTTCATTTTATTTCAACATCGTTAAATCATCCAGCACATACACACCTCTTCCATATGTACCGATCACCAGTTTTTTATCTCTGGGATGAATAAATAAATCATTAACTGAAACAGAAGCGGGCATGTTTCCATTGATAGCAATCCATTTCTTTCCGCCATCTTTACTCATATACACTCCAAAATCAGTTCCACAAAATAGTGTATTAGCATAATCAGGATGTTCAGCAATAACATTGGCGGGAGAAGATGGCAGATTAGACGAAATACTCCTCCATGTAACACCATAATCTTCACTCACAAAAAGATAAGGAAGGTGATTATCTGCACGGCGATCGTTCAACACTACATACACACGTGATGGTTTGAACTTAGAGTTTACGATTTTAATGATATGCTTATTTGCAGGCAACCCTTTCGTAATTTCCTTCCAATAAGCGCCATCATTCATGGTTAACCAAAGGCGTCCATCATCAGTACCAGCAAAAATAATTCCTGCTTTATTTCCTTCTTCAATAGCAGTAATTGCCTGGTAATAAATTAAATAGGGATACACACCCATTTTGTTTTTATCATTGTAAGACAAATCCTCACTTATACGCTTCCAGTTTTCACCACCGTTTTCTGTTTTATAAACATGTTGCAATCCATGATAAACAACATTGGTATTGAACTTACTCATTAATGTTCCTGCAAGCCACTCACCACGTAAGGAATCAATTCTTCCCACATCAAACAAATTAAAACGTTTTACACCTTCTCTTCTTCCTTTGTTCATGTCCGTTTTCATGAGCCTGCCGTAGAAAGAAGATGAGTAAACAAGATGAGGACTATCAGGATGTACTTGTATTTGTGTGCCTTCACCGCCGGGTGCCATACGCCATGGCCGCAATGTTGTATCAGCTTTTAACCCAAATGTGTTCATCACATTACCACTCATGGTTCCTTCATCCTGTACGGAGCCAAAGATGTTGAATGGCTGCTTCATATCATAAGCAACAGTATAAAATTGAGTGGTAGGAATTTTATTAAAAAAGTTTTTCCATTTTATACCGCCATTGTACGTAAGGGTAACACCCCCATCATTTCCTACAATCATACGGTCGGGATTTTGTGGATCAATCCACAGGGCGTGATTATCACCATGCGTCCAGTCTCCTGTTGTATCAGTAGGCTCCCACACTTTCCATGTTTTACCTGCATCTTCACTAATGGCTTTGTTTACTCCAAATGCATAAATGCGGTTTTCATTTTTCGGATGCACACGTATTTGACTGAACACCCATCCATAGGTACCTGAAAAAGGCGTAAAGAAATCATGCACCTCTCCCATTTTTTCCCAGCTTTCGCCTTTGTTGCTGCTGCGATAAATGGCCCCGCCAATAACTACTTTCTGTACTTTGCGCTCATAGGAGTCATATTCATTTTCTTTAGGTTCACGTTTGATGTGGTGATCATCCACAAATGCGTACAACACATTTGGATTTGATAAACTTACTGCCAGTCCAATACGGCCTGTCAATTTTGTATCGGGCAATCCGTTTACAATCTTTTTCCATGTTTTGCCACCATCCGTTGTTTTGTAAACATAATCTCCATCTTCGGGCATGGGGTCGCTCCAGCGTTTACGGATGCGGTTCCACATACTTGCGTATAAGGTGTTTGGATCAGAAGGATCCATCACCAAATCAATACATCCGCTTTTTTCACTTTCAAACAGAATATTTTTCCACGTTTTACCTCCATCCGTTGTGAGGTATACGCCACGGTCTTTAGTATACGTCCATTCATTACCACTTGCCGCCACATATACCATATTTGGATTGGTTGGGTGAATTAATACTCTGGCAATGGTTCCTGTATTTTCCAGGCCGATGTGCTGAAATGATGTACCGCCATCCGTTGTTTTATACATACCAATGCCCGGCAATGATGCACGGAGAATATTGGCCTCACCTGTACCTACATACATAACCTGAGGATTGCTGAGTGATACGGCTATATTGCCGATGGACTGTGTAGCTTCTTTATCAAACAAAGGTTTCCAGTTTTCACCGCCATCTTCTGTTTTCCATAAGCCACCGGTAGCGAAAGCGGCATAATACACATTGGGATTGCCGGGTATGCCATACACATCTGTGCAACGACCGCTCCTGTTATCAGGCCCGGTTAACCGCCACTGAATATTTTTGTAAGGAGAAGATTGAAGCAGTTGCTGCTGTTGTTTAAATGCTGCAATTTTTTGAGCACCTATTGTTTGAGCTGAAGCAAATCCACTGTAAAAAAGAAATAAAAAAAAGAAATACCGCTTCATGACAAGTTGATTAATTTTGAGTTGATATCTGCTGAATAATTTTTGATTGTTTTAACTATCATTATTCTCAAATGGAAACTTACGGAAAAATTTTGTTGATTGCCATGCCTGCCTTTCTTATTCTGGTGCTGGGCGAAAAATTATATGGTGTTTTAAAAGGTAAAGACACAGTACGGAATCTGGATATGGTGAGCAGCCTCAGCAGCGGTGTTACTAATGTAACCAAAGATGTGCTGGGGCTGAGTATTGCAATCATCAATTATGAGTGGCTGGTGAATAAACTGGCTATTGTACATGTACAAAATAATGCACTCACTTACTTCATTGCATTCATAGCATTAGACTTTGCGGGCTACTGGGTGCACCGCATTGCACATGAATATAATTTTTTCTGGAACAATCACATCATCCATCACAGCAGTGAAGAGTTTAACCTGGCCTGCGCCTTACGTCAAAGCATTTCAAGCATCGTAAAAATTTTCGCCATCTTCTTATTACCAGCAGCCGTGCTGGGTGTGCCTGGCCCAGTGATTGCTGTGGTAGCACCGCTGCATTTGTTTGCACAATTCTGGTATCATACTCAGCATATTGGCAGAATGGGATTTCTGGAGAAAATTATTGTAACACCGTCACATCACCGGGTGCATCATGCCATCAATCCTGAATACCTTGATAAAAACTATTCACAGATTTTTATTTTCTGGGATAAACTGTTTGGTACATTTCAGGAAGAGTTAAAAGAAGTGCCCCCTGTGTACGGTATTACAAGACCCGTGCAAACATGGAACCCCATTAAAATTAATTTTCAACATTTGTGGTTACTGATAAAAGATGCCTGGCGTGCACAAAGCATCAAAGACAAACTCCGCATATGGTTTATGCCCACAGGATGGCGCCCTGCTGATGTTGCAGCAAAATTTCCGATGTTTAAAATCAATAATGTGTATCACTTTGAAAAGTATGACACCAAAGCATCAAGGACCTTACACATCTGGGTGTGGGTGCAACTTATTATGGTTTTACTGTTTATTTCTTACCTTTTTGGCAACATCAAACTTATTAACGATTTAAACAGCTCCTACATTTTCTGGTACGGAGGTTTTGTGTTTGTGATGGTATATGCCTTAACTGATTTGATGGACAGAAACCGCAGTGCTATTGCAGCTGAAACCATCAAGTGTCTGCTTGGTTTTTATTTTCTGCTGAACCAAAATGATTGGTTTGGCATAAGCCTTTACGGTTCGTGGATACCTTATACGATTGGCTTATACTTGCTTATTTCCCTCTTTGTTGCCGGCTGGTTTGTAATAAAACATGCTCGTGAGGATAATGTAAAACTTCTGCAAACTGCCTGATCCCATTCTATTACTCTTAGAGGCACCGGCCATTCATCAGCTCCATTATCCATTCATGGGCACAGGAAAAAATTTTCTGTAGCAGGTGCAACATTCTTTTCTTACCTTCTACTTTAATGAAACAAACCGAATCATTGAACTCTGTAAGTGCCACACTCTCTGCTGAAACGCTTGTACAGCAATGCCTCAAAGGTGACAAGCAGGCGTACAAACTCCTGTACAACCGTTACAATGCGGCCATGTATAATACAGCACTGCGTATTGTAAACCGTACAGATGATGCAGAAGATGTACTGCAGGAAAGTTTTATTGATGCATTTACACACCTGAGCAGGTTTGAAGGAAGAAGTACGTTTGGTGCCTGGCTTAAACAGATTGTGGTAAACAAAAGCATCAGCTACCTGCGCAAAAAGAAAATGCTGCTGAGTGATTTGGATGATGGCATACAAGAAATAGCCGATGAAACCCCCGATGATGAAGATGGATTGTTTTTTTCAGTGGATACAATTAAAAAAGCAGTGCAGCAATTACCGGATGGTTACCGCACCGTATTAAGCCTGTATTTATTTGAAGAATATAAACAGGAAGAAATTGCAGCCATGCTCAACATCAGCCATGGCACAGTACGCACACAATACATGAGAGCCAAACATAAATTGGTAAACGTTTTAAAAGAAGGAGCCTATCATGAGCAGTAAACTGGAACAATATATTAAAGATAACCGCAGTGAGTTTAACGGTGAACGCCCGTCAAAAAATGTGTGGGATGAAATTGAAGCTACCCTACCGGAACCCAGAAAAGCAAAAGTGGTAGCGCTGGGTCATGTATATAAGTTGATGGCCGCAGCAGCGGTGGTGTGTATTGTGCTTACATCTGTGTATTTCATTTACATCAAAGAAAAAAATACACAGGGCAGTATGGCAAATCAACCGCAACAGCAGAACCCGATAGCTCCTGAATATGCCTCGCAGCTGAATAAAGAATTCAATGTGATTCAAACCCGGCAGCAGGAATTGAAAGAAGCCACTGCCTCTAATCCTGAACTGTACAAAGCATTCCTGAGCGATTTGCAGGTACTGGACAGTACGTACCAAATGCTTCAGAAACAGGTGAGTTCAACACCCAACCGTGATGTTATTATTAAGGCGATGCTGCAAAACCTGAAACTGCAGTCAGAGTTACTGTATCGCCAGTTAATGATAAGCAATGAGCTGAACCAAAAAGAAGAACCACAACAGCAAAACAAAAATGCAGATTTAAAAGGATAAAACTGCAATCATTGAAACCTTTCATCAAAAAATTTTATAATTATGAAACATTCAGTTACTATTTTATTTTTTGTTGCTCTTACTTTCAACATAAAAGCACAACAAAAAAACCGGGAAGACTGGTCTAAAAAAAGATATGAGCATTATAAAGAACGGAATATATCACGCAGTTTTCCCGTTGCAGGCAATACTTTGAGTATTGATAACAGTTTTGGCGATGTAACTATTATTGCAGGCGGTGGAAATGAAATTAAAGTTGATATTCATATAGAAGCCAGCTCTACCAATAAAGAACATGCTGAACAAATTTACAGCAACCTGGATGTTACTGAAAGCAAAGAAGGCAATACCATACGTTTTAAAACCACAACTGAAAAAAATAAAAGTAAAAATTATTGTAAGAATTGTCAAACTACAATGAACATCAGTTACACGGTTCATTTACCGGTAAGCACGCCGTTGAAAATTGAAAACAGTTTTGGGGGAATTAAGCTGCCGGATTATAATGGCCCGGTTACATTGGTAAGCAAGTTTGGTTCATTAACAACCGGCTCTTTATCAAAAACAGAAAAACTCTGGGTTGAGTTTGGCAGTGCGTCAATTAAAAGTGTAAGCAATACAACAGCTACTTTTAAATTTTCAACAATTATGATTGATAATTTAAGCGGAAACAATACCATTAAAATGGAATTTTGCGGCGGCAGCAAAATCATGCTTGACAATGACCTTACGGGTTTAAATCTGAATGAGAATTACAGTACAGTCAATCTTCGTCCGGCAACCAATCTTTCAGCCAGTTACTCAATACGTACCAGCTTCAGCAGTTTAAAAAACAGAAGCAATGCCAATATTCAACGTACTGACAAGCCGGACCAGTACGGACCAGATAGTGAACGTACGTATGAAGGTAAAAGCGGCAACGGAGCTGCAAAAATTGAAATCAGATCCAGCTTTGGTAAAATTATTATTGGTGAAGCTACTGCTGAGGAAATGGAGGATAAAAAGAATAAAAAATCAAAAGCAGAGATTTAAGTTTAAGATAAAAGAATACCTTGTCATTAATCTGCTCCTGTTCAGGAGCAGATTTTTTATTAAATCCTTCTATTTGTCCACTCACCATTTACTCTTCGCATAATCTTTAAAGGATTTTCATTCTTCAATTCATCCGGCAGCAACTCATTGTTCCAGTTTTGAAAGGTGATGGGGCGGGCAAATCTTTTTATGGCATCAGCACCCACAGATGTAAATCGTGCATCTGTTGTTGCCGGGAAAGGGCCACCATGATGCATACTCAGGCACACTTCCACACCGGTAGGAACGCCGTTCATTACAATTCGGCCACAGGTATTTTTTACCGCCTCTACTAACGATTCATGCTGCTTGATATCATTGGCTGTTGCCATGAGTGTTGAGGTGAGTTGTCCTTCCATCTGTTGAGCTACCTGCAACATTTCATTAGCATCTGCACAACGGATCACCAATGAATAGGGCCCGAACACTTCTTTATGCAACACAGGATTCTGTAAAAATGTTTGTGCATCCACCGTTGCAATGGTAGGCAACCCTTCATCTGCTTTTACGTCTGTTTCGCTTTCAGCTACGAGGTGAACACCATCCTGTAATAACGCATTGCCTTTATTTTCTTTATACGCTTTTACAATTCCTGCATGTAACATTGGAGAAGGAGTAGTTTTCTGAATAGCTTTTCCTAAATCATGAATAAACGTTTGCAAAGCATCACTTTCAATACCAATAATTAATCCGGGGTTTGTACAAAACTGACCAACACCCAATGTTACAGATGAAGCATACATCATTGCAATTTCAGATGTGGGTAGCTGTAATTTTTCAGGTAATAAATAAACAGGATTTACACTTCCCATTTCAGCAAATACAGGAATGGGATCTTTACGTTGATTGGCCCAGTCAAATAATTGTTTACCTCCATTATAAGAACCGGTAAAACCTACAGCCTTTGTATGTGTATGCATTACCAGAGCTTTACCCACTTCAAAACTTTGCCCGTGCACATGTGCAAAAACCCCTTCGGGCATTTTACATGCTTCAGCTGCTTTTGTAATAATATCAGCAACCATTTGTGATGTATGTGCATGTGCAGGGTGTGCTTTCACAATTACAGGGCACCCGGCAGCTAATGCAGTTGCTGTATCACCTCCTGCTGTAGAATACGCAAAGGGAAAATTACTTGCACCAAAAACAACAACAGGACCTAACGGCACCATCAACTTCCGCAAATCTGGCTTTGGTGGATTTTTGTTTTGAATTGCCGTATCAATACTTATCTCCATCCATTCTGCATTTACACATGCACCGGCATATTGTCTTAATTGAAGAACCGTTCTGCCACGTTCACTCTTTAATCTTGCTTCGGGTAAATTGGTTTCACGCATAGCCGTATGAATCAGTTCATCACCCGCAGATTCCAATATATCTGCAATCGAATACATAAAATTTGCCCGAGCAGAAAGGGGTAGTTTTTTGTAAGAAAGAAATGCAGTCCATGATTGCAGCATCACTTTATTGATTTCCTGTATAGTAAAATCGTTGAACATTGAAGTACTAATGATTAATTATGAATAATTGACAAAGAATTAAAAAGCCGGCTTACCTGCAAGTGCAGTTCTGATGATTTTTAAAATCTGTTCTCTCTCCTTTCCTTCCAATGTTAATCTCGGTGCTCTTACATACTCACTACCCAGACCCACTTCGGCTTCTGCAAGTTTAATGTACTGTACCAGCTTTGGATGGATATCTAATTCAAGTAAAGGCATAAACCACCGATAGATATTTGTTGCTTCAGTAATTCTTCCTTGTTTGATTAAATTATAAACAGCAACTGTTTCATCAGGAAATGCACATACCAGTCCGGCTACCCAACCATCAGCGCCCATTACCAGTTCTTCCATTGCCAGTGTATCTACACCGCACAAAATTTTTATTCTGTTACCAAAACGATTTTTCATTCTTGTAACATTGGTAACATCTCTGGTGCTTTCTTTCACTGCTGTAATATTGTTACAGGCAATAAGCTCTTCAAACATGTTCAGGGTTACTTCAATTTTGTAATCCACAGGATTGTTGTATATCATAATGGGCATATCTGTGGAGTTTGCCACTGCTTTAAAATATGCTACTGTTTCTCTGTGATCACTTTTATAACGCATGGGCGGCAGCATCATTAAACCTTTGGCGCCCCATTGTTTTGCCAATGAGGCCTGCTTTACTGCCTCTCGTGTACTGCCTTCTGCAATATTTAATACAACCGGTACTTTTCCGGCTGTTTCATCTACCGCAAATTTAACAAGCTGCTCCTTCTCTTCCAGCGTTAATACACTTGCTTCACCTAATGTGCCACCGAGGATGATACCATGTACACCTGCTTTAAGCTGTGCTTCAAGATTTTTAGCAAATAAGGGTAAATCCAATTCATCACATGAAGTAAACTTGGTTGTGAGTGCAGGAAAAACTCCGTTCCATTCAAACATAAATCTTTGTTTCGCCGAATTTAGCGGATTTAATTTTTATTAAAACAATTCCGAAAAGAAACATTTTAAATGACCGATTTTTAGCTAAATTCGAATCTTTCATTCTATGCAAACCTCATTAGAGTGATTGAAAATAAAATATTATCACGTTCTTAAATAAATATTCAAATATCAGATTATAAATATGAAATCATGAAACAACTTCTACTCTTTGTCTGCTTTTTTTCACTTATAACTTTTTCAGGCAGTGGCCAGCAATCTTCGGACTTTCATCTGTATTTAAAGGCCGGCAAAGTATTACTGGCTGAAAATGCTGTTAGTATTACAAAAAATGATGAAACTTTTGTTTCAAATCTAAAGGACAATAAATATTACTTCATCATTCAGTTTTATAAATTACCTACAGATGTTGAAAAAAACGCACTGGCAAGCGCAGGGGTTCAGTTAATTGATTACCTGCCTAAAAATGCGTACACTGCTGCGGCATCCGGAGATTTCAATCTTGCAGCAGTAAAAAATCTTAACGTGAGAAGTTTTGCAGCATTGCTACCCTCTCAAAAATCCTCAGTACAAATTAATAACAGTGCTATACCGCCTTATGCTGTAAAAAGCAGCGGCACTGTAGATATAACAATTGAAACATTTGAAACGATTTCAGCGGGAGCTATGCAAAATGCATTGAGTAATTATAATGCAACCATCATGCAATCCGCCCCTCAGTTCCGCTCCTTTGTTGTTCGAGCACAACAATCCAATTTTAAACAAATAGCTACCATTCCTTTTGTACAATGGATGGAATTTATTGAAGCGCCCAATACCACAGAAAATTTACCCGGGCGCACCTTGCACAGAACAAACGTATTGCAATCCGGCCCGAGAAATTTATTGGGTAATGGCATTAACATTGGTATTTGGGACGGTGGATCTTTAGGCACACATGCTGATTTTTTGCCAGCAGGAAGAGTTACCAATGTTGAAACACCTGCTGCCATACAACATGGAACACATGTAGCCGGTACTGTAGGAGGCAATGGATTACTAAATCCGGTTGCAAGAGGTATGGCACCTAATGCAAATATGTACAGTTGGGATTTTGCAGGAAACATACAATCAGAAATGAGTTCCGGTATTCCCAATTTCGGATTGAGTGTCTCCAGCCATTCATATGGTTCAAGCGGAACGCCGGCATGTGATCTTACTGATGGCCTGCTTGCTTATACTTCTACTGCAAGAGGGACTGACTTAAACATTAATACAAATCCAAGTCATTTACATGTACACTCGGCAGGTAACTCACAGGGAGCTTGTGCAGGTAGTGGTGGTTTTCTTACAATTACAGGAAGTGGTAAAGCAGCAAAAAATAATTTGGTAGTAGCAAATATTACAAGTACAGAAGTTTTATCATCATCAAGCAGTGCCGGACCTGTGCAGGACGGAAGAATAAAACCTGAAATAGCAGGTATGGGTACAAGCGTTTTTTCTACAAGTACACCGGCCAATAGTTATGCTACACTATCAGGTACATCTATGGCTACTCCAGGTGTATCTGGTACGGCCGCATTATTGTATCAACGATTCAGGCAGTTAAACAGCAACAATAACCCTGCATCTGCTCTAATCAAAAATGTAATATGTAATACTGCAAGAGATTTAGGTAACCCCGGCCCAGATTATAAATTTGGATTTGGAAGAATTGATGCATTAGCCGCAGTACGAGTGTTAGAGCAAAACAGATTTGTATCCAATACTGTTGCCCCATTACAGGTAAATGACTTTACGATTGTTGTACCCTCCGGAGCCACAAGAATAAAAGTTATGTTAACGTGGAATGATCCTGCAGGTGCATCCAATACAGAATTTCCATTAGTAAATAATTTAAATCTGTCATTAATACAAGGAGCAAACACTACTAACCCCTGGATTCTGGATCGTTTTAATCCAAACAATAATGCAACAAGAGGCATAGATAATATCAGTAATATAGAACAGGTAACCATTGATAACCCAAGTGGCACTTACACAGTAAGAGTACAGGCCATTGATATAGCATCAGGCCCATCACAACAATATTTTGTTACATGGGAAATTGAAACTTCAGGTATTGAGATGATTTATCCTAATGGTGGTGAAAGCTTTAACCCAGGTACAACAGAAACAATAACATGGAATAATTCCGGCATCACAACCAATCAAACAATAGAATACTCTGTAGATAATGGTACGAACTGGATTATTGCGGCAACAAATATTGCACCTACGGTTACACGATTTGTATGGACTGTACCTGTTACGGCCGCTACCTCTACTGCACTTGTAAGAGTAAGCAGTGGAACGTTTTCTGATGTTAGTGATCAAAACTTTACAATTATGGGACGAGTAACCGGTTTTGCAATTGGTAATAATTGTACTGCGGGCGAATTAACATTAAACTGGAATGCAACAACAAATGCTACTGCTTATGATATATTACGTTTAAATGAAACAACTGCTGAGTGGCTGGTAGTAGTAGCTGATAAAACAGGTACCACACACACATTTACAGGTTTACCGCCTCTATCTTCAGCATGGTATTCTATAGTAGCTAAAAACGGAACATCTAATGCATCAAGTTTAAGAACAGCAGCCATACAGGGAGGTGCTTCACTTGCAGGCACAAATATTGGCTCTATAACAGGAAGTAATAACTTATGTGAAGGCAGCAATTTTATAACCTATTCAGTTCCTGCAGTAAGTGGAGCTTCTGGTTATAACTGGACATTACCGGCAGGTGCGCAAATTACCGCTGGTGATAATACGAACAATATTACTGTTAGTTTCCCTGTAGGTACTGCTCCGGGCAATATCAGTGTAGCCGCAGTTGATTCAAGAGGTTGTACTTCTAATACAAGTTCCAGATTTGTAACCATTAACCAACGTCCGGCAAAACCTGTTATTACATCTAATTTTACACAGCTATCAACAACAGCCGGATTTAGCCAATACAAATGGTTTCAGAATACGTTTGAAATTGCAGGCGCCACAAGTAATGTGTATACACCAACAGCTAATGGATTATACCAGGTGGAAGTTACCAATGCTGCAGGCTGTAAAAATATTTCTGATGAGTTTAATTTCTTAACCACTTCATTGAACGAGGTTTCAGTAAATGGCAATACTGTTAGCATATTTCCCAATCCTGCTAAGGATTTTATTGCATTTAAGGTAACGCAACAGATTGCGGGCAAAATTGAAGTGAGTATACTTTCAATGGATGGAAAAATTATGAAACAATCTGTTTTAGCCAATGGTATTTCACAACTTGATATATCTGCATTGCCACAGGGAAGTTATTTAGTTAAAATTACAAGCAAAGCAGAAACAAAAACAATTAAGGTAAACGTAATACACTAAAAGTTTTAAACAAATAATGTAAAAGACAACTTTACAGTTGTCTTTTTTTTATTTTATACAATCCTATAAAATTTAGATTACATTTATATTGAAGCCAAACTATGTTGCCTGATTTTCAGAATAACAAATCATTATTTACAGCATTTATTCAGCAGCATCAGCCACTGGTGTATAATACTGCATTAGGTATTTTACAGAACAAAGAAGATGCTGAAGAAACAGCACAGGATGTATTTGTAGAAGTATATCATCAATATAAAAGTTTTAAAGGCGATTCAAGCATTAGCACATGGCTATACCGTATTACAACCAATAAATGTATTGACCTTCTTAGAAAAAGAAAGAGTAAAAAAAGATTTGCTTATATCACCAATCTTTTTACTCCGGAAACAAATGAGCCTGTTGCAGATATTGCTCTCTTTTCACATCCCGGTATTATAGCAGAAAACAAAGAAAAAGCAGTATACCTTATGAAGGCAATTGAGCAATTACCCGCAAATCAGAAAACCGCATTTATATTATGTGAAATGGAAATGCTGAGTTATAAAGAAATTGCTGAAATAATGCAGCTTTCCCTCTCCTCAGTTGAAGCGCTGCTTTTCAGGGCACGGCAGAATTTGAGAAAAACGCTGGAACAATTTTATAAAAAACTTTAAACCGGGCGCAAGTTTTAAACTTAAGCTTCGTCCTATAAACCAGAGAATATGAAAAAAGAACAATGGATAAATGAAGTAATGAGCAGCCTGCAGGGTATGCAAAGAGCAGAGGGCAATCCTTATCTGCATACCAGAGTGATGGCCCGGCTGGAAAAGACACTTCCTGTAAAGGGATATAGCTGGAGACCAGTAGCTGTTTTGAGTGCTGTGCTTGTACTAATTCTGTTTTTAAATATTGTAAGCTGGAGTAGTGAAACAACTGAGGATACACAAACATCAGCTATTACTACCGAAAAAGAATATGAATTAATCACACTCAACTATTAATCATGAGCAAGGTTACCCTACTTACCATATTGGTAGTTGTATTAGTTATCATAAATGGCATTTCATTATTCATGCAGTTTAACAGGCATGACAAAAGAAGAGAAGGGATGCCTAACCCCAGATCATTATTTAAACAACTGGATCTTGATAAACAACAGGAAGATCAATTTGAACAATTACGGATTGCACACTTTAAAAAAAGAGACTCTTTAAGATCTGAGGACATGCGCTTTAGAAAAGAAATGGCCGCCATGATTACTTATGGCATAACAGACTCAGTAAAGATTGATTCAATTACAGGACTCTTAGCCAACAATCGCAAACAGTTTGAACAGAATTTTTACAATCATTTTCAGCAATTATATTCCCTTCTCAAACCTGAACAAAAACCAAAGTTTATTGTGGTTATTAACGAAATTATACAAAGGCAATCTTCTTCGTTTAGACGTGAGTCAAACAAACCACCACCCCATAAACCCTGAAACAGTTATTTATGCTCAAACCCTTTTTCATTATTTCATCAACCCTTGTTTTAGTTTTCATTTTTAGCTTTGGTATCAGTTCCTGCAAAAAAACAGGAAGCCTTAATGAAGTAAATGCAACACCTGTAACTACTAATCCTGCAGATGCTCTTGCTGCATTAAATATCCCCGTTGTACCATTTTCGTATGCCAATCAATCCTTACCCGGTTTTTTAAATGCACCAAATATTGCCGTTCAAATCAATACACCCGCTGATAATGCTATAACAGACTGGGGCGCTACACTTGGGCGTGTATTATTTTATGATAAGATTCTTTCGATTAATAATTCCGTTTCATGTGCCAGTTGCCATAAACAGGCGCATGGCTTTAGTGATGATTTGGTATTAAGCAAAGGGTTTAATAATGGTAACACAGGCAGACACTCCATGAGTTTGGTTAATGCCATCTATTACCCCAATCGCCGCTTTTTCTGGGATGAACGTGCTGCCACACTTGAGCAACAGGTGTTAATGCCTATACAAGATGCCGTTGAAATGGGTATGCACTTAGATACATTGGTAAACAGGTTAAATACAAAAACACATTATCCATACTTATTTGAAAAAGCATTTGGCAGCAGTGCCATTAATACGGATCGCATTTCAAAAGCCTTATCTCAATTTGTGAGAAGTATGATATCTTACCGGTCAAAGTTTGATACGGGAATGGCTGCTATACCTCCTGGAGCTAATCTAGGTACCACCCCATTACCCAACTATACTGCAAATGAAAATAATGGTAAAGCTATATACTTTAGCCCGCAGGCAGCATGCAGTTCCTGCCACGGTACACAAACACTCACAGCACCAAGAGCAGAAAACAATGGATTGGAAGCCGTAATTGTTGACAGGGGTTTAGGTGCTGTAACAAATAATCCGGCAGATAATGGTAAGTTTAAAGTGCCCTCACTAAAGATCATTGCGCTTACAGCACCTTACATGCATGATGGCAGGTTTGCAACATTAGAGCAAGTGATAGAGCACTATAACAGTGGTGTACAATTCAATCCTAATCTGCCTCCGCAATTACGCAATCCCCCGCCCGGAACAGGTGCTAAACGATTAAACTTAACCCAACAGCAAAAAGATGATTTGCTGGCATTTTTAAAAACATTAAGTGATAATGGAATAACAGCAGATGTAAAGTTTTCCAACCCCTTTAAGTAATATTCCGCAATGAGGTTCAAAATAAAGAAGGCTGCAGTAATACAGCCTTCTTTATTTTGATATAACAAATGCATTCTTATTATCAACCATTAACCACTTCACCCTCTAAATCATAATCAAAGGCTTTTGTAATTTTTACATTTACAAAATCACCCACAGATAATTTACTTTCACTTTGTATTATCACTTCATTATCTACCTCTACACTGTCAAATTCAGTACGGCCTATATACCGGCCTGCTTCTTTTTTATCAATAAGTGTTTTAAATGTTTTTCCAACTTTAAGCTGATTAAGCTCATATGATATTTCCTGTTGTATACTCATTACATCCTGAGCCCTTCGTTCTTTTTCTTCTGCGGGCACATCATCTTTTAAATCAAAACCACTTGTACCTTCTTCATGACTGTAGGTAAAAATGCCCACTCGGTCAAAGCGATGCATCTGTAAAAACTCTTTTGTTTCTTCAATATCTTCCAATGTTTCACCGGGAAAACCTGCAATCAACGTAGTACGTAAACAAAGCCCGGGTACTTTTTCTCTAACGGCCGCAATCAATTCCTCCGTTTCAGTTCTTGTAATTTGGCGGCGCATCGCTTTGAGCATTTTATCACTTGCATGCTGCAAAGGCATATCCAGGTAATTACAAATATTTTCACGCTCACGCATTACATCTAAAATCTCCAATGGAAATTTATGCGGATATGCATAATGCAAACGAATCCATTCCAATCCTTTTACATCAGCCAGACGATGCAGCAAATCCGGAAGCATACGTTTCTTATACAAATCCAAACCGTAGTACGTAAGTTCCTGGGCTATGAGCATTATTTCCTTTACCCCTTTTTTTACAAGCCCTTCAGCTTCAGTTACTAAATCTTCCATGCTTTTGCTTACATGCCCTCCACGCATTAAAGGAATAGCACAAAACGCACAGGTTCGGTTACATCCCTCACTTATTTTTAAATAAGCATAATGCCGGGGTGTGGCCAGTAACCGCTCTCCTACCAATTCCTTTTTATAATCTGCATCAAATTTTTTGAGCATGAGAGGTAATTCCATGGTGCCAAACCATGCATCCACCTCAGGAATTTCCTTTTCTAAATCAACACGATAGCGCTCACTCAGGCAGCCGGTTACATAAACCTTATCCAGTTTACCCTTTTGCTTTAACTGTACCTGATTTAATATTGTGTTGATACTTTCTTCTTTAGCCTTATCAATAAATCCACAGGTGTTTACCACAACAATATTGTGATCTTGTTTAGCACTCTCATGTACCACATCAATTTCATTGGCACGAAGCTGACCGCTGAGCACCTCACTATCCACCATGTTTTTACTGCAACCCAGTGTTATGATATTTACTTTATCCTGCTTTAATGTTTTACTTTTCATGAGGCCGCAAAGGTAACATACTGCCTCTTACCAGTGCAAACAGAAAAGTTTTAAATTTTGGCATCATTTTTTCAGAAGAGCGGTTTCAAAACAAATACACATTATGAAGAAAATCATCAGTATGGCTGTATTAGCAGCAGCTTTTTTACACTATCAAACAAATGCACAATCAAAAGGGAGTTATTACCAAACAGCATTGGGTGTTAAATTTTACCCGGGTGCAGGTGTTACTTTAAAGCACTTTGTGAACAACAATGCGGCTCTTGAGGGCATTGGTTATTTCTGGAGGGATGGTATGCGTATTACAGGCCTTTATGAATACCATGGCGATATTAATGGTGCACCGGGCCTTAAATGGTATGTAGGCGGTGGCGCTCATGTGGGGTTTTGGAACGACAGATACTGGAGAAGAGAATATGGATTAAACAGGGGCAATGCCATTGCAGGTTTAGATGGAGTAATTGGTTTGGACTACAAAATAAAATCGGCACCAATAAATTTTTCTCTCGACTGGCAGCCCTCATTTGATTTTGGAACCTACGGTGGCTTTTATGGTAATTGGGGTGGCTTTGCCATACGGTATACTTTTTAACAAATACCTCTGAAACCTTTAAACCCTGCTCCTGTGCAGGGTTTTTAATTTATGGATGATTGTGGCAATGCCTAACAAATAAAAGTCAACACATAACTTCGAAAGTTCACAATCTTATAGTACTTCTAAACTTTCACTTTAAGTAGTAATATTATTTAATAAATACAGCAAACCTTCATAAATGACTGATTTATATGAAATTATTTTTAAAAAATAATTTAAAAAAACTTCATGCTATTTAAAAAAAAGGTATTATTATTACATCAGAATTCAACAGGAAGCCCCGTTTAGAATTCAATAATCCTAAAAAACCACAAACGATCTGTAAGCATGAAAACAATATATCGGTAATTGCCGAGTCCGACCTCATAAGTGTCCGACCCAATGTCCGTGAAAGACTTCCGAAAGGAAGTTTTTCTTTTTTCAGCACATTTCACTAAAAAAGCTCAGGAAAATTGGCAAAGTCCTGAAAATAGACTTTACGTTTCCTACATATGAATATTATGTACATTCTATTATTGAATGTGCATTTTTGCAGCTATAACACCTGTAAGGAGTGCCGCATTCACCCGTATCTTGCACAGCAACAGATTTTCTATGCTTACAAACTACGAAATAGCCGATCAACTGTCTTTACTAAGCAAACTGATGGATATTCATGGTGAAAACAGTTTCAAATCAAAATCTTATGCTGCTGCAGCTTTTCAAATAGAAAAATTACCCATACAACTAAGTGAAGTGGAGCACTCAAAAATTGCATCCTACAAAGGCATTGGCGAAAGCACAGCTAAAAAAGTAATAGAAGTTTTACAAACCGGTGAACTGAAAGCATTAACCGACATAATTTCAAAAACACCTCCCGGTGTAATTGAAATGCTCAGCATAAAAGGTATAGGTCCTAAAAAGATTGCTACCATCTGGCATGAAATGGAAATAGAAACGGTGGGCGAATTGTATTACGCATGCCTTGAAAACAGATTGCAGCGTTTTAAAGGATTTGGCGAAAAAACACAGCAAACAGTAAAAGAAAGTATTGAATTTATAGAAAAACATAAAGGCATCCATCTCTTTGCAGATGTGGAAGCTTATGCGCTTGCCATTGACAAAAATTTAAAAGAACATTTAAGCAGTTTTAAATTTCAAATAACGGGGGAACTTCAACGGCAGATGGAAATTATTCATCAGTTGGAATGGGTAACTACTGCACCTGCTATTGACTTAAAAATACTTTTTAATAAAACAAATTTTACGGTTGAACATGAAGCACCGGAAACAATTACTGTGAAAGGTCCGGAAAATATTATATTGAAATTCCATTTAGCACATACGGGCAATTTTGGGACGATTGTGTTTAAAACATCAGCGTCAGAAGATTTTCTTAACAAATGGGGTCAGATTAATGAAGTAAGTGATGAAGCAATCTTATTTGCTGAAAAGAATATTGCCATTATTCCGCATGCGCTTCGTGAACGATATAACGACACTGTAACGGAAGATTTAATTAATATAAAGAGCATTAAAGGAATTATACACAGCCACAGTAAGTGGAGTGATGGCAATAACAGCATTGAGGAAATGGCGCAACATGCACAGCAAATGGGCATGGAATACCTGGTGATAAGCGACCACAGTAAAAGTGCAGGCTATGCCAACGGCTTATCTGCAGAAAGAATAGCAGAACAACACAAAGAAATTGATGCACTTAATGCACGAACTAAAAATTTCAGAATTTTTAAAAGTATAGAAGCTGATATTTTAGGGGATGGCAGTTTGGACTATGATGATGATGTACTGGCAGGTTTTGATTTAGTCATTGCTTCAGTTCACAGCAACTTAAAGATGAATGAAGAAAAAGCGATGATGCGGCTGCTCAATGCAATTGAAAATCCTTACACCACCATTCTGGGTCATATGACGGGCAGATTACTTTTAAGCAGAAACGGATATCCTGTTGATCATAAAAAAATTATTGATGCCTGCGTGGCTAACAGCGTGGTAATAGAACTGAATGCACACCCACGCCGGCTTGATATTGACTGGCGCTGGATTGAGTATGCTACCGATAAAGACGCCTTAATTTCCATTGACCCTGATGCACATGATCTTTCAGGCTTTAATGACATACGTTACGGTGTGCTTGCAGCTCAAAAAGGAAGACTCACCAATAGTAAAAACCTGAGCAGTTTTTCATTACAAGCTTTTGAAAATTATTTGATGGAAGTGAGAAGGGAAAAGGGTATATAACTACAACTTAGCTATTGCTGAAACTATAACGTAAAATTGTTTACGCAGATTCATCATCAACTTTTTACTGTATCACATTCATTTTTACAAAAAAGGTTGTGCCCTTGCCGGTTTCGGTTTCAAACCAAATATCACCTTTCATCTGCTCTACTATTCCTTTACACATGGCAAGACCTAGACCAGTACCACTTGTTTTAGTTGTGAAGTTGGGATAAAATATTTTATTTTTTAAAGAAGCCTCAATACCATGTCCGTTATCAGTTATACGCACCACGGCCTCGTCATTTTCTGATGTTAATTGCACATGTACAACAGCATTTTTTTCTTCAGGCACTGCCTCTATTGCGTTTCTAATTAAATTGGTAAACAAACGGTTCATTTGTGTTTTATCGCCCATAACAAAAACGGGATTAGTAACAGTACTGCTAAGCTTAATGGTGATACTTGTATCCATTTTAAATAAATTAACTACACCTAGTAACGATTCAAACAAGTCAATACGCTCCAGATTTGCATTACCAATATTGGCAAAATTGGAAAAGTCTGAAGCAATATTGCTTAAATAATCGATCTGCTCTACCAATGTTTTAGCTACATTTTGAGAAATATGTTTTGTATCCATTGCATTATCATCAATGGCTTTTTGTAAGTGCTGGATACTAAGCTTCATAGGTGTAAGCGGGTTTTTTATTTCATGAGCTACCTGTCTTGCCATTTCACGCCAAGCACCTTCACGTTCACTCTTGGCCAGCAACGCAGCACTTTCCTCAAGTTGTAAAACCATCTTATTATATTCTTCAACCAGTTCACCAATTTCATCGCTCCTGTTCCAAACAATAGCTTCATTGGCTTTACCCAGTTTTATTTCCTTCATTTTCTGGCTAATAAAACTGAAAGAAGAAGTTATACGGTTTGTAACAAAAAAAGCTATAAGCCCTGCAATTAAAAAAATAAATGCATTAAGATTAATAAGTGTTACAAGAAAACTGGAAATTTCCTGACGCAGTTCATTTTGTGAAGTAAAATAGGGAATATTGAGATAAGCATAAGTTTTACCCTTTTCATCCCGCACAGGCACATAGATACTCATGTAACTTCTGCTGCCTACCCGTTCATCTTCGATGGTTTGAACGAGCATCTGCTGGTTAAGCTTATGAAAAGCCATAGGTTGCATTAACCTGCTAAGCAACCCTTTGTTATAATAGTATGGTTGTGATGATACCCTTAATAACCCGGTAGGATCATAAACGTTCACATCAACGCCATGAATTTCTGAGATTCGGTTCATCTTTAACTGCAGTTCGCCTGCCGCCACCTCATCATAAACTTTAAGCATATCATCCATAATGGACTGGTGCTGCAACGCCACCTCTACTTCGCCCTGCATGATTTGTATAGTACGGCTTAACCGCTCTTTGTTTGTTCTGCTATGTCTGTTAATAAAAAAGAAAATTGTAGAAATACCAATTACAAAAAAGGAAATTATGCTTATTGCAGTTATGGTTGTATGTACCTGCGCTCGAAAATTAAACTGTATAAGTTGTCTGATGCCTTTTTTATTTTTTTGTTCAACTGAAATAAAATGGAGTACCCTGTACAAAACCCACATAATTAAAAATCCAAGAAACAGATATGCAAAAAGCGTTATAAACTGCAGCAAACCATCCTTGCGTTTAACAACAGCAACAACACGATCAGCCGTGGCATGATACCACAATTCAGAAAAACCATTTACCTGATGCTCATGAAAACCAGAACCAGATATATGGGTTTCAGTTAAATGAACCGGAAAAGGGTAATCATTAAAACTATTCACCAGTTCACCATTTTTATATAACGCATATGCATAAGAAGGCGACTGATCTGTTTGCAGATTAAATGTTTTTGAAAACAATTCAGGATAAAACTTCTCTGCTGTATAGCGCCTGGGTTTAGACACAACAAATAAATATCCTTTTATCTGAAACGTTCGAGGATCCGTTACTTCTCGCCGGGCTATATAGTAAAACCTGTCAAAGGATTCTTCAAAATACCTCCAATCGCCACTGCTCATACTTTTACTCTGAAGATTATATATTGTATTAAGCGTATTGTAAGATGCGGAATCTGTATTAAACAATGACTGTTCATCACGATCAAATGTAAATATCTCCGTATCAAACTTATTGAGGTAACCGCTAAAATGTTCTCCAAGCAAACTATCTTTCAGAAACTGATTACTGCCTTGCGTATTAAACCTGTAAAAATTATCCTGTAAAAAATCCCGCCTGAAATTATTTAATGCAATGCTCAGTAAATTCTCAGCAGATGGGTCTGTTTGCAGACTCAGTTTCTCTGCCATGCGCCTGCGTGCAGCCCATTCTTTTTTATCATTTTCGCTTAACAGTAATGTTGTGAGTGACAAGGCAAAAACGAGAAGCCAAAACAATGCAGCGCCTGAACCTGGCACAAAAGAAAAAAACTGCTGTTTCCACTGAAGCAGTATAATAACAAGCAACAGCCAAAGCAATAGTATTAAATGAAAATGAACCTGGCCACTGTTGATTGTAAAAGAGAGATGTATAAAACAAACCACTGTTACAAATATCAATTGCAGAAAGATGCTGTTATTTGTAAAGTTTTTGAGTAAGGAAACTAAATAATATATGAGTAGATAGGTACAAACTGATAAACAACCCAAAATAAAAAAACCAATAAAGCTGTAAATACCTAAACTGAAAAAATCAGTAACATCAAACGAAATCTGCGAGTCAGCAACGAGGCTTTTTGCGGTACCACCGGCTATAATAATAATTGAATAAATTACAACTGCTACACATACACCCGAGGCGTATCTGAAAAACCGATTATTAAAATAAATCTTTTGAATGGTACCAAATTGTTTTGCAAAAAGCAACAACCAGGTAAGCAGAAAAATATTAATCAATAAATCACCCAGCGATTTTAGTACGGGGCTTGATCCATAAACTGCAGGGTCAAACAACTCAAACTGCCTGAAATTAAAAGGGAATGGAATATAATAACTCAGTATCCGGAAAAGAATGATAGAAATTGTAAGAACTAAGAATGCATTGGTAAATCCATTTGTTTTTACCATCTGCTCCGAAATTTTATAAAGCAACCACAACACACAGAGGAAAGCAAGTAAACGCAGAATAATTGTAAACATACCTAATGGCCTTGGCAGGTTTACCTTTTCTGTAAGCCAAAACAGGGGTTTACCCTGCACATTTGTAATGGCATATCCGGGCTGCTTTTGATCGCTTATGTTATAATAATCTTCAATAAAAGGCAGGTAAGAAAAACTGTTATTGAGTTCATTTGTTGTTACATAATATTCCCACTTAACCGGTATTAATGCGAGTGCTGCCACTTCGCCCTGCCCTTTTATTTGTAAGGTTTTCCTGATAACAACATAATACCCATTTATGAGCTTTTGAAACCATTGGCCATCTTCGTGCTGCCAGAGTTGTAAAACAGGTTGTATAACCTGAGTATTCCAAAATCGAAGCTGAGGTTCATTGTTTGTTTGCTGTGCTAAAAAAATAAAATAATCCTTTTGCGTAAGTATTTCATACTCTTCTTTGTCTGCCTTATTTGCTACAAGGCTTTTTATCAAACTGTCATCAACAAGTAATTGTTCAAAATCTTTTGTCCTGAGCCGGATATTTTTTTGAAGTGTATTTTTTACCTGCCCCGGAGACGAACTGTATGAAAAAAAATATTGAACCAGGAATGAACCTGAAAAAAAGCAGATACCTGCAATAAACACAACAGCGTTTGTTTTCAGAAACCGCAATATGGAGGTTGATGAAATCACTATGATGTGGGGTAACGTTCTTCGTTCAAATGTTTGATACGGTTCCAGATGGCATCCATTTCTTCAAGTGACATATCTTCCAGCTTTTTTCCTTCACTTAAGGCCAACTGTTCCATACGCTGAAAACGGGTAATAAATTTTTTATTGGTTCGTTCCAGTGCAAGGTCAGCATCAATCTGCAAAAACCGTGCATAATTTACTAGTGAGAAAAACACATCACCCATTTCATCTTCTATCCTATGCTGCTCCCCTTGTGCTACTACCTCCTGCAATTCTCTTAATTCTTCTTCAATTTTTTGAAATACCTGTTCCTTATTGTCCCATTCAAAGCCTACTTGTTTGGCTTTTTCCTGAATACGTATAGCTTTTACCAATGATGGCAGTGAAGAGGGTACCCCCTGCAGTACAGATGTTTTTCCTTCTTTCATTTTTAATTTTTCCCAATTACGTTTTACATCTTCTTCATCATTTACGTGAACCTCCTGATAAATATGCGGATGCCGGGCAATTAATTTATCGCACACACCATTTATCATTTCATCAATACTGAACCGGTTTTGTTCAGCTCCGATTTTTGAATAAAATACGATGTGGAGCATTAAATCGCCCAACTCTTCTTTAATGTGTTTCCAGTTATTATCAGTTATGGCATCTGCCAGTTCATACGTTTCTTCAATAGTGAGCGGGCGAAGGGACTCTATCGTTTGCTTTTTATCCCAGGGGCATTGAGAACGTAGTTCGTCCATAATTTTTATTAACCGAAAAAAAGCAGCACCTGTTTGTTGTTGATTCATTTGTTAAACGTTGAATATAGAATAAGAAAATAACATTATCGTTAAGAATGCATAAAGTAACAATGAAAGAAAAAGCAGGATAAAATATTTTAAAAGTGTTTTTGTTCTTTGTTGCTCATACGTACGCCGCATTGCCTTATACAAATAATAAAACATATACAGCCATATAATTAATGCCAACAAATTTGAAGGCCACCATGAAAATATAGTACCCAATTTATTACTGCTGAATAAAATGAGCAACATTATAAAGTAAAAAACAAAAAGATGAATGGTAAAAATTATATGTGTTACATAAAAATAACGACTGTGTCTTACATATAATAAAAAGATTAAAAAAGCAAATATGGGTAACGATACAAATAACACTTTAGGAAGGGCATGAATTATATATTCATAGAACGCCTTATTAAATGCCTTTAAATCCCCCTTATATTTTTCGTTTACAATAATAATGCGCTTTACCACCAGTTTTTCAAACCAATTATTTCTTTGTTCTTTGGGCAAAGCGGCCTGAGCAGAATCATATTCCTTTATGGTTTTGTATCTGTTATCTGCTATTCCTAAAATACCGGTTGATTGCACAGTATCGTTTGATGAAGTTTCTGTTTTAGCCTTTGCCCCAAACATTTTTTTTATGAGAGCAGAGTCTTCTGCTGTTTCAGCATTTTTTAACCCTTCTTCTGACAGCGTATTACTATTTATATTCACTTCGGGAATTTTAAAACCTGCGCTGTCGGCCGGAGCTTTTACGTTTATTATCTCATCTCCACTTCTGGAAAAAAATGAAAAAAAGATGATAAAAAAGAAAGCAGACGCAAATACATACATACGCACAGGGTTCATATAACTTGCTCTCCTCCCCCTTTCATATTCTTTGGTTAAAAAACCCGGACGAAATAATAAATACCGCAATGACGAAATAAACTTGCCTTCAAAATGGGTAATATCATTAAAAAAATGTACTACTAAGCCAATAAGTGTTTCTTTGGGTTCAATGTTATGCTGGCCGCACACATGACAATAAGGGCCAAATACCCTTGCATTACAATTTAAACAGACCTTTTCTTTACGTTCCTTTCCGTGCGCCATTGTTTACTTATTTTTGTTAAAAATAAAAAGAAACCTTCATACGTTTGAATAAGCGGGAATATCTTTGGACCAATTCAAACACATGTTCAAAAAAATAAATTTTATTTTACTGGCTTTACCGCTCTTCAGCAGTGCACAGATTTACTATAAAGATATTGTGAGTCTGCAGCAAACAAATCAACTGCAACAACTTTATAAAGAACAGAAAGTAAGAAAGGTTGTGCTTAATTCATTTGACCCCGGAGATGCACCCATACCCAATTTTGTTTGTTTTCAGGAAATGAGCCCCACTTTCACTATTATTAAAACATATACTCAAAACAGCCCTGCTTCACAAAGTGTTTTGGTAAGCCAGTTTAATGGTAACATGCAATTGATTAAAAGCAGCGACAGCAGTAACGCTTCGCTGGCCGTTACAAACTATGCTTACAATGAAAAAGGATTATTGGCATCAATGGATATTACAACCCTGAATTATGCTTATAAAATAACAGAAAATGAAAAACACTTATGGTTGTATGATGCCCAAAACAGAGTGGACCGTATGTACCGGATAAGAAATGGTAATGACACCACTGTTATTCAATTTAAACTGGATGAAAACGGCCTTCCGGCTGAAGAAACATGGTACAACCGCTTTGGACAAAATGTGAGCCGGTATTATTACTACTACAATTCTGCAAAACAGTTAACTGATATTGTAACGTTTAACAATAAGGCCAAAAAACTTTTACCGGAATATGTATTTGAATATGATGAATCCGGCAAAATGAGTTCTATGCTGAGTGTACAGGCGGGAACCAGTAATTATTTTATATGGCGCTACCGGTATAACCAAAAAGGACTAAAAGAAAAAGAAACCTGCTTTGATAAGCAAAAGCAGTTAATGGGATATGTTACATACAGGTATCAATGACATTATAAAGCAAAAAAGTCCTTCGAAATGAAGGACTTTTTTGTGCCCCGGAACGGAGTTGAACCGTTACGGCCATTGCTGGACATCACGCTTTAAGGCATGACGTGTTTATACATTCCATTTCCAACTACCCTTTTAAAACAAAAAAGCTTCGCAATTTCTTGCAAAGCTTTTTGTGCCCCGGAACGGAGTTGAACCGTTACGGCCATTGCGGGACATCACGCTTTAAGGCGTGACGTGTTTATACATTCCATTTCCAATTACCCTTTTAAAACAAAAAAGCTTCGCAATTTCTTGCAAAGCTTTTTGTGCCCCG
>ERZ1066134.158-NODE-158-length-61531-cov-19.030337_pt1 | contig 61531 bp, 48 predicted proteins | sample MGYA00382781_ERZ1066134 | MGnify/ENA primary metagenome ERZ1066134 (study PRJEB33369, sample SAMEA5778364) | biofilm metagenome | biome: Industrial cooling water; feature: Water cooling tower basin; material: Biofilm | place: United Arab Emirates | collected... | reverse complement strand
TTTAACTGGCCATTCGCACCAACTTAAATTCTCTAATGACAATTCTGGGTTAAATGGTTTATCTGCCGTTCCCTGATAAGTTTTGGCCAAATCACCGTATTTAGAGAATCGTCCATTTCCCCAATTTTCTACACCCAAAATGGCAATCTCCTCTCCATCTACATTCAGTGTCCGGTTTTCATTCAGCAGGATGTTCCACCCCATGTAGCTGTGCATGTCGTGTAGGTTTTTTACATCTTGCTGCTTTTCTTTCAAAGACGGCCATTGATAATAATCGCCGTAATCATGATTACCCATTACAGAGAAAGTACCCAATTCTGACTTTACCTTTTTGAAAATATCCAGATACGGCTTAGCCTCCTCGCTCTGATTATTTACGAAATCACCTGTGAAGAATACCACATCCGGCCGCTCGTTGTTCAGCATATCTACCCCACCTTGCACGGCTGTTTTGCTGAAAAAGCTTCCCGTATGAATATCAGATAATTGTGCCACACGCAAACCGTCGAACTGTTTGGGTAGGTTAGGAAATGTGAGGGTTCGTCGGCGAATGCGGTAGTCATGTGCACCTGAAACTATGCCAAAACCCATGGCCGCCACGGGTAATGCGGCTGCTCCTATTGAGGCCTTTCGGATGAAATCGGAACGGGATTTATCAAATGTCTGATCGCCGGGAAAAAGCTCAATGAACCACGCCACCACGCGTCGGAAATCGTCGATCAAGAGAAACAATGCCGCCAGTATTTTTCCAAACAAAATCATAAAAAACCCCGACAAGACGAAGGACCGAATGGCCTTCCATTTTTCATTGTCAAACTGACTGTAGAGTAAAATGCTCATGATAGGTAAAATGGAGAGCGTCCAAAACAGAATGATAAATGTGCGCCTCCACCCGATGGACGAATCTTGCCACAAGCCTTTGATGGCATTGTACACATAAATGTCCAGGCAGAAATAGGCGGCAATAACCAAAATAAAAATAAATGTGCGCATGGGTGTTTTTAAAAAAGAATCCCGAACGCATCACAACGAAGATTCGCAGCAATGAGTTCGGGACTCAACGGTTCTAAAACTTTAACTAACGCCTAACCATCTATTCACTTTGGCGAAAAAGTAATACATGATTGGCACGATGACCAGTGTCAAGAAGGTGGCGAACGTGAGGCCATGGATGATGGTCCAAGACAAAGGCCCCCAGAAGATTACATTGTCACCCCCGATGTAGAAGTTGGCATCATACTCGGTGAAAAACTTAATGAAGTCAATATTGATGCCGATGGCCAAAGGAATAAGTCCAAGTACGGTGGTAATGGCCGTAAGCAATACCGGACGCAAGCGTGTCTTGCCTGCTTCCCGAATAGCCACTAGCACTTGATCAAGAGGCAGCTTATCCACGCCTTGCTCAAGCCGCATACGCTCGCGTTTTAGTTCGATGAAGTCAATCAGTACGATCGCATTGTTCACCACAATACCGGCTAATGAAATGATGCCCAGCATGGTCATGATCACCACAAATTCCATATTGAAGAACACCATGCCAAAGAACACGCCCGCCGTGCTCAAAAGCACCGATGACATGATGATGAGTGGCGTGGTGATTTTGTTGAACTGTGCCACAATAATCAAAAAGATAAGTGCCACGGCCATCAACAACGCACCGCTCAAGAACGACATTTCCTCAGCTTGCTCCTTCTGCTCACCACCGAAGCGGAACTCGTACCCATAAGGCATTTCAAAACCCTCCAGCAACGCCTCGATTTGTGTATTCACTTCGGTTGCATTATAGTCGCTCAGTACGTTTGACGATAGCGTGACAATACGATCCATGTCCTTGCGCTTTACCGAGCCGTACGTGCTGGCAAATTCAGCCCTTGCCACTGCCGAAATGGGCACTTGGTGAATCTTGCCGGTACTTTGGTTTCTGAACGTAATGCTCTTATTCATCAATGCGTCCAGATTGTACCGATAGGCATCCTGCAGGCGAATCTGAACTTCATAATCGTCTTCACCCACTTTGTAAGTAGAGACTTCTTTGCCGAATAAAGCCGTACGTATTTCAGTAGCAATTTGTCCGGTCGAAAGGCCGAATCTGCGTGCATTGTCTCTGTCAATAATCACAAGCAATTCGGGTTTTCCTGTCTCCAAGTCTGACTTCAACTTTTCAATACCCTCAATGCCCGACTCGTTGATGAATTGCTTCATACGCTCGGTGATGTCGATCAACTGCGCAAACTCAGGACCCACCACTTCGATGGTAATCGCCTTGCCTACGGGAGGTCCGTCAGCATCTTTGTCCACCGTGATAGCCACACCCGGATATTGACCTATTTCCTCACGTAAATCACTCAGAATGGCACTTGTCTTCACAGCCTCTCCATCAATGACTCGATCCTTAAATTCTTTAAAATTCACGGTAATGCGTGCCTTGTTGGGCGTATCGGATTGACCAAACGCACTCGGGTCGTTCGGATCAGAAGTATCCTCTCCTACTTTGGTGATTACCGACTCGACGATGGGATTGTACGGCTCGATGAACTTCAACACTTTGTCTTCCAACTTGGTCGTGAATTTATTCGTCTCCTCTATATCCGTTCCCACAGGGAATTCCACAAACACATTCACATACTTGGGCTCATTCAGCGGAAAGAAAAGCACCTTGGGAGGAAATGCGCCAAGCAAAAAGAAAGACAAGAAAAGCAAGGCGAACGTGCCAAAAAAGAAGACGTATGGCCGAATGCCCGTCAAAGCATAGTTCAAGAAATTGGAATAAGAGTTTTCCAGCCAAGGCAGGAATCTATCCTGAAACTTAATGGCTGCAGGATGTAGCACGTACACGTTGAGCACGATCAGCAAGCCAAGTGTCACCAGCAAATTACCAAACCACAACGCACTTCCTCCGGCGATAATGAACATAATGCCCACAGCCACCAAAGCTGCCGAAAGTATGTTGAATCTCTTATACTTCACGCTGATTTGCCCGTGATCCACGCGCATCATGGCCGATACCAGCACCGGATTCACCACCAAGGCCACAAAAAGAGACGCTGACAAGGTGATCATCAAGCCGATGGGCAGCAGCTTCATGAACTCGCCCATGATGCCCGGCCACATAACGAGTGGAAGGAAGGCGGCCAACGTAGTAGCCGTGGACGAGATAATGGGCAAAGCCACTTCCCCTACACCCTGACGAGCCGCTTCATAGCTCGATAGCCCCTCTTCCATCTTGCGGTAGACGTTCTCCACCACCACAATGCCATTGTCCACGAGCATACCCAGCGCCATGATGAGCGAGAAGAGAATCATCATGTTGACCGTGTATCCTAAGGCTCCAATGACGATGAAAGCGATAAACATGGAGAGCGGAATGGCCACACCTACGAAGAGAGCATTGCGCGTGCCAAGGAAAAAGAGTAATACCAGTACCACGAGGATCACCCCTGAGATGATGTTGTTTTCCAAACTGCTGACCATATCGGCAATCATGGTAGACTGATCATTGGTCTTTACGATCTCGATATCTTCCGGAAAGCGCTTGCTCACCTCAGCGATGGCTGCATTGATTTTATCTGTGGCAATCAGCAAGTTTTCGCCACTTCGCTTGATCACGTCCACAGATACCACGGGCTTGGTTGACAAGCGGGCAAAGCTGGATTTTTCCTTGTAAGCGAATGTCACTTCGGCCACATCACGCAAGTACACAATGGCATTGTCTTCTTGCTTCACCACCACATCCAGCATTTCCATCGGATCCTCAAACTCTCCGATCACGCGCACATTGCGGCGTGTGCCAGATATGAGGATATCACCACTTGAGAGTGTCTTGTTTTCGTATCGAAGGGCGTCTTCTATGTCCTGAAAACTCACCTCTCGGGCTTCCATTTCCAGCGGATTGAGTTTCACCTGCACTTCCTTGTCCTCTACGCCAGTAATCTCCACTTTTGAAATCTCCGTGATCTTTTCAATCTCCTCTTCGAGCAACTCTGCATAGGATTTCAATTCGTCCATCGAATAGTTACCCGATAGGTTGATATTCATGATCGGGAACTCCGAGAAATTCATCTCAAAGACATTCGGGTCGGTCTCCAAATCGGTGGGCAACTCAGGCTTGGCCTTGTCCACTGCGTCTTTGGCCTTTTGCAATGCATCCTCTATGTCCGTGCCTTGTTGAAACTCCACGATGATGGTGGAATAGCCATCTACTGAGGTGGACTTGATTTCGTCTACTTCAGAGATGGTGTTTAGTTCCTTTTCAATCGGGCGTGTGATGAGGCTTTCGATATCCAACGGAGAGTTTCCTGGATGCGGCGTGCCCACGTATACCACCGGCTGCTCAATCTCCGGATAGCTGTCTTTTGGGAGCGAATTGTACGTGCTGATGCCCATGAACACGATGATCACACTCAGGAGGTACACCGTGTTTTTGTTTTTCAGCGATATGTTCGTGAGGCCAAAGGTTTTGATCACACCTTTACCCTCTTCATTTGATTGATTGTCTGCCATAATCGACGTAATTTTTGTGATTGAGAAAGGTGATTAGTTGATGTTGGAGATACGAACAGACGTACCGTCAGATACTTCTCTGTGACCGGCAACTATCAGCGCTTCGGTACCGTCGAGTCCGGCTGTCACTTCTGTCCAACCATTGGTGCTTTCGCCTGTCTGTATGATCACTTTTTCTGCTTCGTCACCAGCGCCATTTTTTACTACCTTGTAGACATAACGCTCAGACTTTCCTGACAAAATAATGTCGCTTGGCACGGCCACCGCATTGGCACTTTTGTAATCGGCTATTTTCACTACGGCCACTTGATTGGGTTTGAACAAATGAGACTGGCCATCGGGTATTTGGATTTCCAATCGGAAGGTTCTGTTTTTATCGTTGATCACGCTGCTCACAGCTTTTACTGCCGACATACATGCTATGTTTTTGCCCGGTAGGGTCACTTCCACCTTGTCTCCTACTTTGAATTTGCCCAAATGCACTTCTGAAACCTCAGCAGATACATACGAATCTGACGGATTAATCACCCGAACGAGCGGCAAACCCGGGCTCACCATTTCACCATTCTTTACGTACACGGCATCCACCGTGCCGTCAAACGGCGCATATACGCGTGTTTGGTTTAACTGTGCTTGTAGGGTCTTCTTCTTACCGACGAGACTTTCATAGGTGCTTTTCGCTTCTAGGTATTTAATCTCCGTGCCAATCTTCTGCTTCCAGAGATTCTCCTGACGCTCGTAAACCACCTTTGCCAACTCAATCTGTGTATCCAGTTCCTTGATGCTGTTTTGAAGGATGGATCCGTCCAACGCTACTAGTAATTCACCGGCGCGTACCTTCTTGCCTTCCGTAGCAGGCAAAGATTGAATGGCGCCCATTGCCTCGGCACTTAGCAATACATTTTTTCGGGACTCCACACTGCCACGCAGATCAATGGTGCGAATAAATTCTTTGCGCCCGGGCACCAAAGTAGCCACCAAGGTTTGGTTTCCTTTGATCGCGTTTGGATCGGCTTTGGCAATTTCAGTTTCCAACGCACGAATCTGCGCATTGATATCAGCGGCTTGCTTTTTCAGCTCAACCAACTGCGCCTTTTGTGCGTCCACCCTTTCAGCAGGTTTTTGGCAAGACACAACCACTATGACAAGGCTTACAAGTAAGAGATTAAGTAAAATAGATTTCATGTACTTAGGTTTAGTATTTTCAAAATTTTGTAGATCAGCGATTCGATTTAATCCATTCATGATCGGTCTGATTAATTGGTTGATGCATGCAAAGTGCCCATGGCTTTGCGCAATTCTATTTGGGCAATCATGGCGTCATAAAGTGCGGAATAATAATTGGTTTGCGCTTCCTTCAGGGCAGCATCAGCTTCCATCACTTCCAAATTGGAACCCACCCCTTCACGGTATTTCACTTGGGTGATGCGAAAGATTTCATCCGCCAAATCCATGTTTTCCTTTTGCACTTCCAGCGCATCTACATTGCTATTAAGCTTGTTTCCGGATTGTTCTATTTCTATATCAATGTTCTTTTGGAGCATGGACATTCGCGCCTCTATTTGCTTTAGCTGCACTTTGTTTTGCTGAATGCGGTTGCTCTTGAGGAATCCGTCAAAGACGGGGATCGTCAAGTTGACGCCCACCGTACCAAAGCTCAGCCAACGACCGGATTTTAAGAGTAAATCCATCTGACTGGTGGCCGTGTTGTATCCATAATTGAATGAAGCATACAACCGAGGCATGTATTGCACGCGGTTATTCTTCATGTCCAGTTTCACCAAATCTTGGTTCGTCTGAAGCTGTGAAAATTCAATCCGATCAGCGTAGTTGAAATCTACCGCGCCCGCAGTTGCCGAGGGTGTGAGATCATCCAGTTTTTCGGTAAGCGCCAGCTCGGTCTCCAAAGGCATGCCCATCTGAAACTTCAGCAGTTTGCGGCTGATATCGGTCAGTTGAAGCATCTTATTCAGCTCCACACGAAGATTGTTGTGATTTACACGGATTCGATCAACGTCAATTTTCTCTACAAATCCATTTTCATTGAGCGCACGCGTTTCGCGAAGCAGTGTGTCCAGTCGTTGAAAATTCTTCTCAACAAGTGCCAGCCTTTCTTCATTGATCAACACAGTATAATAGGCCTTTGAAACAGCCTCAACAATGTCAATTTGATTTTTGATGTGCTCCTTAGACGACAGTTGCTGATAGGTGCGTGAGGCCTGTAACCCAACGAAAAAGGATCCGTCAAAGAGCAATTGGCTCACGCTCAGCCCAATATTTCCGTCGTAATTCTGGGCGAATGATACTACCTGTTCGGTTCCTTTAGGTACGGTTGGGTCAAAATTGCTGATATCCACCAGGCTTTTCTGCGGCTCAAAATTGTAATTGAGACCGGATGTAATCTCCACCTGCGGCAATCCCATAGCAATGGTCTTTCGAACTTCCGCAGCGGCTATTTCCTTCTCCAAGGAGGTAATAGTGCCTAGTTCATTGTTGGCTAAGGCATAATCAACGCACGCTTGAAGCGTCATGGACTGAGACTCCTGTGCGGAGGCTCCTGTCAAAATACTTACTGAGAATAAGCAAAATAAAACTGCTCTCATGTGTATGAATTAAGGTTTAAGTTTTGGTTCATAAGTAGTAAAAAGTGCACGCCCTTTGTCGGTGAGCAACCCGTGTATAAAATGATCAAGTGTGGCCATCTGCACCTCCAGCAAGCTGTATTCACTTGGCGGAAATACCTTCGGGTCAAAGACTGTCTGCACTTGCTCCATTCGGATTTTGGCCAGCACATCCGGACGAATCTCCGGACGATAAAACCCCTCTTGAATGCCGCGCTCCAAACTGTCCTTCACTTGATTGTAAATAAAGTTGGACTTGAACTGAAGGAATAATTGCCACGCTTCCGGATGGTACTTGGACAGGTCAAAAAGCAATGAAGGATTGATGCGCCCCATCATCTGACGCACACACTTGGTTATTTGAAGCAATTCGTCCAATGCATTAACGGCATTTTCTCTTATCGTCTTGAATTCATCTACCTCTACACAGATATGCATGCGGCACGTCTCGGTCACCAGTTCATCCTTGTTGGCGAAGGACTGATAGAGCGTCTTCTTGGACATGCCCAACTCCCGCGCCACATCGTCCATCGTGACGCTACGCACCCCAAAACGCATAAACATATCAGCTGCACCGACGACTATTTTTTCTTTGATCTCCACGAATACGAAAGGTTGAAAACTTTGGAAACTTTTGATTCATTTAAAGTTTCCACGGTGCAAATGAACGGAAGTTTCTTAGTAGGGTTACTCTGTTCGTGATTAATTTTTCAAAAAATTTGAGTGAAGTGAGATTTCAGTACGATGAAACCACATTTTTAAGCTTTGAAAAGAGCGGAGAAGGTCCACAAATACTTTTCCTATTCCATGGGTTTGGGCTTACCAAAGAGGTCTTTCAGCCATGGATGCCCCATTTACAAGGACATTACACCGTGTATGCTGTGGACTTATTCTACCACGGCGACAGCCAAAAGCCGCATGGACATCTGCACAAAAAAGACTGGAAACTCATTTTTGAAGCCTTTTTGGCTCACGAAAAGATCGAATGCTTCTCTGTGTTGGGCTTTAGTTTAGGTGCGCGTTTCGCGATCTGCTCTGCAATTGAACTACTGGACAAATGCGATCACCTGTACTTGGTAGCACCGGATGCCGTGTACAAAACGCCATGGTTCAAACTAGCCACTTCATTTGGCTTTCGTTGGATTTTCAAATATTTCATGTTTCATCCCGATCAGATGGATCGCTTCATCCAATTGGCCGTGAAGCTTCGCTTGGTCAGCAAATACATGGGCGATTTTGTAGAGAAAGAGTTGGGAAAGGCAGATAACCGCAAGCGAGTGTATATCTCATGGAACCACTTCAAACCCCTCGGCTATTCGGGAAGGCAACTGAAAAAAGCATTCGCCGGGGCTCCATACAAGCGAACCATACTATTAGGCAAGAAAGATATAGTAATACCACCGGAGAAAGTCCTGCCAATCATACAAGGGTGCGGATTCCATGTGATCCTTTTGGACAAAAAACACCACCAAATGGTACGGGCAGAAGTGGCTGAAGAAATCATGAAAAGCATACCGGATGTCAGCTAATTGGCAACTTTTGGTGTAGAAATTCAGTTAATCCTTTCGTAATTTTGACCCATGCGAACTCTTCTCATTCTTTCGATAGTATCGTTTCTTTCATTAAACTGCTCCGCTCCTACCGTTGAGGCCGACAACTGGACGACCGACTATGAAGGTGCATTTGTAAAAGCACGAAATGAAGGCAAATATGTGCTGATCAACTTCACCGGATCTGATTGGTGCGGCTGGTGCAAAAAACTAGATGCAGAAGTTTTCAGTCAGGAGAAATTCAAAGCCTATGCTGCCAAGAAGTTGGTTTTGCTTAAGTTGGATTTTCCAAGACGCACACCTCAGCCACAGGAAGAAAAAATCAGAAATCAACAACTGGCGCAGCAGTTTGCTGTCCGTGGCTACCCGACCATCCTCATTGCCAAATCCAATCAGCAAGTGATTTTACGCACAGGTTATCAGTACGGAGGCGTAGATGCTTATATCGCCCATATTGAGAAGGCTTTGAAGTGATCGGTCTAGAAGTGATTAGTTTATTGAGTAATCGGTCAATATTCAACTATTAACTCAATAACCATTAACCAACTTTAATTGACCAAATACATCGTATAGTGCTGAATATTGCACTCCGTGAACATCTCCCCCTTCTTCTGGAATCCAAATTTTTGATAGAGTGGCATGGCGTCCAGTTGGGCATGCATGTAGAGGTAGTTGCCCGTGCCTTTGGTAGCGACAATATCGTCTAACACGGCCTGCACCAGCGTAGACGCCACGCCTTTCCTTCGCCATGATTTTTTCACGGCAAAGCGCTCCAGTTTGCAGCCCTTGTCTGTCACCCGCCAGCGCGCCGAACCAATAGGTGCTCCCCCATGATCTAGCGCCACAAAATGAACAGACGTATCTTCAAATTCATCAAATTCCTCGGAGGCATCCACCGCCTGCTCCACCACAAATACTTCTGTGCGAATGGAAAAAAGCTTTTCTTTTAATTCCGCCAAATCGGCCTTGACTACCTGAAACTCACTCATTGGTATTGTACTTCTTGTATGCTTTGATGATCTCCTTCACCAGCTTGTGCCGTACCACGTCCTTTTCGTCCAACTCCACGAATCCAATGCCGTGCACGCCTTTGAGCACGTCAATAGCCTGAATCAACCCGGACTTTTGATTAGACGGCAGATCTATCTGAGAGGTATCTCCCGTCACGATCACTTTGGATTCCGGACCGATACGCGTCAAAAACATCTTGATCTGCATCGGAGTGGTATTTTGGGCTTCATCCAGCAGAATGAACGCATGGTGAAGTGTACGTCCGCGCATATAGGCCAAAGGCGCTATTTCGATGACTCCCGTCTCCATATAATGCCTTAGCTTCTCTGCTTGTATCATGTCGTTTAGAGCGTCATAGATCGGGCGAAGGTACGGATCGATTTTTTCCTTCAGATCCCCCGGCAAGAAACCTAAATTTTCTCCTGCTTCCACGGCCGGTCGGGTGATGATGATCTTTTTTACCTCCTTATTTTTCAATGCTTGAACAGCCAGCGCAACAGAAACGAAGGTTTTGCCCGTTCCGGCCGGGCCCAGCGCAAAGACCAAATCATGCTTCAGAGAGGCACTCACCAATTTTTTCTGGTTGTTCGTCTTAGGTGCTATGCGCAACCCGCGCGTGCCGAAAACCAACACATTTTCTTCCTTGCTCAATTCGGCAGCCTCATGACCCTCATGGATGTAGCCCTTCACATGCTCATGGGTGACCTTGCCAAACTTGTGGTAGTGTGCCAGGAGCGAATTGAGCAAATCATTGATTTTGAGGATTTGGGGAGCCGTGCCTTGGATGCGGATTTCATTACCACGGCTCACAACTTTACTGTCCGGAAATGCCGATGCTATCTCCCGGATGTTTTCATTCTCCACTCCTAGAAAATCTACAAGTGAAATATTTTCGAGGGTAATTACCTTTTCTAACAAAAGCCTGTTATTGTTTTTAAGTTTGCTTACAAATAAACCCAAATTTGTTTTTAGAGTTTTGTAATGAAGGGACAAATTACGAGAAAATCAGGTGCTTAGGTGAGGAGGCATAATGAATTTTTATGGTGATGAATCAATGAAATGGTAAGTGCTTGATTTTGAAGTAATTTGATCATGTAATAGAAAGTCTAAAGACAATTCTGGGTTAAACGCATAATCTTCTCATTTGCTGAATGGCTTTCATCACTTTTATGTCCGACTTTGGTGAAAGAGATCACTACGTGGCTGCCGTGAAGGCTGCCATTTTGGGCATTCAACCAACACAGCAAATTATCGATATTTCGCACCACATTGACCGGCACGATATCGGCCATGCAGCTTATGTGATGCGCAAGTCATATTCCTTGTTTCCAAAAGGTACGGTTCATTTGATCGCCGTGGATTCGGTACTTCCGGGCACAGACAAACTGGTGGCATTGGAGCTGAACGGTCACTTTTTTGTTGGGCACGACACGGGAATCTATTACCTCATCCACCCCGAAAACCCGTCTTTGTCCGTTCGTCTTGAATCCAAAAACAGCTCATTTCCGGCAAAAGACACCTTGGCTGAAGCGGCCGTTAAATTGGCCAAAGGGTCAGCTTTAGCCGGTCTTGGCCCTGCCGTGCCCCTGCAAGTGAAGGTAGACCGACAACTAAAAGCTACAAAACGCGAAATGGTGGGCCAAGTGGTGCACATCGACCATTTTGGCAATCTCATCACCAATATCAACAAGAAGGATTTTGATGCCATCTGCCAGTTGCACGGAGGAAACCCGAGGTACAATGTCCGATTTGCCCATGAGCAAGTTAGCCAATTGAACAAAAGCTACAATGAAGTAGAGGATGCCGATTGTTTTGTGCTCTTCAACAGCGATGGTTTTTTGGAAATTGGCCTGCGCAAAGCAAGAGCCGCACAATTGCTGGCTATGAAACTGGACTCACCCGTCATGATCGAATTTAATCCCGAATAATGCTAATCAGAATAGTACGTATGGAATTCGAGCCTTCCAAAGTGGAGGACTTCCACAAACTCTTTGAAGAAGTGAAAGACAAAATAGCAGGCTTTCCGGGCTGCTACCATGTGGAGTTGTGCGCCGATGCTGCCTTCCCCAATGTTTTCTATACCTACAGCAAGTGGCAACATGCCGATGCGTTGGAAGCTTACCGGTCCTCTGATTTTTTTACTGAAACATGGGCTCGTACCAAAGTCCTCTTCAGCGGACGACCGCTCGCCTATTCGCTTTTGACCAACGAGTAGTTATTTTCCCAGCTTGTTGAGTTTACTAACTGAAGGATTTGATATGGAAAACCGGTGATTGAAAAAGGGAGTAATTCTAAAACCTGCTAACTTCCGCACCATGGACATACGCGTACGCTTTTTAGGAGGAGCCGGATCAGTGACCGGTTCGAAATACCTGTTGGAAATAGATGACTTCAAGGTGCTGATCGACTGTGGACTTTTTCAAGGAGGAAAAGAACTACGCAGACGCAATTGGGATCCGTTTCCGATGGCGCCTGCCGAGATCGATGCAGTGGTGCTTACCCATGCCCATATCGATCACTCAGGGTATCTGCCCCTTCTATGCAAAAACGGCTACTCCGGCGACATTCATTGTACCATACCCACACAAGACCTTCTCCAGATACTCCTGACCGACAGTGCGAAGTTGCAAGAAGAGGAAGCGGATTATGCAGGTAAAAAGGGCTATTCCAAGTACGATGCTCCCAAGCCGCTCTATAATTTGGCCGACGCTGAGATGGTATTTCCGAAGCTTGTCGGACATCATTATGACGAACCTATTTCATTGAATGCCGACATCACTTTGAGCTTTTTCCAAGCCGGACACATACTTGGAGCAGCCAGTGTTCGATTGGTCATTCATACTTCCCAAGGGGAAAAGCACATCGTGTTTTCCGGTGACGTTGGCCCTGATGACAGTCCTTTGCATTTGGCACCTAAGCCACCTGAAAAAGCCGACATTCTGTTTTTAGAATCTACCTATGGCGGGCAGCATCCGCACATGGAAAACATGGAGACGAAGTTCCTCCGCCTGCTCACCGAATGTGACGAACGAAAAGGCTGCCTCATCATACCTGCATTTTCCCTTGGACGTACGCAACTCGTGCTGTATTATCTCTGGAAAGTCTTTCAATTGATGCCCTCGCGTCCGGTGTATGTAGACAGTCCAATGGCCATCAGCGTGACGCATCTCTACAAGAAATACGAAGGATATCATCGGCTGGAGTCCGGCGATGGGTTTGGGCACGAAATATTTGACGCACCTTTTGTTCACTATGTCAAGGAGCAATCGCGCTCAGCCACACTCAATGCCATAAAGAACCACGCCGTGATCATTTCAGCCAGTGGCATGGTCACCGGCGGGCGCATACTGCATCACCTGTATCATCGCTTGCCACGTGCTCAGGACACTGTTCTTTTTTCGGGTTTTCAGCCGGAGGGAACCAGAGGACGCACCATTTTATCAGGTGAAAAAGAAGTGAAAATTTTTGGCGAAAATGTGCCCATCCACGCCCGAATAGAAAGTCTAGACGGGCTGTCTGCCCATGCCGATCACGACGAACTCATGGCTTGGGCGAGTTCCATTCAAGACAAACCAAAACAAACCTTCTTGGTACATGGTGAAGTAGAGCGATCCCTCGCCCTCAGTCAAGCCCTGGCTCAGCAAGGTTGGAATACCACCCTACCCAAATATGGCGAAGTGTTCACGCTGTTTGATCATGTGTGAGAGTAGAAACATGATTTCCTTTGTACCTTCGTAGCATGTCCAAATTCAAGAGTCTGATCAATGGTCAGAAGCCCGTGCTGGTGGATTTTTACGCCACGTGGTGTGGCCCCTGCAAGACCATGTCACCCATATTGGAACAAGTGAAAAACGAAGTGGGTGACAAAGTGCACGTGGTGAAAGTGGATGTAGACAAAAACCAACGAGCGGCGCACGAATACGGCATCAGAGGGGTGCCTACGTTCATTTTGTTTAAGAATGGCAAACCCAAGTGGCGGCAGTCGGGCGTGGTACCCAAGCACGTATTGTTAGATGTTTTGAAAAAAAGTTAAGTAACCTAAGTTCAGGATAAGAATTAAAAGAAAAACGCCTAAAATCCCCTCCTTGGAAGGGCAAGGGTGGGTTAAAAACTGATTTCTTTTTGATCAAATTTCATTCAAAAATGACTGCATTTACACTTACCCACCTCTTCCTCCTCCGAGGAGGAGACTATTTGTTTCATTTTTGAATGAAATTTGGAATTCTTATCCCGAACTCAGATTAAGTATGGACTTCCCTACCCCACTCGTAACCACTGAATGGTTGGCAGCCCACCTAGCCGATGAAGACGTAGTGATCTTAGACGCCTCATTGCCCAAGCCAAAAGCAAAACCTGAAGACAATCCGCTAAACGGCCTGCAACTGCCGGATGCGCGCTTTTTTGCCATTGAGGGCGACTTCTCGGCGCACGATACCGACTTGCCCCACATGATGCCCTCCGAAGCGCAATTCAACGAAGCAGCCCGACGGCTGGGCATCAACAACGCCAGTAAAATAGTGGTGTATGACAATCTGGGCATCTACTCCGCCCCACGTGCGTGGTGGATGTTTTTGGCCATGAGACACACACAAGTGGCCGTACTTGATGGCGGACTGCCGGCTTGGGTGCTGGAAGGCCGACCCACCGAGCCTGCCGAAAAAATGAAGGTATTTTCGGGGGATTTTTCAGGCAAGTACCAGTCAGCATTTTTTCAATCTGCCGATGAAGTGCTGCTGCATATCGATGATGCGCAAGTGAAAGTGCTGGATGCCCGATCGAGTGGCAGATTCCACGGCACAGAACCTGAACCAAGAGCGGGATTGCGCGGCGGTCATATTCCCAATTCCGTGAGCCTACCTTTCCCTGAAATGTTGAATGGCACTCACCTTTTGACCAAAGATCAACTCATAGTGAAATTTCATAGTTTGGGCATCCATGACGAGCAGTTAACCTTCTCCTGCGGATCGGGATTGACGGCCTGCATCCTTACGCTGGGTGCGCATGTGGCAGGGTTCAAACACCTCTCCGTCTATGACGGCTCGTGGAGCGAATGGGGGCAGCCCGGTGAATTCCCTGTGGTTTCGGGTACGTGATTTTTTTTTGAAAAAAATTTAAAAAAAAATCCGCCAATTCACTGGTTTACAACGTTTGCGGAGGAAGGTGCAGCACTTCGCGGGGAATAGCTTCTTGGAAAGTGGAAATGAATAAGTTACCTTAGTTCAATGCTAAAGACCTACCTGACCTTAGCTCTAGCATTCGCGACCTACATGGCCTTATCACAACCGACCATAGATGGAAGCGGTGCGGATACACAATATACCACGAAAGCCACGTGGACACAAGCCGACACTGGATTTGGAGATTATGGAATGAGTGCCTTACGTACCTATGAAGATGGCACTTATCTCTATGTCATGATTACCGGTAGTTGCGAAACCAATTCTAACGATTTCTACCTATTTATCAATTCTTGGAACAATACTGTAGGCAGATCAGCGGGCAATGCCCTGCCAAACGGAAACGATGGAGCGTCACCCTTTTCCAGCTTCAACGCCACGCTAGACTTTCAGGTAGACTATGGATTACGGCTTACCAGCAACACTTCCGAGGCGTATGTGAGCATCATCAACTACACCAGCGGCGGCAGCACGGATACCTTTTTGGCCACCATCGCTAACAATGGCACTGCCACTACCATCTCCGCAGGTAGTTTCGGCGCTGTTCGATTGGCCTACAACCACACCGCCAGCCTATCGGGTGCGGGCAATTCCGGCTGGGAAATGCGCATTCCGCTGGCGGCTATAGGATCTGTGACGGGCGATAGCTTTGAATTCCTAGCCATGTATGGCAATGGCGATTATATTTCAGCCAACACGCTCCCGGAGATTGCCGGCCAAAGTGGGACCAATCTGGGAAGTGACCCCAATTTCAGCTCAATTGGAGGGAATCAACACTCGTTTTTTTCACGTGCCACATTACAACCGATCATTGATGGTATGGACAATGGCGACATCCAATATCTGGAGAAGGCGACTTGGACTGAGGGCGATACCGGTTTCGGCGACTATGGCATGGTAGCCTTGAAGGCACGCGAGGACGGATACTACCTGTACATTTTGGTGGAAGGCGTGGTTGAAAACAAGTCATCTGAATTCAACGAATTTTACCTTTTCATCAATTCATCTTCTGAAACAAATGGCCTACCAGCGGGCAACCAATTACCGGCCGGAAATGATGGAAGTTCTCCATTTATAGACGCTCAACCCACGTTAGATTTTGAAGTGGATTATGGCCTTCGATTGACCGTGGGAAACTCACAAGGATACACCAGTATAATCGACTATACATCCGGAGGAAATACCGACACGTACCTTACTGCACTAGGTATAGATGGCACACCTGTTCATATTTATACTGGAGCCTATGCGGGTACGCAAGTAGCTTATATGCATGCCGGTAATCTAACCTCTCAAACGAATCAGGGGTGGGAGATGCGCATTCCTCTCTCGGCGATTGGCGCAGCAGCAGAAGATGATTTTCAACTCTTCGGCATGTACGGCAATGATGAAAACATCTCGCAAAATACCTTGCCTGAAATAGGGGAAATTTCAATCAATCTTGGCTCCAATCCTGATTTTGTAGCTATTGGTGAAGACCAATTTACAGCTACCAGCACCCTGCCAGTAGAATTGGTCTCATTCGATGTGCGATTGCTTGGAGCAAATGTAGAAATCAGTTGGTCTACTGCTTCGGAACTAAACAATGACTATTTCATTATCCAGCGATCAGAGGATGGCGCACGGTTCCAATCCCTTGTGCAAATAGCAGGAGCCGGTACTACGAGCAATCAGCAACAATACCAATGGACAGATATGCTCCCTTTCGTCGGCACATCTTACTACAGATTAGTACAGGTGGATTATGACGGCACTACGACCAATTACAAAATGAAGGCTGTGCATGTGAAGACAATGGATGCGCTAAAACTGTGGCCGAATCCGGTGGGCGACAAATTGAACATAATGTTCGGAATTGATGTGTCCGGTGACCAGACGATCCAAATCATTCAGATGAACGGTCAGGTGCTGCTCAGGCAACCATCAAACAGTGACCGGATTCAAACACTTCGCGTACAAGCGTTAGAACCCGGCATCTATTTTCTTCAGGTCATTGACACTACTGGCACTACTGGTACACGCTTTATCAAACACTAATCCCAAATTGTCATTAGAGTTTTGTGATGAAGATGTGATGCATTGGTCACGTGCTGATTTTGCATCATGAAGTCAAAGTAAAAGAAAATCAGGTATATAGGAGAGGAGGCAAAATTGACCATTTTGGTGACGAGTCAATGAAAAGGGAAGTGCTTGTTTTGAAGCAATTCAATTATGCAACAGGAAGCCTATTGCCTATTCCGGGTATATTAGAAAGCCTAATGACAATTTTGGGCTAATTTATTTAGCTCGAAACGCCTCCAAACCACACTGCAAGAAATTAGCATATTCCTCTGCATCAGGTGTGTATGCCACGGGGTAGTTCAGCACTTGCCCGTCAGGCGACATGAGCACATAGAAAGGCTGAGAATTGATCTGAAACGTTTCGGCCTGAAAATGCGCCCATTTGTGACCCGTAGTGCGGAGTTTCCGCAGGTTGCCATTGGTAGTCATCACCTCCGCTTGCTCCGCTTCGGGCAAGGCTATTTTTTCATCCACATACAGCGAGATGAGCACAAATTCTTCATTGAGCAACTTGAATACGCGCGCATCCGGCCACACGTGCTCCTCCATCTTGCGGCAGTTCACACAGGCATGTCCCGTGAAGTCGAGCATGATCGGCTTATTCTGTGCATGGGCATAAGCCACACCTTCATCTAAATCCTTAAAGCAATTGAGGTTTTGCGGACAGTCATTCGGGTAGATCCAACTGTAACCAACCGGAGGCGCCAAGCCGCTGAGCAAGGTCAACGGCGTGAACGATTTCGTACTTTCGTTGTATCGAAATCCGGAGGCGAGGTAAACAACAAACGCGATAATCACCACCCCCAAAAAGATACGGCCGGGCTTCAACTTGTCTACAATCGAATCGTGCGGAAAACGGATTTTTCCAAAAATATAGAGTGCCATCAGCGCAAAAATCACGATCCACAAACCTAGAAACGGCTCGATCTTGAGCAATCCCCAGTGCTTCACCAGATCGGCATTGGAGAGGAACTTGAGTGCCAGTGCCAATTCTAAAAATCCGAGCACCACTTTCACGGTGTTCAGCCAGCCGCCGGACTTGGGCAGGTTTTTCATCCATCCGGGGAATGCGGCAAAAAGTGTAAACGGCAGGGCCAACGCCAGGCCGAATCCGGTCATGCCGGCGGTGAGTTGCATGGCACCCCCATCCGACGATAAAGCCCCGGCCAGCAACGAACCGAGAATGGGGCCCGTGCACGAAAACGACACCAACGAAAGCGTGAGTGCCATGAAGAAGATGCCGATGATGCCTCCGGCGTTCTCTGCCTGACTGGCGCGATTCGTCCAACTGCTGGGAAGGGTGAGTTCGTAATACCCGAAAAAAGAAAATGCAAACACGAGGAACACCACAAAAAAGAGGATGTTCAGCCACACGTTCGTAGAGATTTCATTGAGAATATCCGGATTGATGCTGTCCATCAGGTGGAAGGGAATACTCAGCAACACATAAACCAGCAAGATGAAGAAACCATAGATTCCTGCACGGAAAATGCCCTTTCTGGTGTCTTCACTTCCTTTGGTGAAGAAGCTCACCGTAAGCGGAATCATGGGAAAAACACACGGCGTGAGCAGCGCGATCAAACCGCCCAAGAAGCCCAAAATGAAAATGCCCCAATTGGATTTCTCCGTTTTCAATGGCTCCCCGCACGTGTCGAGCGGGTCGGTATTGATGCGAAAATCAGCAGAGGGTGTTTCTCCTGTGTTGTTGAGTGTGTCTTGATCTACCGGAACGTCCGTCACCGTGTCATCCACCTTTGGTTCATGATCAGGGTTTTCGGGTGTGCTGGTCTTATCGGGCGACAAGTTGGATTTCAACTGAAAGGAAAAGTCAACCTCCGTAGGCGCCAAGCACTTGGAGTCATCGCAGGTCATATATTCCAAATAGCCCTTGATGGGTTTTGAAAAATCCTTCACCCGCACACGCTGCGTAAAGGTGACCGCCTTGCCAAACTTGATCACTTGCATTTCAAAAATCGGATCCATCCCCTCCGACCGGTGATCGCTTTTCTCCACGTTTTTCCCAACCAATTCGAAATGCGCGCCTTCTTCGTAAATGAAAGCCGTAGGTATCGGGCCGCCCTCATCGATGTATTGCGAATAGACATACCAGCCATTGTCCATTTTGGCTGTAAACACTAGGTCAAACTCAGTAGCGCTGATTTGCTCATGGCTGGTTGACCATTTCACCGGGTTCAGCATTTGGCCAAATCCCACGAAAAAAAGAAAGGAAAAAAGTACCCCAAGTACCCACCGCATAGATCGTATCATATCACAAGATTAATGTCTCAGCAAAAGAACGAAACAATTGGTAAAACGACAGGACAGAAGGTTGGTTCAGCTGATTTACGACATTTGCTGCGGCAACTTCATAATGAATTTCGTGCCCGCTCCCTTATTCGAACCAATCATCAAACTGCCGCCATTCTTTTCAATCAAATCCAAACACAAGCCCAAGCCCAATCCCGTGCCCGTTTCGCCCAGGGTACCCGGCTGAGAAGTCACCTCCTTTTTGCCCATCACTTTGTCAATGGACTCTTGCGACATGCCTACACCAGAATCTGCCACCGTGATGATCGCCGAGCCATCCTGACTGGCGTATTCAATGGTGATGGAGCCTTCATTCGGTGTGAACTTCAGCGCATTGTGCAGCAGATTCCTTAGTACGATTTTGAAGTGATTTTTGTCCATCCGAATTTCCTTTGGCTTACCCACCTGCACGATGCGCATTTGCTTGCCCTCCGCTATGGGCTTAAATACGCCCAGTAACTCACGAATCACCTCGTCGGGAGCAAAACGTACCGGCACTGGCTCTGAGCGATCCATCTGTATGCGCGACCATTCCAGCAAGCCATTGATCGTTTCTTGCAGAGAGAAAAACCGTTCCCTCAGTTTGTTTTTAAACACCAAAAACTCCTCCTGACTGATGATGTCGCTATCGCTGGCACGCAGTAATCCTTCAAACAAGTTAAGTGGACTCTTGATGTCATGAGCGATGATGGTGAAGAGCTTATCCTTTTCCTTGATGGTCAATTTCAGTTCTTCCTCGGCCTTCATCAGGTCGCTCACATCATCTACAAATACCGTGATGTACTGCACCTCACTTTTCGCATTTTTGATGGGCACGTACCTGCCCGATGCATAAAACAAGGTGCCGTCCGGCATTTGCGTTCTTTCCAAAAATTCCGGACTCTCACCCTGAAGCGCCCTTGCAACGAGTGGCCCATGGATCTCCCAAATTTTTGCCGGAAGAACATCTTTTGAAAAAGAGCCGATAATCTCATTTCTTGGCTTCCCGAATGCTTTCACGTACTTATCGTTCACCATTTTGTACTGCCTGTCAGGCCCTATAAGTGCCATGAAAATGGGCACATGGTCGATGAGTGAATACAATACCTTTTCGTGCTCTTGTGAGGTATCAAGCGCCTTGATGAGCACGGCTTTGAACACACCGAGAAAATAGAGAATAGCCAAACTCACCACCGCCACATTCACCATGGTCAGAACCAATTCGGCATCCGAAAAACCGCCGGCGTATTGCACTTTTAAGTATTTCAGAAAAAATATTTCGGCCACTATCAGCACCGCCTGCAACCAACTCCACTTGCCCTCAAAGAAAAACACCGAAACTACCAGCAGGGCAAAGAGAATATTCTCCGTTTCGGTGAATCTGTTCTGGGTGAAGGCATAGTAAGAGGCCGCAAAAAGGATGACGCAGAGGAGATTGACAAAATAGACAGATGATAGCATGTACAATCGGCGCGTATTCATCCACAACACGGGGATGAGCAGAAGCACCGTGAGCACATTGAGACCTACGTGCAGGTTCAACCCGAAGTAAATATTATTGACAAGCAAGGGAATATTGATCAGCATCACGAAGATGACGAACCCGTTGATCATGCGTACCCGACGATAATCAAGGGTATTCTCTTGGAGCTCACTGCCAAGATGAAATAGCTGGTGAAATAGACCCATAGGCGATGATTCGCTAGGAAATCAATACATTCTCAACGCCCAAATTACCGAAATACGCTGAAAATCAACTTATTATTGGAAGGATAATGGTGAACGTGGTGCCCAATCATGATCGTCGGTGATCGAGAGAAAACCACCATTGACCGACGGGTTAGGAGCGACACTTATTGGGCTGCCTAAGAAAAGAAGACTAAAACAAATAAGACTAGAAAAAATTATCGGTCATTGTGCGATCAAATACATTAAATTTTAACTTACAAGCTATGAAAAACAAATTATTAGCCCTACTAGGGCTAGCGCTGGTCGTGTTTACTGGAGCACTTACCTCTTGCAACGAAAATGAGGAAAACGGCTTCAAGAGCCAAATCGTGGTGGAGGGAGAAACCTTTTTATTGGATGGTGCTGTTTTTTACTTAAGGGATGTTTCTGAGGACGATTATGTAGATGATCTGTCTTCAGCAGTTACCCATAAAGTATATAGGTTTTATATCTCAGATTGTGACAACTCTGATGCCGGCAACCCACTAACTTTTGAGTTCAAATTGGATCTTTACGTGCCAATTGGCGAGGAAATTGGTGATGCCGACTTTGATGTCGTTGAATATTTTTATGGCATTAATGACGCAACGGATCGCGCGGTTAATCTTAGTGGATACTATAACCTGCAGAACTCAACATGTACGGATTGGGATTATACTACCCCGGCTGAGTACGTCAATTGGGAGGATTTTGCTCCGGCAGATGATGTAGCTCTTAAAGTGATCGGAGATATCGAATCAACGCTCACCCTCTCCTTCGAAACGACTATGGATTACTGGACATATAGTAATACTGGCTGGAGTGATGGATTAGATGCGCCAGTAGAGGTGAAGATGGCTGTGCGAGGTGAGGTGATGGATTTCATTAGGCTCTAATAGATACACCACAGTTTCAATCGAGTTTAGCTAAGCCACCTTTTGGTGGCTTTTTTACGCCCTAACCCCTCCCTGTCAGTACAGACAAGTGAAACCCTCCCTGTCCGTAGTGTTAGCCGGTGCGCACTACGGACAAGTGAAACCACCCACTCACCCACCACAGCTTGTGCAGCCACTCATACCCACAAGCATGCCACACGGCTCCTCGTGAACCCTTCAGTCGATTCGAACCGCTGGTTCTCATACGGTATAAAACAAAAACCCTGACGATCAATGTCAGGGTCTTGAGGTGCTGAGCGGATTCGAACCGCTGTACGAGGTTTTGCAGACCTCTGCCTAGCCACTCGGCCACAGCACCGTTTTTTAAGCCTAGCCTCCCGGTAGCTATCGGGACGGCCACAGCACCGTATTAGGATTGCAAAAGTAAAAAAATACCGGAAAGGTGTGCCCTCTCCGGCATTTTCTCATCTATCAATTTATCAATTAATTGTCATCCTCGGAAAGATCCTTCTTCGAAGGCTTCTTCATCGCTTTTTTAGCCTTTGGTGCATCATCTTCATCGTCTTCTGACGGCTTAGACTTTGCAGCTTTCTTAGCCTTAGGATTCTCCATTTGCTCTTTCAAAGCAGTCAAAGCGTCTAGATCACCAAGGGTAGATCGCTCCACTTCCTGATTGATCATGCCCAAGGTCTTGCCTTTCTTACCGGCATTACCTCCTGACTGATGCTTGGCCTTTGGCTCTTCGTGCACTTCTTTCCAAGTGGCAGTGTGCGATAACTGAATGCGCTTCTCTTCTTTCGAGAAGTCCATCACGCGGAACTCAAGCGTTTCGCCATCGTGCGCACGTGTGCCGTCTGCTTTCTCTAGATTCTTGGTGGATGCGTGTCCTTCGATACCGTAAGGCAACTCAAGGATCGCTCCTTTGTCGCTCACCGACATGATCGTGCACTTATGCACACTGCCTCTGCCGAATACTGTTTCGAATGTGTCCCATGGGTTTTCTTCCAAATGCTTGTGGCTCAGAGCCAATCGGTGGTTTTCCACGTCTAGCTCCATCACCACTACTTCCAACTTCTCGCCTACTTTCACAAACTCCGATGGATGCTTGATCTTCTTAGTCCATGACAAGTCGCTCACGTGTACCAATCCGTCGATACCTTCTTCCAATTCGATGAATAGACCGAAGTTGGTCAGGTTGCGCACAGTACCGGTGTGGTGCGTGCCCACGGCATATTTTGAAAGCAAATCTTGCTTGTTCCAAGGATCTTCGCTCAACTGCTTGATACCTACAGACATCTTGCGGTCTTCGCGATCAATGGTCAATACCACTGCTTCTAGTTCGTCTCCCACTTTGATGAAATCAGATGGGTTGCGCAAATGCTGCGACCATGACATTTCAGATACGTGGATCAAGCCTTCCACACCCGGGATGATCTCCAAGAATGCGCCGTAATCAGCCACATTCACGATACGACCTTTCACGCGTGAACCTTCAGAAATAGATGGATCCAATGAATCCCACGGGTGAGGCGTCAATTGCTTCATGCCCAAAGAGATACGCTTCTTATCGTCATCGAAATCAAGCACTACTACGTTCACTTTCTGATCAAGCGCCAATGCTTCTTCCGGATGATTGATACGTCCCCAAGAAATATCTGTAATGTGCAAGAGACCGTCTACACCACCCAAATCGATGAATACACCGAAGTTGGTCATGTTCTTGATCACGCCTTCCAATACTTGTCCTTTTTCGAGGTTGTTCAAGATACCGGCCTTTTGCTCTTCGATATCCTTTTCGATGAGTACCTTGTGAGATACCACCACGTTATCATTTGCGTAGTTGATCTTCACCACCTTCACTTCCATTTCCTTGCCCACGAAGATGTCGAAATCGCGGATAGGCTTAACGTCGATTTGTGAACCAGGCAAGAACGCCTCCACACCGTGTACATCCACGATCAAACCACCCTTTGTACGGCGCTTCACCATACCATTGATGATCAAATCATTGTCAAGGGCACCTTGGATAGCCTCCCATGCACGTACGATCTTCGCCTTGCGACGAGAGAGGATCAACTGACCTTTGGCATTTTCTTGCTCCTCCACATACACACTCACTTTATCGCCCGACTTCAAGTTGGGCAGATCTCTGAATTCTGTCAGCGCAATCAATCCATCTGATTTGAAACCGATGTTGATGATTACGTCTCTGTCAGTGATACCCACCACAGTTCCGTCAATAATTTCTTTTTCTGTGATTTCGTTGAGCGTGTTGGCATACAAATCTTCCATTGCCTGACGATCCTTCTTAGAATAATCGCCTGCAAAGCCATTTCCTCCACCGTCCCAATCAATTTCCTCTTCTTCCGCTACCGGCAATTGAAGAGGTTCCTCGTACTCATCGTCAGGAGATTCCTCTTCCCTTTGAGCGCTCGGCTCCTCTACAACCTCTATTGGAGCAGGTGCTACTTCTTCGGTAACCGATTCGTTGGCAGTCACTTCAGCTTGTACTTCTTCCTGAAGTTCCTCGTTTTTTTCTTTAGCCATAATAAATAAAAAATGACCCGTCATATCCACCACAGGCCCGGGTCAAAAGCACGGTGGCATCTTTAGGGTTTGACAATCCTTCCGGAAACAACCGGAAAGCCCTTTCACTCGAAGGGAGCGCAAATTTAAGCGATTATTTATTTCTGACTGGTATTGGTTCTTTTATTATGTTCGAGGAAACGAACCCAACAACAACATGCGTATCCTGATTCTTACCTGCCTTGCCCTTTTGGCTTTTTCTTGTACCGAAAAAATCCCCGTAGACCTGATCATCAAAAACGGCACCATCTACACCATGAACGACGATGCACCCATCGCAGAGTTGGTTGCCGTGAAAGACGGAAAAATCGTGTTTGTGGGAAAAGCGGCCGATGCGGCCAACTACACCGGCGAAGTGCTTGATTTGCAGGGAAAAACACTTACACCCGGTTGGCACGAAGGACATGCTCACATCATGGGCATTGGCTATAACCAACTCAATATCGACCTGATGGAAACACAATCGTATGCCGAAATAATAGAAATGGTGAAGCAGCGTGCCGCCAATACCCCCAAAGGCGAATGGATCGTAGGAAGGGGCTGGCATCAGGACAAGTGGACGAATCAGCCCGAGCGGATGTTCAAGAATTTACCTACACATCACGATTTGTCTGCGGCTGTGCCTGATCATCCAGTGTACTTGAAGCATGCGAGCGGTCACATGGCACTGGCCAATGCCAAAGCCATGGAAATGGCCGGCATCTCGGGAAAAACAACGCAACCGAACGGTGGCGAAATATTCATGGAGCTAGGTAGCCCAACGGGAATATTCAATGAAACTGCGCAATATCTGGTGAATAGTATCATTCCCGCCCAAACCAAAGAAACTGACACACAAGCACTCAATTTGGCTTTTGAAAAATGCCTGCGCAATGGCATCACTACCTTTCATCAGGCCGGCTCAGATGCTACGGAGGTGGCTCTTTTCAAAGATTTTGGCGCGGCTGAAAACCTGAAACTGCGGCTATATGTGATGCTCTCGGGTTCTGATTCTGCTTTGCTCAAGACGTATTTTGAAAAAGGTATAGAAGTGGGACTCTTCAACAACCGTCTGACGATCCGTTCGGTGAAGCTATATGGGGATGGAGCATTGGGCAGCCGAGGCGCTTGGCTGCTCGAAAGCTACAGCGATGCGCCTGACACACACGGCCATGAAGTGACGCCCTTTGAAGAAATTGACGCCATCACACAAGAAGCATATTCAGCCGGATTCCAGGTATGTGTGCACGCCATTGGCGACCGAGCGAACCGGGAGGTATTGGATTTATATGAGCGAACATTTACAAAAAAACTGCAAGCCGATCCTCGTTTCAGAGTGGAACATGCCCAACACATCGATCCGGCAGACATTCCACGATTTGGTGCAATGGGCGTGATACCCGCCATGCAGGCCATCCATATGGCTAGTGATCGGCCGTGGGCGATTGATAGATTGGGTAAAAAACGCATTGAAGAAGGTGCGTACATGTGGCAGCAACTGTTGCAGACGGGTGCCCGCATCGTGAACGGCTCAGATGCACCCGTGGAGCCCATCAATCCGATCGCAAGCTTTTATGCGTCTGTGGCGCGCAAAACGCTAAACGGCACGCCCGAAAATGGCTATGAACCGGCTCAGTGCATGACTCGCGAACAGGCCTTGCGCTCTTACACACTGGATGCGGCCTACGGCGCGTTCATGGAAACATTCAGTGGCTCTATTGAGGTGGGCAAAGTGGCAGATTTCACTGTTTTTGATAAGGACTTGCTCACGATACCCGAAAAAGAAATCCTCTCTACTACGGTGCAGATGACGATTATTGACGGGAAAGTGGTGTATAAGAAATAAGTATGGCACTCTCCTCTCTCGACATCTTCATCATCATTGGCTTCATGGTGCTATTTCTGGCCATAGCCATTTACTTTAAAAACCACGCAGCAGAAAGCATCGACAATTTCTTTTTGGGCGGACGAAACCTACCTTGGTATATCGCAGGCACGTCTATGGTCGCTACCACATTTGCAGCTGACACGCCTCTGGCTGTTACGGAATTGGTGGCGCAGAATGGCATCTCGGGCAACTGGCTCTGGTGGAATATGCTAGCGGGTGGCATGCTCACCACGTTCTTCTTTGCGCGGTATTGGAGACGAGCAGGCGTGCTCACCGACATTGAATTGATCAACATTCGCTACTCAAGCAAAGCGGCGCATTACCTCCGTTTGTTCAAGGCGGTGTATATGGGTGTGTTCCTGAATGTGCTCATCATCGGGTGGGTAAATGTGGCATTGATGACGCTCCTGCAGGTATTCTTTGACATGACCTGGGGCACGAGTCTCTTCGTGACAGCTGTCGCTATGGTGATTGTGATATTTTACAGCGCCATTTCCGGTTTCTTGGGCGTGGTGTATACGGATGTGATCCAATTCATCACTGCCATGACAGGCAGTATTTTGTTAGCCGTTTATGTACTTGACAGTCCCGAAGTGGGTGGCGTGGAAGGTTTGAAAGCTGCACTTCCTGCCTCAACATTTGATTTCTTCCCCACGCTCAGCAGCGCATCGGCGGGCACTACGCTAGTACTTGGGTTGGGGAGTTTCTTGGCGTTCATCACGGTGCAATGGTGGGCCAGTTGGTACCCCGGCAATGAGCCCGGTGGTGGTGGCTACATTGCGCAGCGCATGATGAGTACGAAAGATGAAAAACATGCCGTCTACTCCTCATTGTTCTTCCAATTAGCCCACTACTGTGTGAGACCTTGGCCATGGATTTTGGTGGCTTTAGCGTCTATGGTGCTCTACCCCGACCTAGCCGACCCGAAACAAGGCTATGTATTGGCTATGCGCGACTTCCTGCCGGATGGCATTCGCGGCTTGCTGCTCGTGGCATTTTTGGCCGCTTACATGAGCACCATTTCTACGCAACTTAATTGGGGTGCTTCGTACCTGATCAATGATTTTTATGCACCATTGTCCAAAAAACAAAACCTGATCGGCGCTTCGCGAGTGGCCACTGTGGTGATAGCCGTGATCGGACTGGCTGTGACCACCCAAATCACCAGCATCTCGGGTGTGTGGCAATTCATCATGGAGTGTGGAGCCGGACTCGGATTGGTTCTCATCTTGCGTTGGTACTGGTGGCGCGTGAATGCCTGGAGTGAAATCACGGCCACATTGGCTCCTTTCGTGGGGTATACTATTGCGTATTATGGCTTTGATTGGGTGTTTCCCAACAGTTTTTTCTTTACGGTTGGGTTCACCACTGTCACGTGGATAGCGGTCACGCTGCTCACAGCTCCATCCGATAAACTGCTCTTGCAAAAATTTTACGATCAAATCCAGCCCGGAGGCAATTGGCGCCCCTTTTCGTCTGGTAAGAAACAACCCGTTTGGCATTTGATCGTGCTGTGGCTATGCGGCATAAGCATGGCGTATTCGTTGCTATTTTTTATGGGCAATTGGATACTTGGCTTGGGTAATTATTGGTACGGGGTTGTATTTGTGGTGTCCCTCTTGATTTTTAGCGTAGTGTTTCGCAGATCTGATATGAAGTGGTGATATTGCCATTGTCAAATAAACTAATCATCAAATCAACCCCTCCCCTTGGTCATTCATCAAAACTATTCGCTTAAAACCCTCAACACCTTCGGACTGGATGTGCAGACCCAACAGTACGTGCGTATTGAGACCATTGACGATCTAAAGGAAATCTTCCTTGGTGCTAAATTTCGCACCATAAAAAAGATGGTTTTGGGAGGTGGTTCCAATGTGCTGTTTACGCGCAATTGGCTGGGTCTCATCGCGCACATGGCCATGCCGGGCGTGCAGGTGGAATCTGAGGCCGCAGATACAGTACAAGTGTCAGCTGGCGCGGGTGAAATGTGGCATCCGCTTGTGATGTGGGCGGTGGAGCACGGCTATGGTGGCATTGAAAATCTTTCCCTTATTCCCGGCACGGTGGGTGCAGCCCCCATGCAAAACATAGGGGCGTATGGCGTGGAGATGAAGGACGCCTTTCACTCCTTAGAAGCGCTGGAACTGAAGACCGGGAAAATAGTTCGGTTTTATAAAGAAGACTGTGCCTTTGGCTACCGCACAAGCATTTTCAAAACCGAGCAAAAGGGCAATTACATAATCACCAAAGTCTTTTTGACCTTGCAAAAACAACCGGTGGTGAATACCTCCTATGGAGCCATTGGGCAAGTACTGGGTGAAAGAGGTATTGACAAACCAACCATCAAAGATGTAAGTGAGGCGGTGATTCAGATTAGGCAGTCGAAGTTGCCTGACCCAGCCGATATTGGCAATGCAGGTTCCTTTTTCAAAAACCCAACGATTGAAAAAGCACACTTCGAAGCACTAGAGGCGCTCTATCCGGAAATACCGCACTATCCACAACCGTCGGGTGATGAGAAAATACCTGCTGCCTGGCTGATCGAAAAATGCGGCTGGAAAGGCTATCGAGAAGGCTCTATCGGCGTGCACGACAAGCAAGCGTTAGTGCTGGTAAATCACGGTATGGGCAATGGACTAGACATCCGCAAACTGGCTATGAACATCATGCGCTCGGTGAATAAGGAATTTCAAATAGAGTTGGAGCCTGAGGTGAATATGGTGTAGGATTTACGATTCTTCCAATGTAAGATTGAATCCATTTAGCCGAAATCGTTTTCCGAATTCATATAACTTACTTGCCAATCAAATCCCCCACCCTTATGGAAACGCTCCCCGCCTGCCCGCAATGCAAATCCACTTATACGTACGAAATGGATCAGCTCTTTAACTGCCCGGAATGTGGCCATAGTTGGGGTGTAGAGGTGGTGACCGTTCCAGACACATCCATCCGAGATGCCAACGGAAATGTATTGGTGGATGGCGACTCTGTGGTGATTGTGAAAGATCTGCCGGTGAAGGGATTCGCCAAGGCAATAAAAGCAGGCACCAAAGTGAAAAACATCCGCCTGACCGACGGTGATCATAACATTGACTGCAAGGTGGATGGATTCGGGGGCATGGCCTTGAAATCGGAGTTTGTAAAGAAAGCATAAGCCCTGCTAAATACCGCTGAAGAAGCAACCTGGGTACGAGCGCGGCGGCACGCCGAAAGCATTTCGGTGGTTCAGCCAAGCGCGCGTGTGAGGTTGCTAAAGGACATGAGATATCGCTCCAAATGAAAAAGGTTAGCCTTGCAACTAACCTTCATATCCAATTTCATTTTGAATTATCTGCGCTTCGAAACGCGCTTAAACTCTCGTCTGGGCACTTTTTTACCGCCAAACATAGGAGCCGACGTGCGTGCACGTTTCTTGTCGCGCTTGCCACCACGGTCTTGAATCAGATCGTCGCGATTGACACGAATGTCACGGCCATCCATTTTCTTTCCTTGAAATTTCTCACTCAGGCCCTTATCATGTGAACTGTCCACATCAAAATAGGCGCAGTTATTTTTCATGGTGATATCACCAAAGTACTTGCGGTCGATGCGGGCAATGTCTGAAATGAAATGAAGCAAATCGCCTTTGGTCAGTCCATCAATGTCGCCTACGTTAATGAAGTATCGATTAAAGCCCGAAGTATCACGTTGACCCGGAGCTCCACCAGCCGTTTCGTTTAGATTAATGTCATCGCCTTCTTTGATCCCCAAATGATCTAATTGAGTGGTAATCAAGCGCTTGAGTACATCTTCTTTGCTCAAATGCGCAAACTGCTCAGACAATTCGTGCAACAATGCATCGGCTTGCTTGTCCACCTTGGTATTGATGATCAGATTGGCCCAATGCTGGATGCGGCTAGATTTCATGGCCTCAAAGGACGGAATCTCAATACGCTCGAATTTCACATTGATTTTCTTCTCCAGTTCGGCAATGCGGCGCGTCTCGCGTGGATTGATAAACACAAGAGATACCCCCTTCTTACCTGCACGACCCGTACGGCCGCTTCGGTGAGTATAAGATTCCAATTGATCCGGCAGGGTGTGGTTGATTACGTGTGTCAGGTCATTTACATCAATGCCCCGAGCTGCCACGTCCGTAGCAATCACCAGTTGCATAGCGCGCGTCTTGAATCGCTTCATTACCGCCTCTCGCTGGGCTTGAGATAGGTCACCGTGAAGTGCCTCAACTCCATAGCCCATTTGGCTCAGCTGATCGGCGATCTGCTGCGTTTCGATCTTGGTACGGCAAAACATGATTCCACGCATGTCCGGCTGAATATCCAAGAAACGACGCATGGCTGCCAGTTTATTGGCCCCTTTCGTGATCACGTATTTGTGTGCAATGTCCTTGTTGCTCTTTTCACCCACATTCACTGCTACCTCAATGGGATTTTTCATGTATTTGGCAGTGATTCGGCGAATTTCCTGCGGCATGGTGGCTGAAAACAACCAAATGGCGCGTTCTTCCGGAATGTGCGACAATATCTCATCAATGTCTTCCTTGAAGCCCATGTTCAGCATTTCGTCAGCCTCATCAAGGACTACATAGCGGATAGTGTCCAACTTCACAGCCTTTCGCTTCACCAGATCCAGTAGACGACCGGGTGTAGCCACCACTATTTGCGTGGGGCGTTTCAATGCCTTTATTTGATTGACAATCGCTGCTCCTCCGTACACCACTTCGGTGTTAAGCTTGTGTTGGTTGCGTGAAAACTGCACAAGTTGAGCGGCTGTTTGCATGCCTAGTTCGCGTGTGGGCGCCATCACGAGTGCCTGAGTGGTGAGGTCATCTTGATTCACCAGATCAATCAGCGGCAAACCAAAAGCAGCTGTTTTGCCGGTTCCTGTTTGTGCAAGTCCAATAAAATCCGTGGGATCTTTGGCGAGCAATTGAGGTATGGCTTGTTCCTGAATGGGAGTTGGTTGCTCGAATCCGAGCTGTTCAAGGACTTCAACCACCGATGCAGAAAGTCCCAGTTTAGAAAAATGATTCAAAGAAAGAATGTTAATAAATGAAGCGCAAAGGTAGGCTTATCGCACATCATAAGCATCATTACTGTTATTTAATTTGGAATTTGATTCATTTTACAGACTTCTTCCAAATTCTATTTTGATAATTTAACAAAAATAACCTTGTTTTACTCTCTTTCAAAGATTCGGGTACTGGCTACCCGATAAGTTAGTTTGGGGGCGGGGGTCGGAGTTCGGCACGCCCAAGCTCCTTTTTTTATGCCCTGTTTTAGAAAACTTCGATCCAATTGAAAAAAAATCACACGCTCTTCCAACCTTTAGGCAAGTGCCCGTGTCTTGTGGCAAGATAAGTTAGTTGGGGCGGAAGCAGGCGTTCGAGTTGGTAACGGACTCCTTCCTTTTTCGCCCCTTTTTTGTGCCTTTTTTAAACGCATTTCCAAACGCTCTCAATGATTGACTGGGACTCATTAGTAGGAGGTTGGAAACCCAAAGGAGTTCGTCGACAGACGGGCTCCTTTTTTTATTCACTTTTTACTTTGTCCACGGGTGGATTGATCACTGATCGCATGTGCTCACTGTCCCACGCATGATCATTTGACGACAGAATAGCATGGAGGTCTTCATTGAGGATTTGTTCCTGTTGACTCATTTCATCCTTTACGCGTACAATGTACTCCTTGCTGTTGTGCCTGTCTACGGCCAATTTGCGCAAACTCGCTTCATCGTATTTCAAGAAATTCTGTGCCGATCGTGTGACGGCATAGCTGCGGAAACCTAAGCGCTTCAACACATCAGCACCCATGCGGATAGACGTATCGAGCGACTCCCGATAGATGTCGTTTACCCCCATATCCAGTAGTTCGTAAGCATCCGAACGGTTTTCAGCGCGTATCATCAAATGCAAATGCGGAAAATGCTTTTGCGCGGTTTCCACCAGTCGCATGTTTATTTCCGGCGAATCAATGGCCGAAACCAAAATTTTGGCATTTGCTGCACCGGCCGACTCCAGCAAGTCAGCGCGTGTGGCATCTCCATAATACACTTTGAAGCCCATTTTTCGCAGCAGATCCACCCTGTCTGAGTCATTATCCAAAATAGTAGCCTCTACATTATGCGCTCGCAAAAACCGTCCTATCGTATTGCCAAAATGAGCGAATCCCACCAAAATGACGGCATTTGATTCGCTGATCGTATCCATTTCCCTGCCGGGCTCTTCGATGGTGCCAATGTGTGGCAACACCAGGCGCTCCGTGGCAATATTGATGAGTGGAGAAATAGTCATAGTGAGTGCCGTGACGGCCAAAAGAATGCCCGAAATATCGCTTGTGATAATGCCCAATTGCGCAGCGAAAGCCAACAACACAAAGGCAAATTCGCCTATTTGAGACAATCCCGTACTGAACAGTATATTTTGGTCAGTGCTCATTTTGAACATGCCGCCTATGCCCAGCATTACAAATGTTTTAACCAACAGCACGGCGAGTACGCCCGCTGCTACCGTCCAAGGTTGAGCTGATATGAGGTAAAAATTGATAGAAGCCCCCACGGCTATAAAAAACAGCCCGAGTAGAAGCCCTTTGAACGGCTCTAAGTCACTTTCCAATTCGTGCCTAAACTCGCTATTCGCTAACACCACACCACCCAAAAATGCACCCAATGCGGGACTAAGCCCCACGAGTTGCATCAGGTAAGCAATAGCTATTACGATGAGCAAGGCCCCCGCTGCAAACAATTCACGCAGGTGTGTTCGTGCAATCATGCGCAGCAGCGGCACTATCAGGTATCGGCCACTTACCACGATCACTAGTACGGCCAGCAATACGGCCAAGGTCTGCACACCTGCAGGCAATCCGTCAAAAATAGTAGCCGAATCATGCCCTCCGGTCGAACGTTTCGAGGCACTCACAGCCATGATGGGCATCAATGCGAGCATAGGAATGACTGCAATATCTTGAAACAGTAGCACCGAAAATGACGCCTGTCCAGAGACACTCTTCATAAGGCCTTTTTCCTTCAATGTCTGCAATACGATAGCCGTAGACGACATAGACACAGCCAACCCGATCGTCAAAGCGGCAGGCCACTTGAGTCCCACGGCCAAGCCCACAAGCATAAAAACTACTACAGTGAAAAGCACCTGCGCCCCACCCATGCCCACAATCATTTTGCGCATGCGCCAAAACTTGGCTGGCTCTAGTTCCAACCCGATCAAAAAGAGCATCATCACCACGCCAAACTCGGCAAAGTGCATGATGTCCTCTCCCTCCTCGCCGATGAACCCCAATACGAACGGCCCAATAACAATACCTGCCAACAAATAGCCTAGCACCGAGCTCAAGCCCAGTCGCTTGGCCAACGGCACGCACACTACGGCTGCTGTGAGATAGATCACCGCCTGAAATAGAAAACCGTCCGTCATGCGTTTGAATGGTTAGTGTGCCCCAACTCTTGCAGATACTTCAGCGACTGCAATTCGCTCAATTCGAATGCTCCTTCGGCTAATCCCTGCACGATGGCACCATAGCGTGCTGCTAGTTCGTCCAACTCCGCATCGCCTAACTTGTGGGTGCCATGCACGGCAAATGGAGGTAAAAAATGCATGCCGCATAAGTAAGCTGTCTGCTCAAACGGTCTCAAATAATCTAGAATCGGGTAGCGATTTTTTCCTCCTACTTGATAGGCCTCCTGAGCTCCACCTGAGCTGATCACGTTACATACCCATTTGTCTTTGAGCATCGTGCCGCCCGGCCCGTATGCCCAACCAAACTCCAGCACCATATCTATCCACTGCTTCAGCAGCGGTGGCGCACTGTACCAATAAAAGGGGTGTTGCCAAATGATGACGTCATGTTGCAACAATAGTTCCTTCTCCCTGACTATATCTACATTGAAATCAGGGTAGGTTTCATATAAATCGTGAAAGGTCACAGACGGCAAATCCGCCACGGCTTCCACCAGCATTCGCTGTGCACGCGACTGTTCGTACCGCGGATGAGCGAAGAGAATGAGGATTCGAGGCATATGCAAATGGCTAAAGGGCTAATATAACCTTGAAAGGCGTGTGAACCAACGCGCTATAAACTTAGCAATGAGTTCTAAACAATAATGACCCGAGCAAACAAATGGAAACCTGATTAAAAAAACTCCTTCGCGATGCGATGAATCGCGTTGGATTTGCCCATGCTATAAAAGTGGATAACAGGCGCGCCTTTGGCAATAAGTTCTCTGCACTGATGAATGCCCCACTCTATGCCCAACTCGCGCACGGCTTCATCATTGGCACATTTCTCCATTTGTTGTTCCAATTCCTCCGGCAAATCGATTTTAAAAATCTTCGGAAGTATGGTCAGGTGCTTTTTGATTGCCACGGGTTTAATGCCCGGAATGATCGGAATGGTAATGCCCATCTTTCGACAAGAATCTACAAACTCGAAGTACTTATTATTGTCAAAAAACATCTGCGTCACAATGTACTCGGCTCCCAAATCCACTTTTTTCTTTAGCCATTTCAAGTCAAAATTCATATTGGGTGCTTCGAAGTGCTTTTCAGGATAACCCGCTACGCCAATACAGAAATCTGTGGGGATGGCATTCTGCAATTCATCGTCCATGTAAGTGCCGCGGTTCATATCGGCAATCTGCGCCACCAAATCCGAGGCATAGGCATTGCCGTCAGGCTCAGGCGTAAAATTCGGTTCTGACTTGATACTGTCTCCTCGCAACGCCAACACATTTTCTATTCCTAAAAAATTAAGATCAATCAGCGCATTTTCAGTTTCCTCTTTAGAGAAACCGCCACATATGATGTGTGGAACGGCATCCACCTTGTAGTGGTTCTGAATGGCCGCACAAATACCCACTGTGCCCGGGCGCTTTTTGATGCTCTTTTTCTCCAGCAATCCACCCGGATGCTCCTTGTACACATACTCTTCGCGGTGGTACGTGACGTCAATAAACGGCGGCTTAAACTCCATCAAGGGATCGATCTGATCGAAGAGGTTTTTGATGCTGTCGCCTTTTTTAGGAGGAATGATTTCCAATGAGAAAAGAGGTTTTTTGGCCTTTTTTATATGGTCTGTTACTTTCATTTTTCTAATCTATTAGCTGCGAGCTATGAGCCGCTAGTGTGATTCGTAATTTAAGTTTGGTGCAAGCCATTTTTCCATCTGCGCTACATCCATACCCTTGCGCTTTGCATAGTCTTCAACTTGATCTTTGTTGATTTTTCCTAACCCAAAATAGCGTGACTCAGGATGTGAAAAATAAAACCCACTCACCGATGAAGCCGGATACATGGCAAACGAATCAGTTAGCACAATACCGGTTCGCTTCTCCACTTCGAGTAGGTCGAACAACGTGCGCTTTTCGGTATGGTCGGGACAGGCCGGATAACCGGGAGCGGGACGAATACCTTGGTATTTTTCCTTAATCAAATCTTCACAATCCAACTTCTCGTCGGGTACATAGCCCCACAGTTCCTTGCGCACTTTTTCGTGCATCCATTCGGCAAATGCTTCAGCCAATCGATCTGCCAATGACTTGATCATGATCTCTTTATAGTCGTTGTGATCTTTTCGGCACTGCTCGATCAACGCCTCAATGCCGATACCGGCCGTGACGGCAAAGCCCCCAATAAAATCATATGGAGCGAGGAAATCTGCCAATGAAAGATTTGGCACACCCTGTCCCTTCTTGCCCTGCTGACGAAGGAAATGAAACCGGATTTTTTCCTCTCCATTTTTCAAGATCGTCACCGTATCACCGTCCGTCCGAACCGAGAAAAGCCCCACTACCCCACGGGCTTTTAGTGATTTATTTTGAATGATTTCATCGAGCGTGGTTTGCGCATCATCGAAAAGTTTGCGGGCTTCTTTCCCAACTGTAGGGTTTTCAAAAATAGCCGGATATTTCCCTTTGAGCATCCAGGTAGAGAAGAAGGGCGTCCAGTCGATGTAGTTTCGTAATTCAGCCAAATCAACTTCATCAAACACCGTAATGCCCGGTTTTTTTGGTGCATAAGGTGTGAAACCAGACCAATCGATGACTAACTTATTCTTCTTGGCTGCTTCGTAGGGAATGTAATCCTTCGCCTCCTGACGCGAATGATGCCCGGCGGCCAATTCCAGATATTCCGCTTTGATTTCCGCCCGAAACGCCTCCGATTTATCACTCAAAAGACTGGTAGACACCCCCACGCTTTTAGATGCATCTAATACGTGAATGACGGCATGGTCATACTTCGGAGCAATCTTCACGGCCGTGTGAATACGCGATGTGGTAGCACCTCCAATGAGCAGCGGAGTGGTCATTTTTCGTCGGTTCATCTCTTCGGCCACATGCACCATTTCGTCCAGCGATGGGGTAATCAACCCACTTAACCCGATAATATCGGCTCCAATTTCCTGCGCCCGATCCAGTATTTTCTCTGCAGGCACCATCACACCCATATCTTCAATATCAAAGTTGTTGCAAGCCATCACCACCCCCACGATGTTTTTGCCAATGTCGTGAACATCGCCTTTCACAGTGGCTAGTAATATTTTCCCTTTGGTATTGCCTGATGATTTTTCCTTTTCCAAATACGGGGTGAGATAGGCCACCGATTTTTTCATCACTCTGGCACTTTTTACCACTTGGGGCAAGAACATTTTCCCACTTCCAAACAGATCACCCACGATGTTCATTCCATCCATCAGCGGTCCTTCGATCACCTTGAGCGGACTGTTATATTTTGCTCGGGCTTCTTCCGTGTCTACATCTATGAAATCAATGATTCCTTTAATGAGGGCATGTGCCAACCGATCTTCTACCGATGCATCGCGCCACCCCAAATCTTCCTTTTTCTCGAGTCCCTTTCCTTTCACCTGCTCGGCAAATTCGAGTAAGCGCTCCGTGGCATCCTCGCGTCTGTTAAGCAGCACATCCTCCACTCGCCCCAGCAGTTCCTTTGGTATTTCATCGTACACCTCGATCATGCCGGCATTCACTATGCCCATGTCCATACCCGCCTGAATGCCATGATACAAAAAGGCCGAGTGCATCGCCTCGCGCACCACGTCATTTCCCCTAAATGAAAAAGACACATTACTCACACCCCCACTCACGCGTGCATGGGGCAGGTTTTTCTTGATCCAAGTAGTAGCACGGAAGAAATCCAGCGCGTTGTTGTTGTGCTCCGCAATGCCGGTGGCCACAGGGAAAATATTCGGATCAAAAATGATGTCTTCGGCAGGAAATTTCACCTCCTCGGTTAGAATGCGATAGCTGCGTTCACATATCTCGATGCGCCGTTCGAAACTATCGGCTTGACCATCCTCATCAAACGCCATCACCACCACGGCCGCTCCATATCTCTTGATTTTTCGAGCGTAATTTTTAAAGGCTTCTTCTCCTTCTTTTAGACTTATAGAATTCACCACGCCCTTGCCTTGCACGCATTGCAGACCCGCTTCAATGATTTCCCACTTGGATGAATCGATCATGATCGGAATGCGCGCAATTTCCGGTTCGGAGGCAATGAGATGCAGAAAACGCACCATAGCAGCTTTGCCGTCCAGCATGCCTTCGTCCATGTTCACATCCAATATCTGTGCACCGCCGCGCACTTGATCCAGCGCCACTTCCAACGCCTCATCGTACTTGTCTTCCAAAATCAATCGGGCAAACCTCCGCGAACCTGTGACATTCGTTCGCTCACCGATGTTGACGAAGTTGGTTTCGGAGGTGATACTTAGAGGCTCTAGCCCTGATAACTCAAGTGGTTTCAACTATCACCTCCTTTCTTCTTGGTGCATATTCCGCTGCTAAGTCAGCAATTACTTTAATATGATCGGGTGTCGTTCCACAACAACCACCAATAATATTCACATACCCTTCTTCCAAAAACTCGCGAATTTGACTACCCATCATCTCCGGCGATTCATCATACTGACCAAACTCATTCGGCAACCCGGCATTGGGGTGCGCACTCACGTAAAAAGTCGATTTGTTTGCCAGAACCTGCAAGTAAGGTCTCAGGGTAGCGGCTCCTAAGGCACAGTTTAACCCGACGCTAAGCAAATCCATGTGCGACACAGAAATCAAAAATGCCTCTGTTGTTTGGCCGGAAAGCGTGCGACCGGATGCATCGGTAATGGTGCCAGATACCATCACGGGAATATCCAGCCCTCTTTCTTCCTTCAGTTCGTCAATTGCATATAAAGCCGCTTTCACATTCAGCGTGTCTATGGCCGTTTCCACCAATAAAATATCCACTCCCCCGTCTATCAATGCCTCGGCTTGTTGGCGAAATGCCACACGCAGTTCTTCAAACGTGACTGACCGAAATCCCGGATCATTCACGTCCGGCGACATTGAGGCAGTCTTGTTAGTAGGACCCATGGAGCCCGCCACAAAGCGGGGTTTTTCCGGATTGGCTTGGGTAAATTCATCCGCTACTTCACGGGCGATTTTGGCCGCCTGAAAATTCAATTGGTACACCCATTCCTCCAAACCATAATCGGCTTGTGCGATAGTAGTACCCGAAAAGGTGTTCGTCTCGGCAATGTCAGCCCCAGCCTCAAAATATTGCCGATGAATATCCTTGATGATGTCAGGGCGGGTGATAGAAAGCAAGTCGTTGTTTCCCTTAAGTGGCTTGGGGTGATTGGCCAATGCTTCATTGCGAAAATCGGCTTCCTGAAGTTTATAGCGCTGAATCATGGTGCCCATGGCGCCATCTAGCACGAGTATGCGTTCCTTTAAAATGTCTGAGAGTTTGTTCATTCTCCGGTGTTCAAAAAAATGTGCTTACCAGAGAAAGTTCCGAACGGAGGTCTCATCTTTCCTCCAAACCAATCGGAGGATGGGAAGTAGCACCGAAATCCCGTACGTTCGGGGTAGGTTGCTAAGACGTCTGCGGGCCCATTCCCTCGGTCTTTCTTGATAAGTGCTGCAAGGTTAATGATAAAATCGGATAGTTGAAAGCCTGATTTCGCGTCGAATAATCTCACGATTTTTATCGATCAGACAAATCAAACTTCTTGGCCTATTTTTACCGTCATGATAAAGTACGATCCGAAGAGCTGGTGGGAGGTTTTCACCCAAAAATATAGCCGTGAAATCTTCGCTCGATTGCGAGCGGCCGTGTTGTATTTGGCCTTCTACACGGCCATGTTGGCCTTCATTTTTCATTATTTCGAGATCAGCTATGAAGGCACCACGGCTGTGCACAGCATCATGGGTATTGTACTGGGTTTCTTCCTTGTATTTCGCAGCAATGGTGCGTACGACCGCTGGTGGGAAGGCCGCAAGACCTGGGGTGCCTTGGTCAATAACAGCCGCAATCTGGCCATGAAGTTTGCCGTGATGGTTCCGCGTGACCATATGCATCGCAATCTGCTTACCGAATGCATGTCAGCTTATCCGAAAACATTGAAAGAACACCTGCGTGCCGGGGTGGACGAGTTTGAAGTGGAGCGCTTGCGCAAAGACCTGCAGCTTGAGCACATCGGGCACATGCCCAATGCCATTGCCAAAAAACTCGTTTGGGTCACCAATGAACTGAAAAAAGAAGGAACTATAGATGCAGAGCAGTATCGCGTGTTGGACGCGCAACTGATGTCGCTCACAGATATCACAGGTATTTGCGAACGAATAAAGAATACACCCATTCCATATTCGTATAGCATTTTCATGAAAAAATTCATTTTCGTATTCCTCACCACTCTTCCCTTCGCCTTTCTGCCAACATACGGTTATTGGACCATCGGGATAGAACTTTTGTTGCTGTACGTACTTATGAGCATCGAATTGCTTGCAGAGGAAATTGAAGACCCGTTTGGCTCGGACATCAATGACCTACCCACAGACGAACTGTCTGTGAAGATTGAGCAGAACATACGGAGTATTATGGAGTGAAACCGGAACCGCCCATGCTCACCGCTCGACATGCCCTTTTAATGCTTCTTGCCAGTCAAGTGCTCAATGTGCTTGTGATTTCGCGGGATGGCTCAACATCTCAATTTTGGATGTGGTTTGGGACTAAGTTCTGTGCTTTGGAATTTGGGACTCATCCTGCTGCTCTACAAAGTGCTGACGTATGAGAAATCGAGGGAGTTTTTGGATAAATAGCCACAAAAAAACCCCTCACAATGCAAGGGGTCATTCGGTTGGTTAGGTAGGTAGTATGTCTTTAGATCAATCCCATTTCAGGTCAGAATCTTCCGAAAGTTCGGCTTCTTGTCTGTCGAATTCCGAAAAGTCCACATCCGGCATGAGCTCATTTTTCACGTGATTCACCGTGTTGTTCATCGCCTCCACAAACTTGTTGAAATCCTCCTTGTACAGAAAAATCTTGTGCTTTTCGTACACATACCCATCGTCTTTCGGCTTACGTTTGCTCTCGGTGATGGTCACATAATAATCATTCCCACGGGTGGCCTTCACGTCAAAAAAATACGTTCGCTTGCCCGCACGCACACGCTCGGAGTAAATCTCCTCTCTCCCATTGTCATTGTTCTCTTCCACTTTCTTTCAGGTTTTGGTTCGGTAAAAACTTCACAATCTTATAAAAACTCCGTTAAAATAATCGTTTTTCCGCCCCTTTCAATTTTTGCCCCCTAAATTTCCATCAGATTAGGCCGTATGAATATCACCCTGCAAGACATTGCCCGCTACCAGCACCTCGATCTCATTGCGCAGCAATTAGTGGACGGATTCATCACAGGCCTACACAAATCACCGTATCACGGTTTTTCCGTCGAATTTGCCGAACATAAACTCTACAACTCTGGCGAAAGCACGCGCCACATCGACTGGAAGGTATTTGCGCGCACCGACAAGCTTTTCACCAAACAGTTTGAAGAAGAAACTAACCTGAGGTGTCACCTGGTCATCGACCAATCGGCCAGCATGCATTACCCGAAAGAAGGAAAAGACAAGTTGCGTTTTTCGGTGCTGGCGGCTGCATCCATTGCGCATTTGCTGGTGAAGCAGCGAGATGCCGTGGGTGTTACGCTCTTTTCCGACAAGATTGATTTTCAAAGCCAACAAAAATCTACCGGCTCGCACCTGCATGTGTTGCTCCAAGAACTGGGCGATGCTCTCCAACGGGAACCGACCGGACGAACCAACATAGCTGCCGTGCTGCACGAGATTGCCGACAAAGTGCCGAAACGTTCGCTCATCGTGCTTTTCACGGATATGTTTAATGATGGGGGCACAGAAGAATTGTTCACAGCCCTGCAACATCTGAAGCACAACCTGCATGAGGTGATCGTGTTTCATGTATCTGATTTTTCAACAGAATTGAATTTTTACTTTGCCGACAGACCCACCAAGTTTATTGATTTGGAAACCAATCAAGTGATAAAAGTGAATCCACATGCCATCCGCGAAGGATACAAGACTGAAATGGCCAAATTCTACAAAGAGGTCAAGTTGCGCTGCGGCATGCTCAAAATTGATTTTGTGGATGTAGACACCTCCGAGCCATTCAACAAAGTGCTAGGGGCGTTTTTGATAAAAAGAAAGAAAATGAAATAGCAGCGTACGATTTTAAGGAGGTTACCCGTTGATTGTAAAACCAAAAAACTCAATATGACCAAATCACTATTACTCCTACTTGCAATCCTTGCTTCATTTAGTACTTCTGCGCAAGTAAAGTCTGTGGAGCTAGGCCCCAGAACCGGAATAAATATGGATGGAGAGTACGGCGCGCTGACCTATGGCGTCTATGTGCAGGTTAATTGGGACAAACTAAGCCTACATCCAGAAGTCAATTATTCCAATCTGCTTGGGGATGATTTCAATAATACAGATGCTGTCTATGTCACACTTCCTATATTGATGAAATACAAAATTTGGAAGGGGCTTTCGCTTCAGGCCGGCCCTCAAGTTGCCTTTGACGTGGATAATAATTCCTATGGTATTTTTAATCAGACCGACAGGAAGGCTACTGAATTTTCCGTAATTACCGGCATTGGGTATGATTTCAGTTTTCCAGTGAACCTTTCATATCGATACCTAAGTGGCATAGGCAACAATGACTTGGGTAATAGCTCTATAAACATTGAATCTAGCCGGTACAGTCAGATTTCAATTGAGATTCGACTTTACAGACCTAAGAAAAATGCTGAGTAATATTCGATTTAATCGAATCAATCTAAAATCGAATCAATCTAAAATCTTACAAGTGCAACCACTCCTTCTTAGCCAATAGCTCCTCCTCGGTTTCAACATAATCCGGATCAGGTACGCAGCAGTCTACCGGGCACACAGCCGCACACTGAGGTTCTTCGTGGAAACCGGTGCACTCGGTGCATTTGCCGGATACGATATAATAGAACTCATCCGACACGGGCGCTTGGGCAGCCTTGCCGTCTATCTTGGAGCCGTCTTCCATTTCCACTTCGCGCAGGTCGGTACCGTCGGCCCACTTCCACTCTACCCCGCCTTCATAGATGGCCGTGTTTGGGCATTCGGGTTCGCAAGCTCCGCAGTTGATGCATTCGTCGGTGATCATTATTGCCATAATCCTGTCGCTTTTGTTTGGTGGCGCAAAGCTATTAACCAATAAGTTTGCATCAAAAGTTTCCGACAAACGAATGAACCTATCCGAACGAATAGATGCTTTTGCCCAATTGGGTCAGACGATGCTCCACTTGCCGGCTGACGAACGAGAAGCGCTTGCTATGCGTGCCAAAGCTACCAATGGGTGGTTTACGCCCGAAAGTGTGGGTCAGGCGCTGGACGGAATCGCCTACATGTTGGATCGGGAAAAATTAGAAAAATGGACGAGCGCCTATTCGCTTAATCCGGAAGTGCCAAAAATTGTGGGCGTGATTATGGCGGGCAATATTCCCATGGTCGGATTTCATGACTTGATGAGCGTGCTACTGAGCGGCCACATAGCAGCAGTGAAGATGAGTTCGCAAGACAAAGTGCTCATGCAGCAGGTCATAGACTGGTTGGTGGAGATAGAGCCGCGCTTCAAACGCAGCATTGACATCCGCGAAAAACTAGATCTGGTAGATGCCGTGATCGCAACAGGAAGCGACAATACGGCCCGTTATTTTGATTACTATTTTGGCAAATACCCACACATCATCCGTAAAAATCGCACCTCGGTGGCAGTGCTGGATGGCACAGAAACACCTGCCGAGTTGGAAGCATTAGGACGCGATATTTTTTCTTATTACGGCCTTGGCTGTCGCAATGTCTCCAAAGTTTTTACGCCACATGGGTTTGATTTCAAAAAGGTATTTCCTCATTGGGAGTCGTTTGCTGAGGTGGCCAATCACAACAAATACCGAAACAACTACGACTATCAAAAAGCCATATACCTCGTGAATGGCGAACCACATTTAGATACCGGATTTCTGCTGATCCGTACCACCGACGAGTTGGTTTCGCCGACAAGTGTCTTGTATCATGAAGAGTTTGAAGACAAAAAAGCTTTAGATGCCATTCGGGAAACCTATGCCGAGAAAATCCAGTGCATCGTGGGGCATGGATACATTCCGTTTGGCCAAGCCCAGTGCCCCGAACCATGGGACTATGCCGATGGCGTGGACGTGATGGAGTTTTTGGTCAATCTGAAATCGTCAATCGAATAAATCGAACATCAATGAAACTCTCACCCATCATCATCGGCTGCATGAAACTCGGTACATGGGGTGCCAATCTCTCCTCGACTGAATTGGAGCGATTTATCGACGGGTGCCTCGATCTGGGCTTGACCGATTTTGACCATGCCGATATCTATGGCGGCTACACCACCGAGCTGCAATTTGGCGATGTGATTCGCCGACGACCCGACCTGAAGAACAAGGTGCGCATCACCACCAAATGCGGCATCAGGTACCCGTCTGCCGAGCGACCTCAGTACCAACTGAAGCACTACAACCTCAGCGCCGATCATATCCGCACGTCCATCGACCGATCATTGGAAAACCTAGGGATGGACGAACTGCACGTGTTCCTCCTCCACCGTCCCGATGTATTGCTTAATCCTGCCGAAATAGCCGAAGCGTTTGCAGCCACCAAACAAGCCAGAAAAGTACGGCATGTGGGCGTGTCCAACTTCACGCCTTCGCAGTTTGACTTGCTGTACCAAGCCTTGCCTTTGGCCACCAATCAAGTGCAGGCATCTCTCACGCATTTGGCACCCTTCACCGATGGCACGTTCGATCAATTGCTGCGGCTGGACATCACCCCTACGGCTTGGTCGCCGCTGGGCGGGGGCAAACTCTTTGCCGGCGATGATGCGCAAGCCGTGCGTATCCGCGAGGCTGCCGCTCCGCTGTGCGAGGTACACCATTGCACCCTTGACCAACTGCTCTTGGCTTGGCTGACGCGCCATCCGGCAGGCATCATTCCCGTGACGGGCACTTCCAAACTCGAACGCATAAAAGCCGCCCTTGAGGCAACCACCATCCATCTGACCCACGAAGAGTGGTATCAACTCTGGACAGCCAGCACGGGTGAGAAGGTGGCGTAAAATCGATTAACTTTGAGTATGATCAAGTCGGCGTACTTGGACACTTCGGTATTCGGCGGATACTTTGATGAAGAGTTTTCCGTATCAACTATCCATTTTTTGATCGAATTCTTCAAGAAAAAACCGATATAGTCATCTCAGAGGTCTTACTTTCCGAACTTGAAAATGCCCCATTGCATGTCAGAAATTTACTCGAATTGATCCCTAAAGATCATATCAAAAAAATCTACGTAGATCATTCCAGTGAACACCTCACCAAAGCATACATTTCTGAAAAAGTCGTTGGAAAAACCAGTTATGCCGACTGTCTTCACATTGCGCTTGCAACAATTAGTCATTCAGACATTTTAGTGAGTTGGAACTTCAAACATATCGTCAACATTGATAGAATAAGAGGCTATAATTCTGTTAATTTGAAGGAGGGTTACAAAATGATTGAGATATATTCACCATTAGAACTTGGGATGTATGAGTAAAATAAAAGTAAAAACTGAAAAGGGGTTAGTCAAAAAATTGCGGGGCATCCGTGATCAAATGAACATTGAAATGCAAGACATGACTTTTGATGAAATGAAGGCATACTTACACAAGATGCGAGAAAAGAATTCGGTTCGAACCGGAGCATGAAGAATACTACCTAAAAGCTAAACATAGCTCTCATCCCTCTCTCAAATCCGCTACCTTAGCCCTATAGGCTAAGACTAATGCATAGTCATCCATGATGAAAGTTGCCTCACCTGTCCGTAGTGTTAGCGCAGCGCACTACGGACTATATAGGAAGAATCCTTGCCCTTTAAAGGGCATTGCTTCGTTCCCCGCAATGACGGGCAAATGATGCGGATGGGCATTTTAGCAAGTTCGTTTACGAACTTCTCTGTGCCCTCCAAATCCTCTGTGGTTAACAAGAAATAATCTGCTAAATATCCAGTCGGATCGTGAGTCAGCCCCGATCCCAAGAGCGGGAGTGCAAGTGCTAAATGGCGATAAGATGCCGCTCCAAAACGTCCTCAAACATTAGCCAAATCCACTACCTTAGCCCTGTGAGCTGGGACACCTACACCAACCAATTTAAAGCCTACCTGAAGTTGGAGCGCTCCCTGTCGGCCAACACCGTGGAGGCGTATCTGCACGACATCACCAAGCTGCGCCAATTCCTTGAGTTGAACGGCCAAACCACCACCCCTACCCAAGTGAAGCAGCAAGATTTGCTCAACTTCATCGGGTTTGTAAACGAACTGGGACTATCGGGCCATTCGCAGGCGCGCATGCTCTCGGGCATCAAGGCGTTCTACAAATTTTTGATGTATGAAGAGTTAATCGTAAAAGACCCCAGTGCGCTGATAGAAACTCCGAGGCTGGGCCGCAAACTGCCAGACACGCTGAATCTGCCGGAGATCGAAAAATTATTTGAGGCCATTGACATGTCAACCCCGGATGGCACACGCAACCGCGCCATGTTGGAGACGCTGTACAGTTCGGGCTTGCGCGTTTCCGAGTTAATCGGATTGAAAATCAGCAACTTACACGAGGAGATTGGGTTTCTGCGTGTATTTGGCAAGGGCAGCAAAGAGCGGCTAGTTCCCATCGGACGGGAAGCACTGAAGCATATAAGACTGTACCGAGAGCATGTGCGTGTGCACATTCCGGTGAAGAAAGGTTTTGAAGATCATTTATTTTTGAACAAGCGGGGATCGGCCCTGTCGCGTGTTATGGTATTCATGATCATCAAAGCATTGGCTAGTAAGATTGGGCTCAAGAAGAGCATCAGTCCGCATACGTTCCGTCACTCATTTGCCACCCATTTGATTGAGGGTGGAGCCGACTTGCGCGCTGTGCAAGAAATGTTGGGGCACGAATCTATCACCACTACCGAAATCTATACGCACCTGGACAGAGACTACCTGAAGCAGGTCATCACCTCTTATCACCCCCGAAGCTAATGTACAGACTCATCAAACCCATGCTTTTCATGCTATCGCCCGAGCGCGCACATGGGGTCACGTTGCGCATGTTCAAGTTTGTGCTGCGCACGCCCTTCAAAAACATACTGCTGAAAAGGTATCAATACCATCACCCCATCTTGGAGACGGAGGTGCTGGGCATGCAATTTAAAAATCCGGTGGGGCTAGCTGCAGGGTTTGACAAAAACGGAGCGTATATGCACGAGTTTGCTTCGCTGGGATTTGGCTTTTTGGAAATCGGCACGATCACCCCAAAGGCGCAGGATGGCAATCCCCAACCGCGCCTTTTTCGTCTCATGAAAGACCATGCGCTTATAAATCGACTTGGCTTCAATAACCAAGGTGCCACGGCTGCCAAGCACCGCTTAGAAAAGCGCCCACGGAATGTGATCGTTGGAGGGAACATTGGAAAAAACAAGTCTACACCAAATGATTCGGCCATCACCGACTATTTGATTTGCTTCAAAGAATTGCAGCCGCTCGTGGACTATCTGGTGGTGAATGTGAGCTCGCCTAACACGCCCAACTTGCGCGAACTACAAGATCAAGAGCCGTTGGAAAAACTGCTGACGGCCATTGTGAAAGCCAATAAAATGAAGGCACTACAGAGGCCAATCTTCTTGAAAATAGCACCGGATGTGACCGACAGCATGCTGGATGATATTCTGGAAATAGCAGCGCGCAAAGGTGTGGACGGCATCATAGCTACCAACACCACCGTTGACAGGCCGGAAGACCTACTTACACCGAAAGAAGAATTGGAGGCCATTGGTGCGGGTGGATTGAGCGGAAAGCCGCTCGCCGACAAATCCGATTATGTGCTCAACTACATCCGCTCACGCAACAGAGAAATACCGATCATCGCCGTGGGAGGCATTATGACTCCTGCAGATGCCATTCGCAAGCTGGAGGCAGGCGCCAACCTGATTCAGATTTACACCGGCTTGGTCTATCACGGCCCTGCGCTGATTAAGGAAATCAACCAAGCGGTGGCGGCTCACAAGGTGAGAAAACAAAAGGAATTCTAACGCACCTTTTTCCTAAAATCATTCTCTACGCAAACCTGCAATCCATGTAGATTTGCGGTCAATCCAATGGCAAAAAACACATACAAGAAGGCAGATGCGAAAACAGACACGAAAAAGAGTCTGGATTCGGAATTTTTAAAAGACCGTAAACTTCATCTGGCTGTCGGGTGGTTTTTGCTGCTCATGGCCGTTTTCATGGCGGTTTCTTTCGTTTCTTATCTCAAAACCGGCAAAGCCGACCAAAGTGTGGTAGAGGCAATTGGCACGAACGGCATACGAGCCTCCGGAGCAGAAATTCAAAACATTTTCGGGATTTCAGGCGCCTACATCGCGCATGTTTTCATCTTCTATTGGTTCGGAATAGCCGCATTGCTCATCCCCCCTATTTTCCTTTTACTCGGGGTGCGCATCATTTGGCATAAGAGCCTGCTGCCCATTCCCATGTCTGTGGCCTTTGCTTCCTTTCATTTGCTCTGGATATGCACGCTGCTTGGCTATTTTCAGTTAGGATCAGACGGCCCCACCGAGTGGAGTTTTTTGAGTGGCGGCATTGGGTACGAACTGGCCCTGCTGCTGGATAATTTCATGGGCTGGGCCACTGTGCTCTTGCTGTTTTTCTTGTTCTTGATTTTCAATATGTTTTTGTTCAACCTCACGCATGTGCCCTATGTAGAGGCAGCTATGGCCAAGTTGAATGCCATGTGGCCGGGAGCGGAATTGTTTGAGAAAAAAGAGAAGGAGGAAACTGAAGAGAAAAAAGACGAATTGGCGACTCTGCTGGCGCAGGTGAAGCAGGAAGTGGAGGAAGAGGAACAGCGCAAGCAAGAGGACGAAAACGAACTGCCCAAAGAATGGAAGGTGGAAATGCGGCCGTCGGTGACCAAAACGCCTGTGGAGGATGAGGACGAAGATGAAGAGCCCGTGGAGCGCATAAACCCGAGCGAAATGGAGTTTGATATCACTTTGCCTGCGCAGAATCAAACGTTGCGTTTTGATGAAGAAGAAGATGACCTGAATGTCGATGATGATTTTGACGAAAAACCTTTCACCCGCGACCCACAGCCCATTTCTCAAGTAATCGGCGGCATGGAAGTGCAAAAGGCCGAATTTGTGGAAAAACACGTTGAAGAGCAGTTGGTGAACTACGACCCTACGCTTGATTTACCGAAATATAAATTCCCCACGCCCGATCTGTTGGATGACCACCCCAAGAAGGACATTCAAGTGACTAAGGACGAATTGGAGCAAAACAAGAATAAGATTGTTGAGACGCTCATCAATTTTAAGATAGGCATCCAGAGCATCAAAGCCACCATCGGTCCCACGGTGACGCTTTACGAGATCGTGCCCAAAGCAGGAGTGAAAATCTCCAAGATCAAAAACTTGGAGGACGACATTGCCCTGAGTCTGGCCGCCTTGGGCATTCGTATCATCGCGCCAATTCCGGGCAGAGGTACCATCGGTATAGAGGTACCCAACAAAAACCGCGAGATGGTGGACGTGAAGTCGGTAATCACCACCGAGAAATTCATGATGTCCAATGCCGCTCTGCCGATCGTTTTGGGCAAGACCATCTCCAATGAAGTGTTTGTGACAGACCTCTCGAAAATGCCTCACTTGCTCATAGCCGGAGCAACTGGACAAGGAAAGTCCGTGGGCTTGAACATGGTTCTCACGTCCCTGCTTTATAAGAAACATCCGTCGCAATTGAAGTTTGTGCTGGTTGATCCGAAAAAGGTGGAATTGACGAATTTTAATAAGTTGGAGCGTCATTTCCTTGCCAAACTACCCGATAGCGAAGAGGCCATCATCACAGATACGAGTAAAGTGGTGAACACCCTGAACTCACTTTGTATCGAGATGGACTCACGGTATGATCTTTTGAAAAATGCCGGCTGCCGCAATCTGAAAGAATACAATCAGAAGTTTGAAAACCGCCGATTGAACCCGAATAAAGGCCATAAGTACCTGCCATACATCGTGCTGGTCATTGATGAGTTGGCCGACTTGATGATGACGGCCGGAAAGGAAGTGGAAGCACCCATTGCCCGTTTGGCCCAGTTGGCACGTGCCATCGGCATTCACTTGATCGTGGCTACTCAGCGTCCATCGGTGAACGTCATTACCGGTATCATTAAGGCCAATTTCCCTGCGCGTCTCTCCTTCCGCGTGACCTCCAAAGTGGACTCTCGAACCATATTGGATGCCGGAGGAGCCGACCAATTGATCGGTCAGGGCGACATGTTGCTGTCGCTTGGGTCAGATATGATTCGTTTGCAATGTGCATTTGTAGACACCCCGGAAATCGACAGGATGTGTGACTTCATTGCCGATCAGCGTGGATACGACAGTGCTTATCTATTGCCTGAATATGTGGGCGAAGAAGGTGGTTCGGGCATGGGCGATGTAGACCTGAGCGAACGAGATGCCCTCTTTGCCGATGCAGCCCGCATCATTGTGCTGCACCAGCAAGGCAGTACGTCATTGATTCAACGAAAAATGAAACTTGGGTATAACCGCGCCGGTCGGTTGATCGACCAGTTGGAGGCCGCCGGAATAGTCGGTCCCTTTGAAGGAAGCAAAGCACGAGAAGTATTAATTCAGGACGAATATTCTTTGGAACAGTTATTGAAAGAACTGGAAAACAAATACTAATTCTCGCTCCGGCGAGAAATCAACTCAAAAAACAAAAATGAAAAAACTAATGATTCTTACAGGCCTTATGACATGGGCCTTGTTCTCCACAGCTCAGTATGATCCCGAAGCGAAGGCCGTGCTAGATGCCATGAGTGCCAAGTACAAAAAAGTACCCGCTTTTTCTGCTGAATTCACCCAAAAAATTGAAAATCCAAATGCAGGTGTTGAAGAAGAACTGAAAGGGAAAATCACGGTGAAAGGCAGTAAGTATCGGCTGAATATCATTGACAGTGAAGTGTACAACAACGGCAAAGAGGTTTGGGTCTACACCCCAGAGGCCAAGGAAGTCACCGTGAGCAAATACGATCCGACAGAAGAAGAAATCACTCCGGGCAATGTATACGATGTTTATAAGAAGGGCTTCAAATATGCCCTGATCTCAAAAATGCCCAACGGCGATCGCGTGATCGAACTAAACCCCGAGAATCGCAATAAGACGTACCATAAGATACGCTTGATCATTGACAGTCAAAATGCCCTGAAAACGTTCACGGTCTTTGAAAAATCGGGTAGCCAGTACATCTACAGTGTGAATGGCTTCACATCCATCGCCGTGCCGGCTGATAGCTTCTTCACGTTCGATCCAGCCCTGCCCAAACACAAAGGCGTAGAAGTGATTGATTTCCGTGAGTAAGAATCACTCAAAAAACCACTTGAAGGCATGTCTGTTTTTGCGGGCATGCCTTTTTTTAGCAGAAAATGTATTAAAATTGACCTTTCAACACCGAACCAACTTTTTTCTAACAGACATCATGAAATACAATAACCTACTGAGATTTTTGAGCCTGGCCTTGATCGTGCTTTTTGTGAGCGCTTGTGGTGGAGGCGGTAAGAAAGAAAGCGACATGACATCTGAAGAGTTTGAGCAAGCCAAAGCAGACCTTCAGGAGAATGTGAAGAAAGTGCTTTATGAAATTCCTTCGCCGGCTGAAATCCCCTTCTTGCTGCAAGCCACAGGAGCCGATTTTGATGGAGCACTTGTCAATGACATCAAGAAGATAGATAGCTATGCATCGACCAACGACAAAGCCGTGTTGAATTTGGGTATTTACTCTACTGACATTGGATACCTCAGTTCTTATGAAAAAACACAGGAGTCCTTGACCTACATGCGCTCATGCCGCAAGCTGGCCGACAATCTTGGCTTGAGCAGTTCATTCAGCCCTGACCTTATCGAGGAGTTTGAGAAAAATATAGAAAGCCGCGATTCGTTGGCCAATTTGGTGAATGAGACCATCGCCAAGGCCGAAGATCTGCTAAAAGAAGACGATCGAGGTAACTTGGCCGCCTTGCTGATTACAGGAAGCTTTGTGGAGGGATTGTACTTGTCCACTCAAATCGTTGATCGCTATCCGAAGGATCTTCCTGACGAAACCCGCACCATCATCTTGACCCCTCTCATCCGCATGATTTTGGATCAAAAGAAGCCTTTGGCGGATCTTATTGCCATGCTGAAAGGCGTGGATCAAACGGACAGAACACGCAATGTGTTGGGCAAACTGGAGGCCATCTATGCTAGCTACGAAGCGTTGAAAATAGAAGATCAAATCAAAAACAACACGGCCGTTTTGTCCGGAGACACCATCAAAACCATCATTACTGGTGTGGCCAATCTACGCAACGAGATTGCCTCTTGATTGAAGCGAAATACATAACTTTGAAATCAGAGGATCAGGTTTTTACCTGATCCTTTTTTTTGACCTAACATCATCACACTATGAGCGGCTTACTTCTGAAAGTCATACTAAAATTATTTGCGCTAGTTGCCAAAGAAGATGGCGTAGATAAAGAAGAGCGCAAACTTGTCGAACTCTTCCTCCTCGAAAATCTCAATGCTACTGCTGCAGCCGAGCTCATGAAAGAGTTCGACAAGTATGTAGAAAAGATATCCAGTGAAACTGCAAACCAACGAGAGGAAATAAAGCGACTGACTGATCTCTGCATGCAGGTGAATCTGGAGCTGACCTATCAACAGAAGGTGGTGGTCATTGTGGAGTTGGTAGGCATCATCATAGCAGATGGTGAAATATCCGAGCGCGAAATTACGCTGGTTGAATCGATCGGAGCAGCGTTCAACATTGATGACGAAATTGTATCCAGCATAGAATCATTCGTAAAGGGCAAAACAGTAGAAGAGCTCATCACCAAAGATGTGGCCGTGGTGAGCGGCAAACAATTTGACGATCCTGCCGTCAAACATCTGTATCGAGAGGAAATGAAAGGCTTTTTGGCCTTCTTGCACGTGGGTGGCGAGTCTGACTGCTACTTTGTGAAGTACCACGGTAAGACTAATGTCTACCTGAATGGGGTGCCGCTAAAAGTTGGTAAAGCAAAAACCTTGGCTCCCGGCAGTGCAATCCGACGAGAAAGTTCTAGTCCTATATATTTCGGCACCATCGTGGGCATGTTTTCAGACAGTGCCAAGGCTGATCCTATTGTCTTCGAAGCACGTGATGTGGAGTATCTATTTCCAAACGGAAAAATTGGTTTGAAAGAAATCAACCTGTGCGAAAACTCCGGCAATCTGATCGGCATCATGGGCTCTAGTGGAGCCGGTAAATCGACACTTTGCAACGTGCTCAACGGAATTGAAAAACCGTCTAAAGGTCAGATACTCATCAATGGCATTGACATCCACAAACAAGCGAATAAAATCGAAGGGTTGATCGGATTTGTGCCGCAAGATGACCTGCTGATAGAAGACCTCACCTCGTACGAGAATCTCTACTATGCAGCCAAGCTGTGTTTCGATCAATTGACCGACGAGGAGATTGATCAACTGGTGCTCAAGACCATGAACAGTCTGGGCATCCTCAATATCAAGGATTTGAAAGTGGGATCGCCTTTGTCAAAAACCATCAGCGGCGGTCAGCGCAAGCGTCTGAACATCGGCTTGGAACTGTTGCGAGAACCTTCTGTGCTCTTTGTGGATGAGCCAACCTCCGGCCTCTCCTCCCGCGATGCTGAAAACATAATGGATTTGCTCAAGGAATTGACCCTGAAAGGCAAGTTGATCTTTGTCGTGATTCACCAGCCTTCGTCAGACATATTCAAGATGTTTGACAAACTGCTCATCATGGATGTGGGCGGACTGATGATCTACAACGGCAATCCTGTGGAGGCGGTCGTATATTTCAAGAAATTGATTGACCTGATCAACAGCGAACAAGGCGAGTGCTTGGAGTGCGGCAATGTAAATCCCGAGCAAATATTCAACATCATAGAAACTAAAGTGGTGAATGAATATGGGCACCTTACAGCCGACAGGAAAATATCGCCTGAGAGGTGGCACGACTATTTTCTATTCTACAATTTCGCCGAACTTGCTAAAGAAGAATCAAAGCTGGACCCACCAAAATCTACCCTGAGTAGACCCAACAAATTCCAGCAGTTGAAGGTATTCGTGCAGCGCGATGTGCTGGCCAAAATCAGCAACAAGCAGTACCTCATCATCAATTTGCTGGAAGCTCCCCTATTGGCTTTTATTCTGGCCTTTATCCTTCGATATAGCGAGTCAGAAACATACACGTTTGGCAAAAACATCAACATCCCGGCCTACCTCTTCATGAGCGTTATCGTGGCACTCTTCATGGGGCTTACCGTGAGTGCCGAAGAAATCATCAAAGACAGGAAAATTCTGAAACGCGAAGCGTTCCTGCATCTGAGCCGGAGTAGTTATTTATTTTCCAAAATTGGCATACTCTTTACCATCTCTGCCATCCAAACGCTGCTTTTCGTGCTGGTCGGCAACACCATTCTAGAGATCCAAGGATTCTACCTGAGTGATTGGGCCATTCTCTTCTCAGCTTCTTGCTTGGCCAATATTGTGGGACTCAATATCTCATCGGCTTTCAATTCGGCCGTCACCATTTACATCCTTATTCCCATTCTCATCATTCCTCAATTAATCTTGAGTGGTGTGGTCGTGCAGTTTGATAAACTCAATCCAAAAATCACCAGCTACAGTTATGTACCCGTCATTGGCGATGTGATGGCCTCCCGATGGGCGTTTGAAGCGAGTATGGTCACACTGTACAAGGACAATGTCTTCGAGCGGGATTATTATGAATTAGACAAAAAAATCGGGCAGGCCTCTTACAAGAAGATGTACTACTTGCCCACGCTGGAGAGCAAACTAGATTATTGTATCAAGCCTGAAAATCGAACGAATAAAAAAGAATTTGCTAATGCACTGGCAACTCTCCGCAATGAAATAAGCAATGAACTGAAGGTATTCGGTAAGGAACAGTTTCCGGAAGTGGACCTACTTACACCGGATAAATTCAATGACGAAGTAGCACAGAAAACACGTGTATTCATCTCTACACTTAGGAAGGTGTATAATAACCGCTTCAATGAAGCCAATGAAGAAAAAAACCGACTCATATCCGCGCAAACAGATACGCCTGAAAAGCAGGCCGCTTTTATCGCACGCGAAAACACCTATCATAACGAATCCATCAGCGATATAGTGACCGGCAAGACGCGCATGATTCGCATTCAGGAAGAAGGCAACAAACTGGTGCAGCAGAGCAACATCATCTACCAAGATCCTAATCCTGCTCACCTGTTTGACTTCCGGCAGCAGTTTTACACGCCCACCAAACATTTCTTGGGTGCTACAATGGACACGCTGTATTTCAATATCGGTATGATTTGGTTCTTCAGCGTCACGTTTGCACTCACGTTGTATTTTGACGTGCTGAGAAAAATTATTCAGGGACTGGAAAACTTCAGAAGGTATCGAAAAAAGTAAGTGACCTAGGAGGATTAAATTTCTAATTTCGCCACATGACCCGAGCGGAACTCTTCGAGCAAATCCAAAAGAAACAATCGTTTTTGTGTGTAGGATTAGATACGGATATTCAGAAAATCCCCATGCATTTGCTGAATGAAGAGGATCCTATTTTCGCTTTCAACAAAGCCATCATTGACGCCACCCTGCCCTATGCAGTGGCCTACAAACCCAACATCGCCTTTTATGAAGCGCATGGACTCAAGGGCTGGGCATCTTTGAAAAAAACCATTGACTATTTACCCAAAGAAGTGTTCACCATCGCAGATGCCAAGCGCGGCGATATTGGCAATACATCGGGCATGTATGCGCGTGCATTTTTTGAGGAAATGTCGTTTGACTCCATCACTGTGGCGCCTTACATGGGGATCGATTCTGTCACGCCATTTCTTGAATTTAAAAACAAATGGGTCATTCTTTTGGCTGCCACATCCAATCCCGGATTCGCTAATTTTCAATCTCTTACATTAGCCAATGGCAAACCACTTTTCGAGCAAGTAATCCAAACGAGTGCACAGTGGGGCACGGCCGATAACATGATGTATGTGGTGGGTGCAACCCGTCCGGAAACATTGAGAGAAATCCGTCAAGTCATCCCTGATCATTTCTTGTTGATCCCGGGTGTAGGTGCGCAAGGGGGCGATTTGAAGGCCGTATGTGACGCAGGACTTAACGCACAATGCGGACTGCTTATCAATTCCAGCAGAGCGATTATCTACGCTTCTTCAGGAGCAGACTTTGCCGAAGTGGCTGCTCGCGAAGCACAGAAAATCCAGCAGGAAATGGCCGGATTTTTAAAATAAATTCAGCCTGAGTTCGATTCAAAATTGAATGGAAAACGCCATAATTCCCCTCCTTGGAGGGGTGACGGGGTGGATTTGTAAAAAATCGTTTTCCATTCAATTGAATTTTATTCAAAAATGACGGATTCAAAAACCCACCTCTTACTCCTCCCAAGAGGAGAATAATTTGTGTCATTTCTGAATAAAATTGAGTGAGAGTGTAATCGAATTGAGGCCAATTGTGCAAATTCGTTCATACCGATATGGACGAATCGCTTCTTCACTTCATCTGGAAATTTCAAAAAATAGACACTTCGGCATTGTGCACCGCCGATGATGAAGAAGTGCATGTTTTTCAGCCCGGCTTACACAATCTGGATTCAGGGCCTGATTTTCACAACGCACGCATCAAAATAGACGGCTTGGAGTGGAACGGTCATGTGGAAATACACGTGCGGGCATCCGATTGGCTGCATCATCGGCATGTGAGCGATCCGGCCTATGACAATGTGGTGCTGCATGTGGTGTGGCAAAATGACGCACCCGCCCTACGAGCCGACGGCACGCACATACCCACATTGGAACTCAAAGACCGGGTGGAGCTGAACTTGGTGGCGAACTATAAAAAATACCTGAATGCCCCGCGAGAGGTGTTGTGCGCCGAGTACCTGCCGGATGTTCCGTCGCTCACGTGGCTCTCCAATCTTGACCGGATGCTGGCACTCCGGCTTCAGGAAAAATCCAAGAGAATTTTGGCCACCGCTGATGCGCTCAACCATGACTGGGAAGAAGTGGCCTACCGCACACTGGCGCGCACGTTTGGCTTTTCGCTCAATGCCGATTCATTCGAGGCGATGGCCGAATCACTTCCCTTGAAAGTGCCAGCCAAACATGCCAACCAACCAAATCAAGTGCAAGCGCTCATCTTTGGTCAAGCCGGTTTTTTGGAAGATGTATCGGATGAGTTCGGGTTGGAATTGAAGAAGGAATATGCCTTTCTCTTGCAGAAATATCAGTTGCAGCCGCGCCTCCATCGCTCCCACTGGAAGTTTGGACGTATGCGCCCTTCTAATTTTCCCACGGTTCGCTTGGCACAATTTGCTGCCATCATTTCACGGCATCCTGCCCTCTTCTCCACGTTCATGGCCATCGAAAAAATGGCCGACCTCAAGCGCATGCTCAACCCCGAACTGCCCGACTATTGGCAGACACATTACGATTTTGGCAAAGCGTTGAAAAAGGGAACCAACCAAATGGGCGCGGCATCATTGGAAATCATCATCATCAATTCGGTGGTGCCTACATTGGCGGCCTATGCCCAGCACACCGATCAGCCGGAGTTGATGGAGCGCGCCACGTCATTTTTGGAAAAATTGCCTCCCGAAAAAAATCGGTACACCGAAAAATGGACAGCTCTGAACCTTCCACCCAAGAGTGCGTTTGACTCACAAGCCCAGATCACGCTTTTCAGGGAATTTTGCAGTCGCAAAAAATGCCTTACTTGCACCATCGGCAGTTCGATTTTCAATAAATGAACTATCTCCTCCATTTCATCATCCTCGCCACGGCCATTTGGCTCATTGGACGCAAGCAACCCGACAACCGGATTTTTTACATAGGCATGTTGCTGAAACTTGCTGCCGGCATTTGTCTAGGGCTGATATTCAAAACCTACTATTGGGGTGGTGACACTTTTCAATATTTTGAGGGAGCATCGGCACTTGCGTCACGTCCCTTGGCTGAATGGTGGCAGATGCTCGGTCAGGCCGAAATCGGCTATTTCCCTGACCAACCCCGAGCTATTTTATTTACCAAAATCGTGAGTGGATTTATCCTTCTCACCAAGGGCGATTATTGGGTGGTGGCCTGCTATTTTTCATTCTTGAGCTTTCTGGCCTTTTGGTTTTTCTATCGGCAGATTTACTCCACTTTGCCCAACATCAAGTGGCCGGTAATCATCGGTTTTTTGCTTGTTCCCTCCACGGTTTTTTGGTCATCTGGCATACTGAAAGACACCCTCACCAACGCGGCAGTGGTGTACATCTGTGCATTCATGCTCAAGCTTTTTTACCGAAAGAAAATTCACATACCCGAAGTGCTCTTGACCACCCTGTCTGTTTGGCTGCTCTTCTCCATCAAATACTATTTGCTCATTGTGCTGATGCCATTGGTACTCTACGCACTCATTGACCAAAGCATGCGTCGCGGTGGTGTGAAAAAAAGTGTGCGAGCCATGGTGTACAGTGTGATTGTGGTGGGCACGCTCTTGGTAGCGCCACCGGTGAATCCTAACCTGAATGTGCTGAAACTACCCGAAATCATACATCGAAACCAGCAGGAGGCCTTTGTGCCCACACACGGTGACAGTTCCATAGACGTGCGCATTGAGCCATCTTGGGGAAATCTGATGCAATCACTGCCGCACTCGCTCGTCATTGGATTGTACGGGCCTAGTATTTTTGACAAAGGATCTATGTGGAGTTGGATTCCAAAAATTGAAAATCTCATCCTCGCACTACTCACCGTTTTTACGCTTTTTCTTCTTTGGCGTCAGCGACTCTTTAGTCCTGATATTTTGGTGATGGCCGCACTTATTTTCATCTTGTCATTGGCGCTGGTGTTGCCCCTAGCCGCTCCCAACTTTGGCGCATTGGTGCGATACAAAGCCACGTTCACGCCGTTCCTTTTCACGCTGGTCACCATTCTTCCGTGTTGGTACTATCAGAATCGGGCTCAGAATCGGTAGTTTTGCGGCCTTGATCAACAAACAACATGGACAAACCCGTACTCATTTTCGGCGCTAAAGGAATCGCCAAAGACGCACTCGAGATTTTTCAAAGCAACGCCATTGTGGTGTATGGTTTTTTGGATGATGACACAGCTCTGCATGGCAGTGAAATTGCGGACGTACCCATATTAGGCGATACAGAGGATCATGGATATTTGAAATTGATCGGACAAAAATGTGAAGCATTCATCGCCACGGATGACAACAAAATGCGCAAGCAATTGGTGAAATACCTGAACGAGCAGCGCAAGGTAATGCCGACAAATGCGGTACACAGCAAGGCGATCATTGCCACTTCGGCAAGTATCGGGCATGGCAATTTTATCAATGCCGGAGCGATTATCGGTTCGGGTGTGGAGATTGGTCAGCACTGCATCATTCATTCGGGTGCCATTATCGAATCGGGAGCGATTTTGGAAGATTTTGTGCAAATCGGTGCAGGATCGGTGGTGAACGCCAATGTGAAAATCGAGAAAGGTGCCTTCATCGGATCAGGTGTAAATATTGTGGCCGGTGTGACCATTGGCAAAGACGCTCGTGTAGGTGCCGGTTCAGTAGTGATCTCAGCTGTTAAAAGTGGCGAGACTGTGTTTGGAAATCCGGCGAAAGGGGTGAAGTAGTTTTTGTGTTTTGGGTTTTGGCTACAAGTTGTTAGCCCCAATCCACCAGTTAACCAATCCACCAGTTAACCAATCCCACCAGTTAACCAGTTAACTAATCACCAATCCACTACCTTTGCCTCAGCAAAAAACACCCTGCCGAAACAGGGCAATTCGTTTTATGGAGGAAAAGAAATACAGCATCCTGCTCTATTACTGCTATGCGCATATTGAGAATCCCGAGGATTTTCGTGAAGAGCACCACCTATTTTGTATCGAAAACAACCTGCGCGGGCGCATCATCATTGCCCATGAAGGCCTCAATGGTACCGTGTCCGGTCTAAGAGAAGATTGCAAAAAATACATGGCGCAAGTATTGTCCGATCCTCGCTTTGCCCACACCGAATTCAAGGTGGAAGCGCATGATCAAATGGCATTTGCCAAGTTGCACGTGCGCGTGAAGCCGGAAATCGTGCATGCAGGGCTACACCAAATTGACCCGACCATCCGCACGGGGAAATACATGGAGCCAGCAGAATTTAGGGAATTGCTCCGCGAAGAACCGGAAGACACCATCATCTTGGATGTACGCTCCAACTATGAGCATCAATTGGGCAAATTCAAAAATGCCGTGACATTGGACATTGAGAATTTCCGCGATTTTCCTGAAAAAGTGGAAGAGCTGAAGCACCTGAAAGACAAGAAGATAGTGACTTACTGCACAGGCGGCATCAAGTGCGAAAAGGCGAGCGCATTTTTATTGGAACAAGGCTTTGAAAACGTGTATCAACTGCACGGCGGCATCATCAAATATGGACTTGAAGCTGAAGGCGAGAATTTCGAAGGAGCCTGCTACGTGTTTGACAACCGCATAGCAGCAGAGGTGAACAAGGTAAACCCCAAGGTGATAAGCAAATGCCATGTGACCGACGAGCCTACCACACGCATGGTGAACTGTGCCAATCCGCACTGCAACTTGCACATACCCATGAGCGAAAAAGGCGGGGAAGTGTACCAAGGTTGCTGCTCTGAGGAATGCATGAAGAATCCAGATGTGCGTCCGTATGATGGCACGGGCTACTACGCCAAGGAAAGCAACGGCTACAATCCGTACAAAGGCTGGAAGCGGCGGAATACGGAGGAAAAAGTCTAATTTTGGCGCACACTCACCCGCTATGACCAAATTCTCCGATACGGATCTCATCATCAATCCGGATGGCAGCATTTACCATCTCAATTTGAAGCCCGAGCACATCGCTGATAAGATCATTACCGTTGGCGATCCTAGTCGCGTGCACCGCGTCTCTAAGTATTTTGACGATGTGGAATTTGAGATGAACAAGCGGGAATTCATCACTCACACAGGCACCTATAAAGGCAAGCGCATCACCGTGATCAGCACGGGCATGGGCACAGACAATGTGGAAATCCTGATGACCGAACTGGATGCCATTATCAACATTGACCTGAAGACGCGTGAACCAAAAGCTAATCCAAAGAAGCTGAAACTAGTTCGTGTGGGTACTTCCGGCACCATCCAAGAAGACGTGCAGGTAGACTCACTGATACTGTCGGAATATGGACTCGGACTCGATTCGCTCATGCATTTTTATGATTTCAAGCAAGAAGGATTTGAGTTAGAAATAGCGCAGAAATTTCAAACACTCTTGCAACTGCCCTACCTCCCCTATTGCGTGCGTGGTTCAGACGAATTGATGAAGCAATTTGATAATATCCCTAAAGGAAACACGCTCACGTGTCACGGCTTCTATGCACCGCAAGGCCGCCAAATCCGCACGGGCATTCGCTATCCTGATCTCACGAATAAGCTCATGTATTTCCATGTGGGTGATTTTTGGTTGACCAACATCGAAATGGAAACCGCCGGATACTACGCCATGGCGCGCTTGCTTGGCCATGAAATGATCAGTACCAATGCCATACTTGCCAATCGCATGACGGGTCAATTTTCAAAAGATCCGAACAAAACGATAGATCGCTTGATTGAGACCGTTCTGGAGCGGATTTAGAACGTTCTTGTCGAGTATATTTTGGATCTGCGTGTGAGCCTCCGATTATCCATACTTTTGCATTGTCACGCTGAGTGCAACGAAGCGTCTGACTTTTGC
>ERZ1066134.148-NODE-148-length-64088-cov-20.095451_pt1 | contig 64088 bp, 53 predicted proteins | sample MGYA00382781_ERZ1066134 | MGnify/ENA primary metagenome ERZ1066134 (study PRJEB33369, sample SAMEA5778364) | biofilm metagenome | biome: Industrial cooling water; feature: Water cooling tower basin; material: Biofilm | place: United Arab Emirates | collected... | reverse complement strand
TTAAACAATTAAGAAACCTTATCTAGTGGTCTTAACAATGGGGAGTAGGACATTCGACAATGAAATGAGCGAGCTGATGCCGCTTTTCTAATTTGTCTTCAAGTAGTTCTTTAGGTTGGCTGCAAACAACAATCAAGTGACTTTTAGCAAAATCCTGCTGCTTTTTAATCCAATGTTTGATGTGCCAAAAATTGATAAGGGTCTTGATCTTATTAACAGATACTTCATCACACCCTTCTTTTTCAGCGCCTTCATTGAGTTCCTTTAGATGAAAGGCCCTTTCTTGTACCTCAAATTGAGACAAAAGGTAGCGTTCGATTTTAGCAAACGTTTGAACAATGTTCAATGATTTATTCTTTTGTTCCCCTTGCTTGATATAGGCCGTTAAATCCTTGGCGTCAGCCAGTATTTTCTCCTCACGCAAAAGATTGACAATGTTGATTACCTCTTCTTTTACAATTCCCAAATGATCAGAGATATAATCAACTCTCGATTCTGGCGATTCATCATTTGCCGAATTTTTACTCCTACTTGAGAAAAGTTTTTTAATTATCCGAACACCCTTCTCCCTTTGGTGTTCTTGAAACTTCGTGGAAATATTTATTTTATCAATTGCTTCTTGGGCATTTTTGGCTAAAATGCTATTGGCAAATACCCGGGGCATATTTTGTCCACGCTTTAGATATCCGGCATCCTCCAGTGCGGCAATTGCAGTGGTCACACGCGTTTCAATGTCAACAATATTGTCATCCCATCCGGCTTTTCTGGCTATTTCAAGTGCAGAATTAGAAGCAGTCATTCGGAAGCGCGTGATTTCCTTAATGGCCTTCCATACCTGCTGAATTTCCTTGATACTCAGCTTGGATTGATTCAGCAAAATGAAGTGCTTGTTTAGATCCTCTTCGTTAAAAAGTACATAACAATCAGCAGTTATGTTTTCATCTCTTCCGGCTCTGCCCGCCTCTTGAACATAATTTTCGAGTGAATCAGAGATTTCGAAATGAATCACTATTCCAACATCTTTCTTATCCACGCCCATCCCAAAAGCTGAAGTAGCAACTATAATTTGCATTTCACCATTGATGAAGGAGTCTTGATTTTCAGATTTTTCTTGTTTCTCCATCTTACCATGGTACGGCCTGGCCTTATATCCATCTTTTGCCAGTCGCTCAGCCAAAGTGTACGCTCTGTGGGTGCGAGATACATATATAATAGTGGGACATTTCTTTTCATCGATTAAGTCTCGTGCTGCCTTGTATTTCGCCTCTTCGTCGGCCTTTTCAAAAACTTGATAATGAAGATTTTTTCTTGATGCGCTGGCACGAAATAACTCTAACTCCAAACCCAGTTTTTCCTTGAAATAAGCCTTGATATCCTCTATTACTTTTTGCTTCGCAGTGGCGGTGAAGCATGAGATTGGAATGCTTTGAGTAAGGTTTTTCTTCTCCTGTATGGATTTGATAAAGTCTCCAATATATAGATAGTCCACTCTGAAGTCTTGTCCCCATGCAGAAAAGCAGTGCGCTTCGTCAATAACGAATCGTGCAATCTTACGACCCAACATTAATTTTTCAATGGAATGAGAGCGAAGCGACTCTGGCGAAATGTACAGTATGGAAGCAGAGCCTTCGAGCACCCGTTCATATGACTTAGCCCTTTCGATTGGGTCGAGCGATCCATTAATAGTTACTGCATCTGTAATACCTGCTTTCTCGAGGTTATCCACTTGATCCTTCATTAAAGATTGAAGAGGAGAAATGATAACCGTAAGCCCTCTCGAGTTCCTGCCACTCATCAGAGCAGGCACTTGAAATGTAATTGATTTGCCTCCTCCTGTTGGGAAGACAGCAAGGATGGATTTATTATTAACGGCGGCTTGTACGGCTCGTTCCTGCAAGGGTTCATCTCCGTATTTTCTATAGGAATCAAACCCAAAAAATGATTTTAGCGCTTGATGGATATTTAGTGCTTGATCGCAATACGCACAGCCGGTAAGGCAGGGTTTACTTCTTAGAGCATTCATTATCCTTTCGACGTAAGGATAGTTTTTCAAAACCCATGGCGGGGTGAGCGAGTACCGATTCTCTGCATTAATTAATGATAGTGCATACGCAAGCTCCACAGGCCTTTCTGCAATCATTCTATCCACTCGTGCATGTTCACATATTTCCGAGCGAAATCTCTTATGAATTAATTGCGCTTGTTCAATGTCCGAGCCTTTGAAATCTATAAAACGGAAAAATCCAGAGAATTCCTTTTGATTACTTAGAAGCGCAAATAGGATTTCCTTTAGGGGCGTATCCAATCGCTGAAATGCTGCAAATTCATCATAAAACAAATCCTTTGCCTTGATAGCGTCATTGAGCGGATTATTCATTTCCTCCGTTTGGAGCTTGTCATCTTTTAGTAATGCGTGATAGGGCTTTGAAGGAAATAGTAAAGGCGACCAGTACAATGTGTCAATTAATGCCACACTTTGAATAACCTTCTCGGAAATGCTACCATTTAAGTATTTGATGTCATGATTCAGGATGTTGTGCCCACAGAGGAATTCTGTTTGTTTTATGAATTCAGAGAGAATTTCAGGTGACTTTGAGTGGAACGAAAAGCCATCATCACGTATACCCCCTATATCAAGAATACTACCGCTGTTTGGATCGATTTCCGTATCAAAAAATGCTATTTTTCGCATAGCCACCTAGGTGAACAGTCCGAAGATAACCAAGTTTACCTTTTCATCTGCTCAAGTTAGCCCGTAACTCATTGGTGGGCAAAGAGGAGTAACATCGAAAAATTCTTATTTTACTTTAAGCCACTCAAAGTAACATTAGCGAAATCTTATTTTACTTTCCTATCACTAAAAGTCAATAAACCACCCCACAGTCGCCAAGTAGCCCCGATCGCAGCGGCACGCAGTAAAGCGAAGAGCGGGAGTGCCGTGGCAAAGTGCCGGGCAGTCCCGCTCCTGAAAATTCTGCTAATACTTACTTCTTCAACAAATCTCTGATTTCTTCGAGCAATACCTCTTGGCGTGGTGGTGCGGCAGGGGCTGCTTCTTTCTTGCGCTGGATGCGGTTGTAGGTGCGGATGACCATAAAGACCACAAAGGCGATGATCATGAAGTCGATGATGGTCTGGATGAACATGCCGTAGTTGATGGTGACGGCCGCTATGCCGTCGGCCTGTGAGAAGATGGACAGTTTGAGATCTTTGAAATCTACTCCGCCCAGTACCACACCGATGGGGGGCATGATCACGTCATTCACCAGTGACGACACGATCTTGTTGAAGGCGGTACCCATGATCACGGCCACAGCCAGATCGAGGATGTTGCCTTTCATGACGAAATTTTTGAACTCTTTTAACATGGTTATTTGGTTTTAGTCAAAATTGCCCTATTTATTTTACATGGCCAACTTTCCGTAAAGCCTTGACTTGGAGGTATTTAAAACATAAAATTCTGCAACTGAGTGAATCCTTCTGCGCTTTACTGATTTGTTCTTTTGTCTTGACACAAAAGAACCAAAAGGTCAAGTCAGCATTAACCTTCTCCGCTTTCGCCTACGCACGCGCGGAATGCTGACCGGCCAGCGCGCCTTCGCTTCTGTGAAGCGATTCGGACATTTTAGATACTTCAATTTGGTTGTTGAGGTACATTAGCTAACTAAACGCGTAATTTTTACATCCTTTTCAACATGAAAAGTATTGACCCATACCATCTTCTTAAATTATCTCTCCAGTTATTCACTTATTGCCGATGAATAAATTGAGCGCCACGCATGCTGTAAAATCCATTGCCGCTGAGCTGGGCTTTAGTTTTTGTGGTATATCGCAGGCGGCTTTTCTGGAGGCGGAGGCGCCCAAGCTGGAGGAATGGCTGAAACGTGGCTATCAGGGCAAGATGAGCTATTTGGAAAATCACTTCGACAAGCGGCTGGATCCGCGGCTGCTGGTGCCGGGCGCCAAGTCGGTGGTGTCGCTGGTATACAATTATTACCCCACGGAAATTCATGAGCAGCCGGGTGGGCTGAAACTGGCCAAGTATGCATACGGGCAGGATTATCACGAGGTGGTGAAGGACAAGCTGCGCACGTTTATGGGGCGCATTCGGCAGGAGATCGACGAGGTGGACGGGCGTGCGTTTGTGGACTCGGCTCCTGTGCATGAGCGGGCGTGGGCGGCCAAGAGCGGGCTGGGTTGGGTAGGGAAGAATTCGTTGTTGCTCAACCGCGAGATGGGCAGCTTTTTCTTTTTGGCAGAATTGATCTTGGACCTAGACTTGGAGCCGGATGGCCCGATAAAAGACTATTGCGGCACGTGCACGGCCTGCCAAGATGCGTGCCCTACGGAGGCGATACCTGCGCCGTATGTGGTGGATGGCAGCCGGTGCATCTCGTACCTGACCATTGAGCTAAAGGAGGAAATTCCGGCGGAGTTCAAAGGCAAGATGGAAGACTGGGTGTTTGGGTGCGACATCTGCCAGGATGTGTGTCCGTGGAATCGGTTCGCCAAGCCGCACAACGAGCCGAAGTTTCAGCCGCAAGGTTGGGAAGGATTTGACCGAAAGGATTGGGAAGAACTGACGGAAGAAGTATTTCAGAAGGTATTTAAAAAGTCAGCGGTGAAGCGAGCGAAGTATGCGGGGCTGAAGAGGAATGTGGGGTTTAGGAATAAGTGATTAGTGATAAGTTAATTAGTTGACTGGTTAACTGGTTGACTGGTGGTTCTCTGTGCGGCGGCTCCCTTTAGGGACGCAGGGGTGCGGTGGGATTTGGGGATTAGTTAACTGGTGGATTGGTTGAATGGTGTAATCTGTGAAATCTATACATCCGCTTAATCTGTGAATCAGACAATGGTGGACTGGTGGCTTCTGTTCACGATGGCTCCCTTTAGGGACGCAGGGGTGCGGTGGGCATCCTTGAAAATTTAAAAATCCATTTTAAAAATGCAAGGAAGAATGAGGAATGATGTGCATTTTGCTTTTTGGAAAGAGCAATTTTTGATTATTTTTGCTTTCTCTATAAAGCAAAATGGACCAATTGATTGAGATATCGCAGGCGAAACTGGCCGGGATCACTACCCAGCCGAAGCGGTTTCTATATACCAAAATCAATTGGAATTGGCGGCTCAATGGCATTGTGGGTGCGCGAGGAACGGGCAAAACCATGCTGCTGCTCCAACGGCTCAAAGAACAGGGCAATCAGACAAAATCCATTTATATCTCAATGGATGAGTTCTTTTTTACCGACAATAGGCTCTATAGCACGATAGTCGAACTGAGAAAGCGAGGGTTTGGCCATTTCTACTTGGATGAAATCCATAAATATGAGGGTTGGTCAAGGGAATTGAAAAATCTGTATGATACGTATCAAGATATTCAGATCACATTTACAGGGTCGTCCATTCTTGACATCCTGAAGCAAGAAGTGGATCTGAGTCGGAGGGCGGTAATCTATCATTTGCCGGAACTGAGCTTTCGCGAGTATTTGCTATTGACAGGCCAGCCTACCATTGATGCCATTCCTTTGCCTGCGCTTTTGCAATCTCACACAGACGTGCGGAATCGTTTCCCCGCGGACTTCAGGCCGCTGGTACATTTCAAAACCTACTTGGAGTCAGGGATGTATCCGTTTTTTCTAGAGCAGACGGAGTTGTTTCATCATCGATTACTGCAAGTAGTAAAACTCATCATCGAGTCAGATTTGAAATTCATCGAAGGCTATGATGCCCGCAATGCCCAAAAGATTTTTCATCTGCTGTATAGCGTGGCTCAGAATGTTCCATTTAAACCGAACGTATCGAAGCTCAGCGACAAGATTGGCATAACCAGAAACACGCTCATTCACTACTTTCACTATTTGGATAAAGCCCATATTGTGCATTTACTCTATGCGCAAGGCAAAAGCACCAGCGCGTTGCAAAAGCCTGAAAAGCTGCTGCTTCGCAATCCGAATTTGGCCTACACCATTTCCCCAAAAGCTATCAATGCGGGTTCATTGCGCGAATCATATTTCGTTTCGCAAGTAGGGTACGATCATCAGGTTTCGCTTCACAATACAGCCGATTTTGTCGTGGATGATCAATTTGTCTTTGAGATTGGCGGATCGAATAAATCGGCCAAGCAATTACAAAATCTGCCTAATGGCTATTTGATCAAGGATGAAATTGAATATGGCTATGAACGCACCATTCCACTTTGGATGTTTGGCCTGTTATATTGAACATTTGCTTGAGTTACCTTGCAACTGCAAAACCTCATTTTAACCTTGCAGCTTTAGCATGAACATCCTCTACCACATTGATCTGATCGGCACCATGGTGTTTGCCATATCGGGGGCGCTCACGGCTATGGATCGCAAGCTGGATATTTTCGGAGTGGCGGCTGTGGCATTTATCACCGCACTGGGTGGTGGCACCCTGCGCGACCTCCTCATGGGCAGTACGCCTGTGGGCTGGATGAACGACCTGATGTATTTGCTCATGATCGCGTGCGGGTTGACCATTTCCATCGTGTTCCGGCAGTTTGTTCAAAAGCTTCGACGCACCTTTTTTCTATTCGATACCATCGGCATTGGCGTGTTCACGGTGCTCGGGTTGCAGAAGGCGCTTTCGGTAGGCCTGCATCCGATCATCGCCGTGATGATGGGCATGGTGTCGGCGGTGTTTGGTGGGGTCACACGGGATATCATTTGCAACGAAATACCTCTCATCTTTAGAAAGGAAGTCTATGCCTTAGCCTGTGCGTTTGGCGGATTCGTGTTCATCTTCCTTCGCTTTATGGAGGTGCCCACCAAAGTCAACATCATTTCGGCCATTGCCGTGATCATCATCTTGCGCTTGCTGGCCGTGCGCTACAAGTGGAACCTGACTTTTTTCTCTTGAGAGAAATGTGAATTCGGAAGAAAAGCAGTTTCTCAAAAACCCACCCCTACCCCTCCAAGGAGGGAATTTTAGGCGCTTTTCTTTCAATCCGATCCTAAAATCACATGAAATTAATCAGTTCCGTTTTTGACGAATGCCCATAGGTTCGGTTCCCAAGTTGGGTTAACTTGAGGTTTTTATAAATGCCAACTCACATGGATCACAACACCTACGACACTATCCTTTCGCAACTCAATGAAAATCTCGTCGATCTGCAAGAATGGATCAAGAAAAAAGTTAGCGGTAATGGTATGACGACCGTGCAAACATCAAACATTTGTGCTGACAAAGGACTACAAAACGTCAACCTTCGCATAATAAAAAAGGCTACAACTCAACGAACAAGTTGATGAAGTTGTAGCACATTTTTTTTAACATCTGAATTTTGAAAGTCTGAAACTAATTTCGTTTCTGAATTGGGCGAACTTCTACGCTACCGTTTTCATTCAAAATTGGACATCCTTTTGAAATTTCTACGGCATCATCAATGTCTTTTGCATTTACGATTAAATAACCACCAACCATTTCATTTCCTTCAGCATACAAACCATCTGAAACTACTTTTTTTGTACCTTTCACATACTTGCCTGATACTTGAAGTGCATCACCTCCAGCAAGAATTCCTTTTTCGGCTAGTCCTTGCATCCAATCATTCCACGTTTGAATGATGTCCATTGCGGCTTGTGAATTTGCTGTGGAAATATGAGTATTACCACCTCTGAATAAAAGAATAAATTTTTCCATTTTTACTTTTTTTTATTTAATACTTTGATTTACTTTTGTAGTGCAAAAATAAAGTGTATTAATTATTCCTACAAGTAGGATATTTAAAATGTGTAAGTATGAAAAACAATACTATTATTGATAATCAATATATTAATACCAAAAAAAATATTATTTTCGATGAAAATTCTTGTCCAGTAACTGCTACAATGAAAGTTTTAGGCGGTAAATGGAAGTCAATTCTTATTAACGCCATCTACTTTACTTCACCTGCAAGGTTTGGAGAATTGAAAAGAAGTGTAGTTGGCATTACACAATCAATGCTCACGACACAGTTAAGAGAGTTGGAGGATGATGGAATAATAACAAGAAAAATTTATGCAGAAATTCCTCCAAGAGTAGAATACACTTTGACTGAATTTGGGCTTACCTTATCACCAATCATTCTTTCAATGGCAGAATGGGGAAAGCAATATAGGCTTAACAATGAACTCAAAAAGACACCAAGCAAAACTCAACAACACAGTAAATTTGACAAATAACTACCTTGACAAAAAAAGAACAACTACCGCTAACAGCAGTTTGGCAAAATGGCGGGTTTAGTGCTAAATTGAACATTCGGATTTCTAATAAACATTAGTGCTAAATTGAAAGTAAGTGCTTCTAAATCCGCCACTTCGCCAAGCTGCAAAACGGACTGAAAGTAGTCGTCATTTTTGAAGGGCGAGATGCGTCCGGCAAGGGAGGGGTGATCAAGCAGATTACTGCGCCGCTGAATCCACGTGTGGTGAAAGTAGTGGCATTGGGCGTGCCGTCTGACAGGGAAAAGGGCCAGTGGTATTTTCAGCGTTATGTGCCCTATCTGCCCGCCAAGGGCGAGATGGTCATTTTCGATAGGAGCTGGTACAACCGGGCCGGAGTGGAAAAGGTGATGGGATTTTGCACCCAAGAAGAATACGAGGAGTTTTTGCGTTCGTGTCCAGAGTTTGAAAAAATGCTCATTCGGTCGGGTATTATTCTGCTGAAATACTGGTTTTCGGTGAGCGATGATGTGCAGGAGAAGCGATTCAAAGAGCGGGTGACGAACCCACTCAAGCGATGGAAATTCAGTCCGATGGACTTGCAGTCACGGGCTAAATGGGTGGAATATTCCAAAACAAAAGACGAGATGTTTGCCCACACGGACACCAATCAGTCGCCGTGGTTTGTGGTGAATGGAGACGACAAAAAAAAAGCACGGTTGAATTGTATTCATCATTTGCTGAGCCAAGTGCCGCATGAAAAAATTCACCTAGAGGAAATAGAATTGCCGCCACTACCCACCCAACAAGCCTATGTGCGCCCGCCGATGGAATACCAACATTTTGTGCCGGAGGTGTATTGATAGAAGAGGCTCTTGGATTTTATATCTTATTAATTTGTTTCTCGATATTTGTTACAATGAAGAACCTAAACTTTGAAATAGAACGAGACGGAGATCAGTTTCATACGTGGTGTCCTGAGTTGCCAGGATGCCATTCGCACGGCAAGACAGTCACCGAAGCGATGGAAAACCTCAAAGATGCCGTCCATTTGTATCTAGACACGTTATTGGAGGAAGAGATAGCTAAAAAATCACTTTCACTGGTGTGATGAAACCAAGAGAGCTTATCCGATTACTTGAAAAAGAAGGATTCGTTTTCGTTAGACAATCAGGAAGTCATGCCGTATTTAAAAAAGCGGGCCATAAAATCATAATTGTGCCTATTCATAGCAAGGATATTCCTACAGGCACATTGTTAGGCATTCTAAAAGATGCAGGGTTGAAATAGGGAAATTTCACTCAACTACTTTGAGGTCTGATACCATTCTTCGTATCTTCATTCTCCCCTTCCTAACCAAAGGTTCAAAACAACTCTTTCATGAAGAAAATCCTACTCCCCATCTTGGCTCTGCTGGCTATTGCAGGTTGCCAAACCAAACACGTTGAAATCACTTTTGACAATCGGTTTTTGGAATACATCAATGGTTTCACATCCGGTGTGATTTCCAGAAAGGACAATATTTCAGTGGAGTTCGCCTCTCAGATTACTCTGCCTGATCCGCTACCGGATGACCTGCTGGACATCAGTCCCTCGGTGGATGGCACGCTCGTGCGCTCCGGACAAACGCTGATTTTCAGTCCGAGCAAGCCCCTAAAGTCAGGCACACAATACATCCTTGAATTGAACCTTGGCGCCCTCACGAAAGTCCCCGAGGATATGCAGACGTTCAAATTTGCTGTGAAGACGATCGAGCAGGATTTCAGCATGCAAGTGGAAGAACTGCGTACGACAGACATCAATCAGCCGGCTATTCTGGAACTGAACGGACAATTGGCTACAGCAGATTTCGAGGAAAATGCGGTCATAGAAGAGATGGTAAAAGCGGACGGAAAGGAAGTGAAATGGGATCACAGCTATGGCAATACCCACCGATTCAAAGTGCTGAATATTAAGCGGGGAGACGATGCGTATATGATGAAAGTGAAGGCGTCCGGCTCGCCGCTGGATGTGGACCGATCGGATGAGAAGGAAGTGCGCGTGCCCTCCGTCAAAGAATTCAGTGTGTTGTCGGCAAGTGTCAATCTCACCGGCGACTTGTATGTGTCCATTTTCTTTTCTGATCCTATTCAGCGCAATCAGGAATTGGCCGGTTTGATCGAATTGGAAAATGAATCCGATCCCAAATTCGTGATCAATGCCAACGAAGTGCAGATGTACCTGACACAACGCCAAGAGGGGTCCAAGGCATTGACCATATTCGAAGGCATCAAAAATACGTTTGGTTACGAATTTGGCTTTAAAGCGGAGCGATGGGTGTCTTTTGATCCCGAATTACCCCAGTTTCGCCTGATCGGCGAAGGCTCCATCTTGCCATCTACGGACGGGTTGGTGATCCCCTTTGAAGCGGTGAATTTGCGTTCTGTTCGTGTGGAGGTTATTAAGGTGCGCGACCAAAGCATTCCGCAGTTTTTACAAGTGAATGACTTGAGTGGTAGCGAGCAAATGACGCGTGTGGGTCGCAAGGTGATGAGCACCACCATAGACTTGTCCACCAAAGGCACAGACCTCACCATTTGGAATCGCTACACACTTGACTTAGGGGCGCTTATGCAAGCCGAGCGTGGTGCATTATATCAATTACACTTCAGCTTTAGACCTGAAGATTCCTTGTTTCCATGTAGTGAAATGGCTGTGTCTGAAGCAGATGGGGAAGTCAAAAATGGCTGGAGCATTTTTGATGAAGACGGCTTTGACAGTTGGGGTGGTTTTTACATGCGTTATCCTGACAATTTTGAGTGGGAAGACCGTGACAATCCGTGCACGAACTCCTACTACTACCCTGAGCGATTCAGTCAGCGTAATTTACTCGCCACAGATCTTGGACTCATCGCCAAGATCGGGGGTAATAATTCCATGCGCATCTACACCACCAATATGGTCACAGCCGATCCAGTGAAGGCAAACATTGAGATATTGGACTATCAGTTGCAATCGCTCGGCAAGGCACAAACCGACGACAAGGGCATGGCTACTTTCACTACAGAGCGACGGCCCTTTTTAGTCATTGCAGAAGCCGATGGCATGAAATCATACCTCAAACTGGATGATGGGGGAGCCTTATCCATGAGCAATTTTGATGTATCCGGCGAACGCATTCGAGACGGGCTGAAAGGCTTCATCTATGGCGAACGAGGCGTTTGGCGACCGGGAGATGATATTTTCTTGAGCTTCATGCTAGAGGATGAGGGCAACAAAATTCCCGACGATCATCCCGTGGTGCTGGAGTTCCGCGACCCCATGGACAAAATGTATGATCGACAAGTGAAAACACAAGGAGTCAATGGACTCTATACCTTCAAACTCAAGACCGAACCGACAGATTTGACGGGCAATTGGCAGGCGAAGATTTCCGTGGGTAACACCACCTTCAACAAGACCGTGAAAGTGGAGACCATCAAGCCAAATAAACTTAAAATAAGCCTTGATTTAGGCGATAAGCCCATTCCCTTTGACAACCGCGCGGTGAGTGCACCCATGTCGGTCAATTGGCTCACGGGCATCAAAGGAGAGGGGTTGAGGGTGGAGACCTCACTTACACTTTCGCCTGTAAAGACCACTTTTGACGGATACAATAATTACACCTTTGATGACCTGGCAAAACGCTACACCGCCGACAAGGGAATTGTTTATTCAGGAAATACAGACGCCAACGGAAATGCCAATTTCTACTATCAATTGCCCATTGGGGTGCCCGCAGCAGGTGCTTTGAAAGCCACGTTTTCTACCAAAGCTTTTGAACCCGGAGGCGATTTCAGCATCAATACCAAATCGGTGATGTATTTGCCGTACCAGTCGTTTGTAGGGATAAAGTTGCCCGAAGGAGACAGTCGGGGTTGGCTGCAAACAGACAAAGGTCAGCGTATAGATGTAGTGAGTCTCGATGGAGCAGGCCGGCTGACGGGCAGGGAGAATTTGCAGCTTCAAATCTACAAGCTCGATTGGCGCTGGTGGTGGGATCAGTCAGAAGACTACAGCATGAATTACATCACCTCAGGCAGCCTCACGCCCGTGATCAACAAGCGGTTTAATGCCTCGGGAGGCAAAGGGAATGTGACATTCAAAATCAATCAGCCTGAATGGGGTCGGTACTTGGCCATCGTCTCTGATCCTATATCGGGACACAGTACGAGTCAAACGTTTTTCGTGGATTGGCCGGGTTGGGCCGGCGAAGCGAGGGATGGATTTGGCGCCTCCTTTTTGCAGGTGAATACCACCAAGACCGACTATCAGGTGGGTGAAAATATAGAAGTCACGATTCCGGGGAGTTCGCAGGGCAAAGCACTCGTGAGTGTGGAGACGGGCAGCCAAGTGGTGGATAATTTTTGGATTCAAACCAACAAGGGAAACACAAGCTTCAGTTTCAAAGCAACCGCCGATATGGCGCCCAATGTTTACCTGAATATTACACTTATTCAGCCGCACGCTCAGACAGTGAATGACTTGCCCATCCGCATGTACGGCATTGTGCCACTTAAGGTATACGACCCGGGCACGGTGCTCAGCCCGCAACTTGACATGGCCGGTGAGTTGGCTCCTGGCAAGGAGGTCTCCATCAAGGTGTCTGAAAAAGAGGGTAAGGCCATGGCTTACACATTGGCCATTGTGGATGAGGGCTTGCTTGACATCACCAATTTCGAGACACCCGATCCATGGAATCATTTTTACAAAAGAGAAGCCATCGGGGTAAAAACGTGGGACATCTATGACGATGTGATAGGGGCTTTCGGCGGGCGATTAGAGCGCCTGCTCGCCATCGGAGGAGACACGGAAATATTCAATGACGAGGATAAAAAGAAGGACGACCGTTTCAAACCGGTGGTGCAGTTTATGGGGCCTTTTTACCTCAACAAAGGCGAACGAAAGACACACACGTTCATCATGCCTCAATATATCGGTTCGGTAAAAACCATGCTAGTGGCCGGATTGGACGGGGCATATGGCAAGGCTGAAAAAGCTACCCCTGTCGTGCAGCCGCTGATGGTGCTGGGCACGCTTCCGCGTGTGGCAGGTCCGGGTGAAAAAATCAAACTTCCGGTGAACCTCTTCCGATACGTGGAGGGCATTACCAATGCGTCTGTCACCGTGGATGTGACGGGTGTGATCAAGCTGAAAGGAGAAAAAACCAAGACCGTAAACCTCACAGGCAGTACCACGACTGATTTCTTTGATTTGGAAGTAGACAAGGCCTTGGGCAAAGGGAAGGTGGTGATCACAGCCAAGTCAGGCAAATACACATCCACACACGAAATAAACCTAGAGAGCAGATCGCCGAATCCGCCGCAAACACGGGCTACTACCTTCACCATAGCGGCGGGAAAATCTTATACCGGCAATGTGGACATATTTGGAATGACCGGTACCAATGAAGCTGTGCTGGAAATAGCCACTGTGCCCCAAATCAATATGGAAAAGCGCCTGCAGTACCTCATCCAATATCCGCACGGATGCATCGAGCAGACGACCTCTGCTGTGTTCCCGCAGCTCTATCTGGATAAAGTAGTGAAGCTAACCGGCGAGCAAAAAATTCAAATTGAGCAAAACATCAAGTCAGGCATCAAGCGCTTAGCCACCTTTCAAACCGGGAGCGGGGGATTCGCTTATTGGCCCGGCCAAAGTGATCCGAACAGTTGGGGCACTAACTATGCCTATCATTTCTTATTGGAAGCCCAAAAGAGAGGTTTTTCTGTGCCGAGCGATCTGATGAGCAAGGTGAAGAAATACCAAGATGCACAAGCAAAAGGGTGGACAAAAAGTGCCAACCAATACAACGATGACCTGATCCAAGCCTATCGGCTGTTCACATTGGCTCTGTCCGGCGATGCAGCCATGAGCAGCATGAATCGCATGGTGAACATGCCGGGTCTTTCTGTGCAGTCAAATTGGAAACTAGCGGCAGCTTACGCCATCCTCGGACGAAAGGATGTGGCGCAGAATCTATTGGCAAAAGCAGGAACACAACCGTCAGGCTATGATTACAGCTATACGTACGGCTCAGAGGAGCGAGACTTGGCCTTGTTGCTGGAAACTTACGTGTATTTGGGGAATGAAGCTGAAGGATTCAAGGTATTCAAGCAGGTGGCAAGTCAGTTGGCCACTGATGAATGGATGAGTACGCAAACTACGGCTTATTGCCTGCTGGCTGCCGGAAAATTCTTAAGCGACAAGGCACAAACTAGCAAGATGAGTGCGGATGTACAATACGGCGGAAAAACAAGCAGTTGGCAATCTGAGTTACCAATTGCGCGTGAATCACTGAATGCTAACGCAAGCAGCAAAGCCATCACGATCACCAACAAAGGATCGAGCACCATATATGTCACACTCACATCCAAAGGCACGCCATTGCCGGGCGAGGAATCCGCGGCTTCATCAGGCATCAATGTGGATGTAACCTATCGCGATCAAAATGGCAGCACGCTGGACGTACGGGCACTCAAGCAGGGCGTTGGTTTTGAAGCCACCGTGAGGGTGACCAATCAGAACCCAACGGGACGAATCAAGGATGTGGCGTTGAGTCAGATTTTCCCAAGCGGTTGGGAGATCGAGAATGCTCGCCTGACAGATGACGATTTTGTCTCTACAGATTTTAGTTATCAGGATATCCGTGACGACCGTATGTATACCTATTTTGACTTACAAAGAGGGGAGACCAAGACGTTCAAGGTGAAATTGACAGCCACTTATGCAGGTAGTTATTATTTGCCGGGCGTGTTGGCCGAAGCAATGTATGACGCAGCTACTTCCGGACGCACAGAAGGTAAGTGGATTGACGTGGTGGAGTAGGGGTGATACAAGGATGATCGATGTATAGTTAATTCTCTACATGGTAGTGATGAGTTTTTATGTGTAGGCTCTACCCTTACTCCGGATGATCCAACACTCCTCGTACGATCAGCAGTTGTGCGACGATGTAGGTACCCATGATCACAATGGAGTCGTAAGGGATGGGTTGATAAAATTTATCAATGGCAATGGCCGAATCGGAAACCACGAAAAGCAAACTACCCATCATCACCCATTGGAAGCTGTTTTCGGAAGTGAGGCCTCCGCGCAAGCGCGCCATACTGGCCATGGCGGTCAGTGATAGTCCGTACACCACGATGGGGATTTGCATGTTATCCGGAACGATGGGTACTAAAATGAAGAGGAGAAAAATGGTAAACGTGAGGATCGGGAGCAGCGGCATCAACCGAAACTCCGGTTTTTCGAAGGAAGATTTAAAATAAATGTACGTGTAGAGTATCTGGGTCACAAGGAAAGCACCTAACCCAAGCAGAAAGTACATTTCTCCTTTCTGCATCAACGCGAGATCCCCCAGCCAGGCAAACACCAAGGCGACACATAGCATCAGGATGCGAAAAGTCACTCGTCCTTGTGCATGGTGATATACAAAAAACAAAAGCGCAGGCATGAGCATAGGTTTGGAAAAACGCACCATACCCGGTTCGCCAAGATAGTGTCCAAGAATATTGACTACTCCGATTACTCCGTAAATGATCAAGGGAATGTTTTTCATGCCTTTTTTGGTCTAGTGAGCACAAGATACAGAAACGCCAGCACCGACAAAAACGCGGCTCCACCGAAGATCATAGGGAACCGAGTAATGTCGCCTTTGTAAAATAACCCTGACAAAAAGGCGCCAGCACCAATGCCGATTTCTAGGGCTAAAAACAGTGTGGACATGCCCTTGCCGCGTGCGTCCGCAGGTGTGACATCCACGACCCATGCAAAGAGCGATGGAGAGGCCAGTCCGTATCCGCCACCAAATACTACGGCGGATGCAAAAAACATAAAAGGTGTAGAAGACAAGCCTGTTAGGGTGGAGCCCACGGCCACCAGGAGCAAGCTGGCCATAATCACAGGCACCCGACCGAACAAGTCCGACAAGCGGCCACCCACGACCCGGGAAATCAAGGATGCGGCAGAGAAATACACGAAAAACAGCCCTTTATCTTGAATGCCCAACGACACGCTGAAATCAGGAAAAAGAGATACAACCACCCCGAAACAAAAGCAATTGAGCATCATCACCACAGCCGGACGCAAGGCTGCAGGTGTGTACACATCGCCCCAGTTGATCTTGAGCATTTGCCAAGAGAATTTCCCCTTCACAGCCACCGTCTCTTTCAAGCCAGAAATAATCAAGATCGAAAGCACGGCTATGCCCGAACTGATGAGGAAAAGCCCGTTCATACCAAAAGCCATCACCACTTTGGAACTCACAAAGTAGCCAATCCCCATGCCGATCATGCCAAAGAAACTGACCAGTCCCATGGCTTCACCGCGTCGATCGTCAGGTACTACGTCTGCCACGTAAGCGGCTTGTCCTGTCGGGGTAAAGCCGGTAGAAAACCCATGGATGAATCGCAGAATAAGGAAGCCCATGATGGTGATGACGAGCGGGTAAAACAGCGTGACCACCCCTGTGACCACCGCACCCACTACCATGACCGGCACGCGCCCCCATTTGTCGGTGAGTTTGCCACTAAATGGTCTTGATAATCCCGCCGTGATGGTGAATACCGCAATGTGTAAGCCGATAAACCGCTCGCCATCCATCGTGCGCATGAAATCCGGCAGCTCAGGAATGATCATGTTGAACGAGGAGAAAAAGAGAAATGAACTAAGGCAAAGGAGCCAGAAATTCGGCGGGTATCGTTTCATTACTTTTCCTGCCCGTGCAGTAGAAAGGCCCTGGTGAAGTCATCCAAGTCACCGTCTAATACGTTCTGCACGTCCGTTCGCTCCACGCCTGTGCGGTTGTCTTTGATCAGTTTGTAAGGGTGCAGAACATAGTTGCGAATTTGTGATCCAAAGTCGATGCGCAATTTGCCTGCTTCCACTTTGTCACGTTCGGCATTTCGCTTTTCTACCTCTCGCTGATATAACTGCGACTTCAACATCTGCATGGCTCGTTCGCGGTTGGCCAACTGTGAGCGTTCCACCTGGCATACCACCACAATGCCCGTGGGCTTGTGTGTGATTTGCACCTTGGTTTCTACTTTGTTCACGTTCTGACCACCTGCACCTCCCGATCGGGACGTGTGGAATTCAATATCCGCCGGATTGATCTCAATGTTGATGGTATCATCCACCACCGGATACACGAAAACTGACGCAAAAGACGTATGTCGTCTGCCACCCGAATCGAAGGGTGAAATACGCACCAACCGATGCACGCCTATTTCTGATTTCAAGTTGCCATAGGCGAAAGGCCCGTCGAATTCGAGTGTTACGGATTTTACACCTGCCACATCGCCCGGTTGGAAATCCACCTCACGCACCGTGTATTTCTTGGATTCCCCCCACATGATATACATGCGCATGAGTATGCCTGCCCAATCGTTGCTTTCTGTGCCACCAGCACCCGGGGTGATTTGCAGCATAGCAGGCAAGGCATCTTCCTCGCCACTCAGCATTTTCTTGAACTCCAACGCATCGAGCTTTTTTAAGGCTGTTTTGTAAGCCGCATCCACCTCCGCGTCAGTTGCTTCACCAAGGTCATGGAACTCCTCCCAGGTCTCTACATCGCCGAGTGCTTCTTGTACCTCTTCGTAATCGCCCGTCCAGCCTTTCAGCACACGGATTTCCTTCATGATTTTTTCGGCTGTCTGTGGATTGTTCCAAAAATCAGCCTGTGTCGTAATGGACTCGCGATCCTCTAGATCACGCTTTTTAGTAGAGTAGTCAAAGATACCTCCCCAAGGCAGACACGCGTGCCTTCAAGTCTTTCAAATCTTCTGTGGTCATCTGGATTGAATGTTTTTGAGAGGGCGAAGATAGTTCTTAGTGATAAGTTAATTGGTGAAAAGTTAACTAGTATCGGGGCTTCCCTGATTAACCAATCACTAATCAACTACTCACCGAGCCTAATAGTCCGTCTTAATATCCTTGTTCACAGGCAATCCGAGTTGATAGCCTATGTTTTCATCCTTGCTGCCTTCGGTTACGTCTAGGCCATAGATGATTTTCTTTGGGTCGTCGTACACTAATGTTCCGAACATGCGGTCCCAAAAGGAGAATATATTGCCAAAGTTGGTGTCTGTCCAGGGGCGTTCGAAGTGGTGATGAAATTTGTGAATATTCGGCGTGATAAATACAAAGCTCAACGGCTTATCCAACCATACAGGCATGTGAATATTAGCATGAGTAATGTAGGTGAAGAAGATGGTGCAGATGCGATAGAAAACATAGAAGGCGACAGGAATACCAAAAAGCACCACCGTGGAGATGGCAAATACTTCGCGAATCAGGTAGTCGCCAGGGTGATGACGTGTACCCGTGGTGGCGTCCACTTTGGTGTCAGAATGATGCACCATGTGAAACTTCCACATCCATTTCACTTTGTGCAATATGAAATGCGCTACATATTGAGCAAATAGGTCTAATGCCATCACAGCAATGATCAGCTCGGCCCATGCGGGAAGATTCACCCAATTGAGCAGGCCAAATTGGGTAGTATGAAGCCAGACAAATACGCCCACGGTGGAGAGTTTTACAGCTAGGTTGATCACCATGGTCATGCCCAAAAAGGCCAGATTCACACCATCATGACGCACTTTTTTATAGTCATGATGAAAGAGGGGTACGATTGCTTCCAATATCCACACAAACGCCAAACAGGCGACTACCCACAGGAAAAGTTCGATGGTTGAAATGGTTTCGAAAAGGTAAATGACTGACTTCATGTCGATTGATTATGGGCAAAAGTTACAGGGAAAATAGCATAATGTGAAGTGGGCTTCAATTCGTATCATGCTAAGATCAAACTGATCCTTAGGAGAAATATCAATGTACTTCCGAATGAAAATGACGAGAACACGTATCTTTGATTGAAACACGTGCTTTATGAAAACAAAGCTTACACTTACATTGGAAAAATCAACCATTGAAAAAGCCAAGCGTTATTCAAAGCGTACGGGGAAATCCATTTCAAGAATGGTAGAGGAGATGTTCAATAAAGAGGAGTCCGAAAGACAGTTAAAATCACGTCAACAGATAGCTGCTGGAAGTTTGTTAAAAATGTTAGAATCTGCACCTACCATAAAGTCACTTGGTGACGATAAAGAATTAATTAGAGCGCATTTAGCGCAAAAGTATGCGTAGCGTATTCGTTGACACAGATGTTGTTTTCGATATACTCTCTAATCGAGAGCCATTCTATTTGGAAGCACAGAATATATTTAAGTTAGTGGAAATGGGTCAGGTGCGGCTGGTAATGTCGAGCAGCTCGTTGGCCAATTTATTTTATCTCTGTTATGATCTATACAAGATTGAACAGTCTGACCAAAAGTTAGCCACACTGATTAACGTATGTCAACTTATCCATGCTGACAGATCGGTCGTCCTTCAGGCATTGGATTCACCTTTCAGAGACAAAGAAGACGCTTTGCAATATTTCACAGCAATAAGCAACGGAGTAGACTATTTTGTGACAAGAAATCTCAAGGATTACACCAAAACATCAGCCGTTCTTCCTGTCCTTTCACCCCGAGCATTTCTGAAAATTGCTTCGGAGGAATCGTAATCCGAATCAAAACTCGCAATTACCCGGCGTACGCGGGAATGGAATCACATCGCGGATGTTGCCCATACCTGTCACAAAAAGCATCAGTCGCTCAAAGCCCAGGCCGAATCCGGCATGTGGAACTGTGCCAAAGCGACGGGTGTCCAGATACCACCACATTTCTTTGGTGGGAATGTGCATCTCCTCCATTCGTTTGGTCAGCAAATCGAGCCGTTCCTCCCGCTGCGATCCGCCCACAATTTCGCCTATGCCCGGAAAAAGCACGTCCATGGCGGCTACAGTCTTCCCGTCTTCGTTTTGACGCATGTAAAAGGCCTTGATGTCCTTTGGATAATTGTACAAAATCACCGGTTTTTGGAAATGTTTCTCCACCAAATACCGCTCATGCTCCGACTGCAAATCGGCACCCCACTCTTCAATCAGATATTGGAATTTCTTCTTTTGGTTGGGTTTAGAATGCTTCAATATTTGAATCGCCTCGGTGTAGGTGACGCGCGCAAAATCATTCGCTAAAATAAACTTCAGCCGCTCGATCAAGCCTAGTTCGTTGCGCTCTGTTTGCAGTTTGGATTGCTCTTCTTCGGCGGCACGTTTGTCCAAAAACTCCAAGTCTTCTTTGCAGTTGTTGAGTGCCCATTTCACCAAATATTTGAGCATCTCTTCGGCCAAATTCATGTTGTCCTCAATGTCATAAAAGGCCATTTCGGGTTCAATCATCCAGAATTCGGCCAGGTGACGTGTAGTGTTGGAGTTTTCAGCACGAAACGTTGGCCCGAAGGTGTAGATTTCAGACAAAGCCATAGCTGCTAATTCACCCTCCAACTGACCCGACACGGTCAGGTTTGCCTCTCGCTCAAAGAAATCTTCCTTATAATCCACCTGACCTTCAGCCGTGCGTGGTACTTTGTTCAAGTCCAAGGTGGTGACATGGAACGTCTCGCCGGCACCTTCTGCATCTGAAGCTGTGATGATAGGCGTGTGGATGTTCACAAAACCTTTGCTGTGAAAGAATTGGTGCACAGCAAAAATCATTTGGTGCCGCACGCGCAGTATCGCTCCGAAGGTATTGGTGCGCGGACGCAAGTGACCGATTTCTCGAAGAAACTCAAGGCTGTGTTTTTTCGGCTGTAATGGAAATTTTTCAGGATCCGCTTCGCCTAAAACTGTAACCTGCTGTGCCTGCACCTCTGTGCTTTGCCCAACTCCTTGTGAGGCCACCAACGTGCCCACCACCGACAAGCTAGCACCTGTAGAAATCTTGGCCAAAAGTGCCTCATCAGCTGCTTGCGCGTCTAGCACGATCTGGATATTGCGCAGCGTGGAGCCGTCATTGAGTGCTACAAACACCACATTTTTACTCTCTCGCTTGGTGCGCACCCAGCCCATCACAGTCACGGTACTTCCCACTGTTCCCTGATCTAGCAGGTCAATAATTTTTATGCGTTTTTGACGACTCACGTTACTAGCAGTTTGATTGAATAAGGGCGCAAAAAAACGACAATTTCAGGTCTAAATCAAAGTTTGGTAGGTGGTAGATGCATTTCTGTGGAGAATATGAACGTTTGACAGATAAGAGGTTCAATTCGTCGCAGGTGAAATGGACGTGACTGACTTTAATGTCCTATTTTTGAACCGATCAAAATTTTCATGCAGAAACTTAGTCTTACACAGTCATTACAGCAAAAGCTCTCCCCACAGCAGATCCAGTTTATCAAACTGTTGCAGGTGCCGACGGCTGAACTTGATACACGCATTGAAGAGGAATTGGAGATCAATCCGGCGTTGGAAGAAGGAAAGGAAGAAACACCGGAGGAGAATTTTGAAGATCAACCGGAGGAATCATTTGAAGACAAAATCCTTGAAAATCTAGAGGAGTATTATCAAGATGACTATGCAGGGTATAAGATGCAGGGAGATGGGCGCAACCCTGACGAAGAGGATCGTGAACGTCCCATGTCGGTGGGTAGTTCGCTGCAGGAGCTTCTGATGACACAACTGGGCTTTCTGCGATTGGATGAGCGACAACATAAAATAGGAGAGCAACTGGTGGGCAGTATTGAGTCGGATGGGTATATCCGAAGAGATTTGGCGGCCATCTCAAACGATCTTGCCTTTGCACAAGGCATTGAGACGGACGAGGAAGAACTGGAAGAAATTTTATTCAAAATACAGGATTTCGAACCTGCCGGCATAGGAGCCAGAAATTTGCAAGAGTGCCTGCTGCTGCAGATTGAGCGTCGCACGCCGGACGACATTACCTTATTGGCCTACCGCATCGTTGAGGAGTGCTTTGAGGAATTTTCCAAGAAGCATTACGAACGGATCATGAAGCGTCTGGGAGTGGAAAATGAAGAATTGCTCAAGGAGGCCATGAACGTGATTTTGAAATTAAATCCGAAACCCGGGGGCGCTGGGGATGAATTAATCAAGACCCAATACCTGATCCCTGATTTTATCCTGAAAAATATAGACGGCAAACTAGAGCTTACTTTGAACTCCAAAAATGCTCCTGACCTGAAGGTCAGCCGCTCGTATGCCGAGATGTTGCAGTCATATGACAAGAGCAATAAGAAGGATAAGAATCTGAAAGACACGGTGGTCTTCATCAAACAAAAGCTCGATTCGGCTAAGTGGTTTATTGATGCCATCAAGCAGCGGCAAAATACCCTGCTCAACACGATGCAGACGATTATTGACTTTCAGTATGAGTATTTTCAAGATGGAGACGAGACCAAGCTGAAGCCAATGATTTTGAAGGACATTGCTGAAAAAATTCAGATGGATATTTCCACAGTGTCGCGGGTGGCCAACAGTAAATCTATCCAGACAGAATTTGGCGTGCTTCCTTTAAAATACTTCTTCTCTGAAGGCATTGCCACAGATTCGGGCGAGGACGTGAGCAGCCGAGAGGTGAAAGGCAAGTTGAAGGAGGCCATTGACAATGAAAACAAGCGCAAGCCGCTTTCAGATGACAAGTTGGAAAAAATCTTGAATGACATGGGCTACAACATTGCCCGCCGTACGGTAGCCAAATACCGTGAGCAGTTAAATATTCCGGTGGCCAGATTACGAAAGGAGCTTTCGTGAGAGTAGCAATGAACATTGTTTCGGGGGTTTTTCATCCGCTGTTGATGACCAGCTACATGAGTGCCCTGCTGGCCGTCTTTTTGCCGGAGGCCTATATCCCGTATCCTGAGTCAGCAGTTTGGCAATTGGTATTGGCTTTTTTTCTCTTGACAGCCGTGCTACCTGCTTTGTTTGTATTTGGTCTATATATGTTCACACCTGTGGTGACAGATCTGGAATTAACCGATCGAAAGGAACGACTTGTCCCCTTCATCGTTTTGATCATCTTTTACTCGGCAGCCGCCTACTTCCTTGTTATCGAATTGGGCTTAGGACCTATCGTACGCGTACTTTTATTCTCCGCCATTGTGATGATTGCTTTGATGGTCTTAATCAATACCCGCTTCAAGATCAGCATTCATTGCACGGCGGCCTGGGCACTGGCCGGTTATGCTTTGGCACTTTCGGTCAATTTCTCCTTCCCCCACATGTTGCCCATGGTGTTTGGCACAGTGATTTTCGGTGGATTGATCGGTACTTCCCGATTGTACTTGGGCTGCCATAAGCCTGCCGAAGTATGGCTTGGGACGCTCTTTGGATTTCTGTACAGTTTCTTTTCCGTGCTGGTTCTCCTTTAGAATCCGGAGAAGTTTATACCGAAAGTAGAGGCACGAGGGTTAAATAAGCCACCATTTGGGGTTTGCAAATCGCTTGGTGAAACTTCTTTTTGAGGGTTTCCATAAACTTCCGAAAGGTAATGCTTGTAAAAGAAGTGGATATTCTTCCATCCTACCCTTATTTGATAGCCATATCTGATGTCATTTAGGCCAAAATTATCAGTCAGTTTTTCTTTTCTCCTGACGTCATCCTGTAAATACTTTAGTTTAGTATGGGAGTTCAATCTTACACCACCAATCACACCTGCACCAATAAAAAAACCCTCACCGGATTGTGTACCATTAGGGTGGAACCGAAATTCCATTGGTACTTCAAGATAGGTCACAGCTAGCTTGTTCCTTTTAATAATTGCAGATGTCGAGTCAATTACAATATTGCCGTTCTCGTTGGCGTATTGATAATTTTTCTTCATGGCATACTTCTCAAAAGAAAGTCCCACAGCCGGATAGAATGACAGCTTATTGCTGATCTTATATCGTTTGTTGTAGTAGATTCCAAGTGACTTTGAGCCCCAGTTTTTAAGGGTGTCCTCATCATTTGACCAATAGTTCAGTCCTATGTCCAGCAATAAGTCTCCGGGTAAGTCAGGTTGAGGGATTTTTCGATCCTGCGCCGCGGAAAATAATACCACTCCAAGGAGAATAAGACTAAAAAAATATCTGGTCATGCGTAAATTTTAGGGGCAAATATAGAATTACGTTGGGGGAACGAAAATTTTTAACATGTTTTATTAGCTTTGCACCCCGTTTTTAACGCCTCTTAACTGAGTAACGTGTTTCGGACTCGTAGCTTAATTGGATAGAGCACTAGGTTACGGCCCTAGAGGTTGGGGGTTCGACTCCCTCCGAGTTCACTAGCCCTCGTCAAATGACGGGGGCTTTTTATTTAGTCTTGGAGAATAGTTAATCGGCGCTGAACTTTCACTGAATCGGGCAGCCGATAATCATTGTCATACACAGCCTTTTCCCATTCTCCATACATTGGGTTGGGCAGCATCACAAACTCATAGAGCCATTTGCTCTTGGTCGAATGAATGGCATTTTTTCCTAAATCAGCCTCTCGATCGGCAAACGCCTCCGAATAATCGGTGAGGTTATCGCCAACATACAGTATTACCTGCACTTGCTTATTTACTTTGGCTCGTCGAGCCGTCTTGTCACCGGTATCTTTCATCAGCAGTACATGGGTGGTATCGGCATTCGGAAAGTCCAACGAATCGAGGTTCTTCAAGGTAGCTTCCAGTTCTATTTCTCGTCGGTTGGAAATGTAGAAGACCTCAACACCTTTGGACTGTGCATACTTCACAAAGTCCAGTGCTCCCGGCAGAGCCCGTGCCCGCGCTTGGTCTGTCCAAGCCTTCCATGTAGCTGATCCGTATTGACCTCCATTTCGGATAAGTTGTACTTCATACGGACTGTTATCTAAGACAGTCTCATCAATGTCGAGAATTACCCCGGTTTTTGATCCTTTCTTTAGCGTATCCAACTTTTGATCGATCAGAAATTTGGCCCACTCATAGGCTTGTAAATAGGATGCTTCCATCTCAGCAGACTGCTGAAACCAAACGGTGGCCATTACAAGTTGATCTGCCAGTTGTTTATTATGATTGGTGGCTTCAGGTACTTCTTTTTTGCAACTGATCATCAGCCCGGTCAAAGCCATTAAGAGGATAAACGATTTTTTCACGAGTAAAAATTGGGTTAAACGTAGGGCAAATTACTTACTCCGACTGAACCTGAAAGGCGGACGCCATAACTTTTTTGCCCTCTTGAATACTCTTGGGATGTTTGCGAACACACAGGCCAAAGTACAGATTGGCGGCCATTCGTTTGATGAAGAAAATTCTCTCGTCTTTTTTGCAGGGCATCTCCACTAGGTTGTCAACGGACGCGCTTACAAGATTGGCTAACCCTTTGTCCCGATCGAGTTCTTGAATTTCTTCCTCAAGAGACGCATTTGGTTTAGAGAAATACAGAAATCGGCGATCCTCACTATCGAAAATGTAAGAATAGGCGTCCGGGATATCTCCGGCGAGTTGTTTGACTGCCTGATGTAAGGGGGAGTTTTCCACGATACGTCCTTGGTGCGATTTTACAATAGATTATGAGCTTACCAAATTTACTTGATTACGCCCCCTCCCGGATTCGGGGATGTAACAAAAAGTACGTAGGCAAATGACGTATTACAAGAGGTTCTTAGCGATGGCCTTTCGCACCAACTCAGCCGTATTGCGTGCTTCCATTTTCTTCATAATGTTTGCCCTGTGGGCCTCCACGGTTCGCTCACTTATGAAAAGCATATCGGCAATCTCATTGTTTATTTTGCCATCGGCGATGAGCGCCAATACCTCTCGCTCACGCCTAGTCAGATTGATTTCGTCAATCTCCTTTTGGCGGGTTTTGATTTTTTTGTGGGCATTCAGCGCTAGATTAATTACTTCTTTGCTGAAGTACTTCTGCCCGGCGTGCACCTTGTCTATGGCCTGCCTGATCTCATCGGCCACACTGTCTTTGACCACATAGCCCATGATGTCTTGATTGAGGCACTCCATCACATACTCTTCGTCTTTGTGCATGCTCAAGATGATGATGCGGATGTCAGGGTGGTGTTCTTTGAGGTGGCGTGCAGCATCCAAACCGTTCATTTCGGGCAGAGAAATGTCCATCACAATAATCTCGGGTATGTTGCCCTGAGCGATCGATTCAAAGGCAAGTCTTGGCCGATCGAACTCCCCGATGATGTTGTAGTTGCCTCCTGATAAGAGGGATTTGATACCGCCTCTGATCAGTTCGTGATCCTCTACCAAAAAGAGTTTGATGGCCATTATTTGTAGTTACACTGGTAAGGTTATGAGCAGCATAGTGCCGCTCTTCGCATTCGAATCTAGCGTGAAATTTCCGTTCATGCTATTGACCCGATATTGAATGTTTTGCAATCCATGATGCGTACCCGATTTAAGCGCCTTGGCATCATATCCCACGCCATCGTCCTCGATGGTCAACTGAACCTGCTTATCTATGCCATACAATTGGATCGTAGATTCTTTGGCTTTTGAATGCTTGATGATGTTGCTGATGGCCTCTTGCACGATGCGAAACACGTGGGTTTTTTTGGTCAAGTCTAAGTCCGGCACGTCGCTCGCCGTGAAGGTGAATTTCACGGCTGAGTCTTGGTTGAATTGTGAGATAAGCTTCTCGAGGTTTTTCTCCAATGAAAAATCATTCAACCGGCTAGGATGCAGGTTTTCTGATACGTTGCGCACCTCATCCAAGGTTTGCTCAAGAATGGATAAGAGTTCTTTTTTTTCGGCCGAGTCAGACAAACTGTTGATCTTTATTTTTACCAAATTGATCATTTGACCAATGCCGTCATGGATTTCTCTGGCTAAGCGACTTCTTTCGTTCTCCTGCCCCTCGATCAACGAGGTAATGCGTTTTTTCTCCATCTCCAATTCCAACTCACGCGCCTTCACACGGTCAGAAATGTCCTTGAAGAGAAAGAGCGTATAAAAAGATCCATTGCGGATTTCCACTTGTTTGAGGATGACATCTCCTATCGGAATCTCTTCCTTTTTGGTTTTTAGCACCAGTTCACTGTCAAAAAGTCGGTCGGCCTCCGAGGCTCTCAATTGCTCAAAATCTACCGTTTCGCCTGTGCTTCGGCGTGCCATGGCCAGCACGGTATTGGCCGATTCGCCGATTACCGTGTTGTACTGCCGTCCCAGCATAGCTTCGGCTCGTGTGTTCAAATAAAAAATTTTGTCCTCGGCATCAAAGAGAAAAAAGGTCTGGTCGATGGAATTGATGGAAGCCTGAAACAAGTCGCGGTTGTTTTTTACCTCATTTTCGGCCTTTGATTTATGAATGGCCACCTGGATATTGGATAGCAACTCCACCTCGTTGAATGGTTTTACGATGTAGCCGTAGGGCTGGCTGTCCTTTACCTTGTCAAGCGTGCCTTCATCGGTGAGAGCCGTCAAAAAGATGATTGGAATGTCCAGTGTATGCTTGATCTCCACGGCAGCCTCAATGCCGTCTGATTTGGACTCCATCATGATGTCCATCAAGATCAAATCCGGATGGTGCTCATTGGCCTTGCGCACGGCCTCTTTGCCGGTGAAGGCGGAGTAAACTTCATAGCCTGAACCTTCCAGAGTTTTACAAATGTGCTGGTTCACAATGATGGAGTCTTCCGAGACGAGAATCTTCTGCATAGTGTGGCAAATGTGAGAATTTCAAATATAAGAGATAAGTTCGGGAAACTTCTTACTTTTAGCTAAGCAAAACACTTATGGACGTAAAGAAAGCGATTGTAATATCTCGGTATCCGTTGGTTTCTGAATGGCTGACGACCTTGTTGAGCGGCTTGGACTGGCAGGTGTCGGATGTAGAGAGCGAAAAGGATGCCTCAGTGGTTCGGATTGTTCACATTGCTGACGCAAAAGACCTGGAGCAGCTGCAACGTGAGCTAGCCACAGGCGCATCGGTGGTGGTATTCAGCCATTTGGCGCAAACGCAACTGCTGAGTATCATTTTCGATCATGAGATCAAAGGGATCATCCACTTTTCGGTTGATATGAACACCGTGCGGGAGACATTGGATGCGGCACTGAGGGGAGAGGAATATTTCGATGAAACGATCCTCACGTTTATGCTTTCGGATAAATACCGTGACATTCACCTTCGGGTATCGTCCCTCTCTAAGCGCGAGTTGGAAATCATCGATGGTATATTGGAAGACTTGACCAACGATGAAATCGCCGAGCGGTTTGACCTCAGCGTGCGCACAGTGAATGCCCACAAGCGGAACATCTTACAGAAAATGGAAGAGCGATCACTGGTAGGTGTGGTAAAGACGATCCTGACCTATTCGTTACGCTTTCGCTAGAAGGTAATCTGGAGTCCGTTTTCGGCATGTAACTCCAATTTGCCGCCGAGCTGCGTGGTGAATGTTTTGATCAAAGACATACCCAAACTCGATGTTTTTATTTCCAGTACATTTTCGGGCATTCGATTGCCGGTATTGGTCACCGTCAATATTCGCTTGCCTTCTTTCACTTTGAAGTCTACATTGATCAATCCTTCTTTGTGTCCTTTGAATCCATGTTTAAAGGCATTGGCCACCATTTCACTCACGATCAGTCCACAGAGCAAGGCAATGTCCACATCCATCTTGTACTCATCCGCTTGTATGTCAATCACGTAATCGCCGGAACGCCCGCCCATGAGCGCATTCAAGCCACTGAGCAGATGATGAAAATATTCGGAAATGTCGATTTCAGACACATTGTAAAAACGGTACAGTTGGTCATGCACCACCGCCATAGATTTGATGCGCACGGTGCAGTCATCAAATACGCGCTTGGAGCTTTCATCTATCAGTTCGAGTGATTTCAAAGACAAAATGGACGAAATCATCTGCATATTGTTTTTCACTCGATGGTGTACTTCTTTGATCAAAATATCTTTTTCCGACAATGACTGCTCCAGTCGCTTCAACAACTCACGGTCCCGTGTAATGTCAATCACCACCCCAACGATGCGCTCCGTACTGCCCGTGGATCCTCTTATCTGGCGTGTGATGGTACGGAAGTGGTGTACACCATCTTCCAGAATCATGCGATAGTCGTAATCAATCAGTTCATTGCCCGCATCTACTTCCTCTCGTATTTTGGCCAAAATGGGTAAATCGTCCGGGTGTGCCTTTTGGCGAAGCACGCGCCAAGAGTCATACTTCATTGGGGGTTCCTCTTGGAAGAGGTCATACATGGTGGCTTCCCAATGAATCTTGTTTGTGATCATGTCGGCTTCCCACACACCAATATTTGCTCCCTCCATCGCCAGTTTCAGACGATCCGATAGTTTTTGTATTTCGATTTCTGCTATTTTGCTCTTGGTCACATCCTGTATGGTGCCGATGAGTTTGGATGGTTTGCCTTCTTCCTGAACTAAGCGTCCTAAGCAGGCCAACCATACGGTTTGTTTTGTTTCCAATGTTTTGATGGGGCCCACATAGTCCAGATTGGTACCTGCAGCAATGGCTTTTTTGAATGCGTTGAGCAATTGCGGATAATCATCGTCGGGTGCGAGTGCTTTGAGCACGTCAAAGCCTTTTTGACCCGGCTGAGTGATTTCCAATATTTCGTCAAAAACTTCGGAGGAGGTGAAGGTACGGTGCTCAATGTCCAGTTCGTAGTTGCCAATGCGAGCGATCGACTGTGCTTCCAACAAATCTTGCCTGTTTTTCTTGAGTTGGCGTTCCGCTTTTTTCAACGGGGTGATGTCCGTCACCACGGCCAGTGAGCGGGCATGCTGCGTGCCTTTTCCCTCTTCGATGGCCGAAAGGAGCGTTTCGATCACCTCGCCACTGCGCGTCACGAAGTGGTAGTTTACATCGAAAATGGATCCCTTTTCAAAGAAGACCGGCAGGATGATATCAGCATCTTTTCGAGACTCGGGTGTTAAGAAATCTCTCAGTTTTTTGCCAATGACTTCATGGCGTTGATAGCCGAGTTTTTCTAACCAGAAATTACTCACACTCACGAGCGTGCCTTGCTTATCGATGGAGTGCATCATAACTGGCGTGATGTTATAGATGTTTCGGTACTTGCTCAAGGATTCTTCCAGTGCCTGCTCCACACGCTTGCGCACGGTGATGTCCTGCAAGGTGATCACTACCGAGTTAAACTTCGAGTGCAACTTGGACGCACGCATTGAAAACCATCGGTTGGCTTCCATGCCCAATTCGAGTTCAAAAAGAGGCGAATGATCGTTTATCACTGCCGCGATACCCACAGAAATGCGTGCCCCAAGTGGAATGTCCTTGATCAAACCTAAGAAATCCGCATCACGTTGTGCTTTCTTGAGCACTTTGGACGGCTCCACCATTTGATCCCAGATTTTGTTGGTTTGCTCTATGTGGCCGTCGGTGTGCATTACCATAAGCCCGATGGACAAGGCATTGATGGTTTCGTGCTGAAACTCCTCACTCGTTTTAAGCTGCTCTATGGCCTCACGGCCTTTAGTGATGTCTTCAATGATCCAAACAAACCGTATGTGCGACGAGATGGGATCTATATACGAAGAGGCGTTCAATCGAACCCAAATCGGCTGCCCTTTTTTGTTCAGGTATCGCATTTCCTCCTGCACCGTGGCGGATGTATCGTGTGCTAGTTGGGCTAATATATCCTTTGATTGCTGCTCAAATTCCTCGGCTGCCAGTTGGAAAGCATGTAGCCCCTTTCGGATATCTTTTGGTTTGTAGCCAAGTATCTGCCTGAACTTCCTATTGGCTGTGGTGATCTGATGTTTTTCGTCGATGATGGCTATCCCGTGACCGGTTTCTTCAAACACACTCCTGAATTTCTTCTCATTGGCACTTATTTCCTGAAGAATGGCGCGCTTTTCTGTGATGTCCTCGATGATGCCTACCATCATGGTCTCGCCCGAGGATGGATCCACGAAGAGCGATGAACTGACGGTCACCCAAAAGGCTTCACCATTTTTGCGCAGGTATCTCTTTTCTGAGAAGGCGGTTTTGGTTTTCCCTTGTGCCAATCGGGTGAGTCGCTCCTTTGTGGGTGCCAAGTCTTCTTCATGGGTGATGTCCATGATGGAGAGTTTGCCCTCCATTTCGCCCCGTGCATAGCCAAACATCTTCAGCGCACGTCTGTTGACCTCCACAATGACCATGTCAGCATTGGCGATGGCGATTCCGTGTCCGGCATTTTCAAATAAGCTTCTAAATTTTTTCTCGCTCAGGCGTACGGCTTCTTCGGCCTTTCTTGATTCGGTAATGTCATCCACCGTGCCAATGATGCGCAATTCACCTGTATCAGGATCGCTATATTTGGATACATTTAGGCTTACATGAACGATCCTGCCATTCTTGTGCTTGTAACGCTTGAGAAGTTGGTAGCTATTTAGTTCTCCTTTAACAAGTTTTTTTAATAAGTGCTCATTCGCAGGCAGGTCTTCTTTGACAGTTATATGTTGCAGGGTCATTTTGCGCACCAGTTCGTCGGCGGTGTACCCCAGTATCTCGCACAATTTCTTATTCACATCCACAAAGCGGCCGTCACGGTCTGTGATGCCTATGCCGTGTCCCGAATCTTCAAACATGGTACGGAAGCGGCTTTCGTTGAGACGGATTTCTTCGAATGCCCACTTTGACTCGGTAATGTCTTCAAAATAGCCCACCACATACTTGAGGCTGCCGTCGGCATTGTATACACCCATGCCCGTGTCGCGCACCCATATCCATTTCTTATTTTTTTTCTGCAATTGGTACTCGATCACAAACTTCTTTCGTTCGGCCAGTTGCCTGTTGCGTTCGAAGGCATTTCGCTTTTCGTCATTTGGGTGAATGAGTTCCAGAAAATTGACCTTTCCTGACACAAAATCGGATGGCGTGTATCCTGTCACTTCCTTAGCAGCCTTATTGATGTAAATGACCCCAAAGGGGTTGTCATGGATCATATAGGTAACGCCCTGAAGGTTTTCGGCTACTGCCTTGAATTTTTCTTCACTTTCTTGTAGGTGTTTTTCCGCCTGCACCTTTTCGGTCACATCGTCATTGAATACCACCACATTTTCTACCGATCCGTCTGCATGAAGCAGGGGAAAGTAGCGCGTGTTGATGTGCTTGTGTGCATTTCCATTTTTCCCATCGCCAATGGTATAGGTGCTGGTGAATTCACCTCTGCGCCCCTCGTAGGCTTTTTGGATTTCCTTGCGAAAAATTAGTGCATCAAAGCGTTTGTCTCTGTTGATGTTGTATTTGCCCACGGCCTGTGACCGCTTGTTTTCCCAGACACGTTCCCATTGCTCGTTGGCCTCTATCATGATGCCGTCACGGTCATACATCTGAATGGCAAACGGAGCTTCTTGAATCAACCTGCGGAAGCGCACTTCGCTCTCGCGTAGCAATTGTTGGGCAGCTATTTCTTCTGTGATCTCGATAAAGTTGGCTATGGCTCCCGTCTGCTTGCCATCGGCCATGAGCGGCGCACTGTTCACGGAAAACCATTTGAGTTTTCCATTTATATATAGCCCATGATGAAAACTCTTCACCGTTGCGCCGGTCTTCAACGTGATCGAGAGAGGCAGCTTTTCTTCAGGAATCTTGCGTCCGTCCGGGGTGATTTGATCGATGAGGTCGCTCACGTGATACCTCCCCACCATGTGCGGGTCTTCCAAATAGTGCATGGCCGCCTCGTTGGCAAAGGTGATCACACCCTCCATGCTCACCTTCGCCACGCCCACGATCATGGTTTGCAAGATTGAGTCGAAAATTTTGCTTTGCTCTTCCAGTTCTTTTTGCGACTCGATCTCGTGGGTCACATCCTGAAAGCTGCCGACGAGGCGTGTTTTCAGAAAGGGTGAAGCCATAATGATAGATCGTACGATCATTTCCCTGCCATCCGCGGTTCGTTGTTTGAACTGGATCTCTGAGGGTGAATCTTCAGAAAGTGCTTTTTTGAATCGCTGCTTCACCATGCCCTGATCCTGCAGGAGGATATAATTGGAAATCCAATCAGAAAGTGACGGCATAGGATCGGACTTGGTCAGGCCCATCATTTCACGCATGGCACGTGACCAATACACCTCATTCTTTTCCATATGCCAAAATCCTATGCGCGAATGGGTTTGGATGGTTTTCATTTCGGCCTCTCGCTGGCGCAGGTGCGTCACATCATGGCAAATGCCAAACAGGGCAATTACTTTATCACCTTCCTTCACTACCTCTCCACGGACTTCTATCCACCGTGGATTGCCCTTGGCCGTGTGGATGCTCAGTTTAAAATCAAATGTGGGTCTGCCCGATGCAATAACATACGCCCTGCTGTTCATCAGGTAGCCCTCTTCTTCGGTGCTCAGGGATTGCCGAAATGTGGAGAGCATATTGCCTTTTCGATAGGGCGCCTCGAACAATTGGAAGGTGCCGCGCGCCCACGTCATGACCTCATTTTGCAAATCCCAATGCCAAAAATTCAATAAACTGCTCTCCAAATATTGGGAATAATCAATAGTGGAGGACACAGATTTCGATTTCTTGGGTGTAGACATCCGGGCTGGTTGGTTGAGTTGCCGACCATGAAATTAAGCCAATCTTTTCTATCCGTGCAGGTTTTGGCGAAAATCACATAGAAAATAGTACTCATTTTACCTACTTAAATTTGTGAAGAAACTACAATCTATGCCTGCGGTTTTTGAGAGTTACTTTGTGTCGCAATTAGGAAATAAATAATTTGCTAGTCGTAACACACGAAGGAACATGAATCAGGTAGATATGGATGCACTTTCAATGACAATTGAGCCTACCAAGGTTACTCCGTTTGTTCAACTAGATGCCCGAGAGGGGATACTGGCGTTCAAAGGCCGCTCATCTCCCAGTGCATCGTTGGAATTTTACTACCCCATCATGTCCGGCATTGACCGTGCATTTACACAGGGTGTCAGTTCCATTACAGCCAATTTTGCCTTTGAATATTTCAATACGAGCAGTTCAAAGTGCTTGTTTGATATCCTAAAGCGGCTGGCGCAGTTCCAACAGAAGGGCATGGATGTGAAGGTTAACTGGTACTACGAGGAAGAAGATGATGATATGCGAGAGACCGGCGAAGATTATGAAGATGTGTTGGGTCTTGAATTCAACTACATCGCCGTGAACGAGTTTTAAAGAAATTAAAGAGTATAACGTCCAAGTCAAACAAAGTGTGATTAGAGAAAAGGGTATCCGCCATGCGGGTGCTCTTTTTTGTTTTTGGGCGTTTCCGTGAACCTTACCGTTCGTGTATTTCTATTTTCTCAATCGTCACAATCAGGTATTTTAGCCAACTCGCTTTGCAGGCAAGGCGCGATTCATTGATTACCAAAAACAAAAAACTATGTATGTAAACCGTCTATTGGCACTGGCAGCATTGATGCTGGTGACATTGGTATACCCGTCAGACGCGCAAGCGCAGGATACCAAGAAAAAGAAAAAGGGAGAACCTGAAACCCCTGCCGCAGCAACTCCTCCGGCCGAAAAAAAGGACAAAATGGAAACCATCGAGGACAAAGTGAAAGGCCACCAAAAGATGGAAGGTCTCTTCACTTTCTATCGTGACACGGTAACCGGCGAAATCAAAATGGAAGTGACTGCCGATCAATTGGAGAAAGAATTCATCTTCTTCAGCCAATTGCGAGACGGTGTGACCGAAGCGGGGGCTTTCAGAGGCGCCTATGGTGGAGAGTCCATCTTCAAAATCAAGCGCTTTTATGATCGCATTGAATTCGTAACCATCAATACCAGCCATTATTTTGATGAAGAAAGTGCGCTGAAGCGAGCAGAAAACGCCAACATCAGCCATGCAGTGATGGCCAGCGAAAAAATCCTTGCCAGAGACGATAAGTCTGGCCGGTTTCTGATCAGCGCCAACAACCTCTTCTTGAAAGAAACTTTCCGCATGATCAAGCGCCCAAGCTTTCCGGGAGAGCCGCCTACGGCATTCAAATTGGGTAACCTGAGCAGCGACAAGACCAAGGTGCTTGAACTGAAGAACTACCCTAAGAACGTGAACCTAGCTGTAGAGTATGTTTACGACAATTCGTCTCCCCTCAATGGCGGATCAGCGGCGGTTACAGATGCCCGATATGTGAGCATCCAAGTCACACACAGCATGATTGCCATGCCTGAGAATAATTTCCAGCCTCGATTTGACGACCCTCGTGTGGGTTATTTCACGCAGGAAGTAAACGACATGACCTCCACCGGACCCACGCCTTATCGCGATGTAATCAACCGTTGGTATTTGGAAAAGAAAGACCCAAATGCGGCCATTTCAGAGCCGGTGCAGCCCATCGTATGGTGGATAGAAAACACTACTCCGATGGAGTGGAGAGACGTGATTAAAGAAGCCGTACTGGAGTGGAACAAATCATTCGAGAAGGCTGGATTTAGAAACGCCATAGTGGTGAACGTGCAACCCGATGACGCCACGTGGGATGCCGGCGATATCGAGTACAATGTGCTACGCTGGACCAGCTCACCGAATCCTCCGTTTGGTGGATATGGTCCGAGCTTTACAAACCCACGCACCGGCCAAATCTTAGGTGCAGACATCATGCTGGAGTTCGTATACCACACCAACCGTGTGAAGTATGATAACATCTTCACCATGAATGCCAACTTCATGGAAGAGGCAAACAACTACCTGCACAATGAGGACGCCCACAAGTATTGCAGCTATGGCACCATGATGCAGATGAACAATCTCTTCGGACAAATAGCACTAGAAATGGCAGGTGCTGACGATCTTGAATTGGAAGGGTTGAAGAAGGAAGCAATGAAGGAACTCATCATGCACGAAGTGGGTCATACATTGGGGCTCAACCACAACATGAAGGCCTCACAGCTTTTCACACCGGCTGAATTGGCCGATAAGAACAAAATTGACGGAAAGGCATTGTCAGGTTCGGTGATGGATTATTTGCTAATAAACCTGACCCGAGACAAGAGCAAGCAAGGCCAGTATTTCTCTCCGACTGTTGGGCCCTACGATGATTGGGCAATCCAATTTGGCTATACACCATTCAAATCAGAAGCTGAGATGAAGACGCTGTTGGCTCGCTCCACCGAGAGAGAATTGACCTTTGGAAATGATGCAGATGATATGCGCTCTCCCGGCAAAGCCATTGACCCTCGTGTAAACACAGGCGATCAGTCAAACGATCAGATCACTTACAGCATAGACCGGTTTGAGTTAGTGCGTGATTTGATGAAGGGTGTGAAAGCCAAGTCGTTGAATCAGGGTGAGTCTTATCAGGAGCTTCGTCAGAATTTTATGATTCTTTCTGGACAGTACTGGAACTCCGGTCAAGTTATTTCTCGCTTTGTAGGTGGTGTGTATGTAGATCGAGCAATGGTAGGTCAGGCAGGCGGCACACAGCCGTACACACCCGTGGCATATGCCGATCAGAAGCGTGCCATGGCAGCTTTGAGCAAGTATGTATTTAGCCCGACCGCTTGGCAGGTGAATGCCGATGTGTATAACTCCATTGCTATGCAGCGACGTGGTTTCAACTTCTTTGGCGGACCGGAAGATCCAAAAATCCATGAAATGGTGCTTGGTGCGCAGCGCGGAGTGCTGCGTCATTTGCTGCATCAAAACACCACACAGCGATTGGTAGATTCAGAATTGTATGGCAACAAATACAGTCTATCTGAAATGATGACCGACCTGAATAATGCCATCTTCAGTGCAGATATCAGCGGCAATGTGAGCTCCATGCGTCAAAACTTGCAAATCGAATATACACGAATGCTCGCCGGTATGGTGAAAGGTAGTGATTACGGTCACTCCGTACGGTCTATGGCATTGTACAACCTGAAGCAAATCGACCGCATGGCAGTTGCTGCTACAGGCGATACGTCAACAAAGGCACACAAAGAACACCTTCGCTTGATTGTGAAGCAAACATTGGAAGGCAACTAATCGGTATCAAACCAAAAAACGAGAAAAGCAGACTCATTCAGGGTCTGCTTTTTTTGTTGTGGTCCCGACAGGAATCGAACCTGCATCTAAAGTTTAGGAAACTCCTATTCTATCCATTGAACTACGAGACCTTGAGGATGAAAGGACGGCAAAATTAACCCGTTGGAGCCAATTGGAAGACGGACATTCACGAGTATCTGCTAATGCACTTCGTCCTGCACATAGTGCGGATAAATCTGCTTGTGTACCTTGAGCACCTCTTCGTAAATGATCGTCCGAAGGGTATCCAAATTATGGTGGGTGTGAGCCGACATCATGAGCATGCGTCCTTTCACGCCCGTCAGGTTCATCGCCAGTTCGTCGGCGTTTTCTACTTTGTCCACTTTGTTGAAAATGGTGATGGTAGGTATGCCGTCAGCCTTTATTTCTTTCAAGGTATCTGTGACTACATCCATGTGATCATGAAAGGCCGGGTTGCTCACATCTATAACATGGAGTAAGATGTCCGCCTCATTCACCTCCGCCAGCGTTGACTTGAAACTCTCAATCAGATTGTGAGGCAATTTGCGGATGAAACCTACGGTATCAGACAGTAAAAAAGGGACATTATTCAGCACAACCTTGCGGACTGTAGAATCGACCGTGGCGAAGAGTTCGTCCTTGGCATACACATCTTCTTTGCTGAGCAATTTCATCAAGGTGGACTTACCTGCGTTGGTATAGCCCACAAAAGACACGCGCACGATCCCTTCGCGCGATTTGCGCCTTGTTTGAGCTTGCACCTCCATCTTGTCCAGCTTGCTTCGCAAAAAAGCAATTTGGTTGCGGATAGTACGTCTGTCTGTTTCTATTTCCTTTTCTCCTGCACCACCTCTAGTGCCGGTTCCTCCTCTTTGACGCTCCAAGTGTGTCCACATACCTGTCAGGCGAGGCAGCAAATATTGGTTTCGTGCCAATTCCACCTGCGTTTTGGCTTGGGCAGTTTGTGCCCGTTTCAAGAAAATATCGAGGATGAGTAAACTCCGATCGTAGATTTTCACTTTGAGTTCGCGCTCCAAATTGCGCAATTGCGAAGGCGTGAGATCGTCATCGAAAATGACGCAATCCACCTTTTCCATTTCCACAAAAGCCTGCATTTCTTCCAATTTTCCTTTGCCCACAAACGTGCGGGTATCGGGGTATTCCAACCGCTGAGAAAAGCGGCTGAGCACCTCAATGTCCAACGTGCCGGCAAGGAATTCGAGTTCGTCCAAATGCTCCAATATTCGTTCGGCGGTCTCCGACTTGCTCACTACGGTGGCCAAAATGCCGCGGGGATTTACTTTTTTTGTTTCGTGCATGGCTTTTGCGTCATGCAAAACTACGATAGATTGATGGGGAATAAATTATGCCTCGAAAGATTGCCATACTGCTGAACACCGCCTGGAATGCGTACAATTTCCGCAAGGGACTCATACAAGCTCTAATCGCGCAAGGCGATGCGGTGGTGGTCATTGCCCCATGCGATGCATACGCCTACCGGCTGGTGGATTGGGGCGTTTCATTTCGAGATGTCCGCTTGGCAGGTACAGGCATGAACCCCCTGCACGATTGGCGCTATAAGCAGACACTCGTCAAAATTCTCAAGGAAGAGGGAGCTGACATTGCGCTCAGTTTCACCATTAAACCAAACATCTATGGCGCCATGGCGGCCCACGCCGCAGGCATCCCGATTATATGCAATGTGAGCGGATTGGGCACCACATTTTTATGGAAAGGCTGGGTGCAGCGCATGGCTGTGGCGTTGTACAATCGAGGCTTTCGCAAGGCCAATTACCTTTTTTTCCAAAATGATGACGACCGCACACTGTTCCTTCAGCATGTGCGCGTGGACAAGGAAAGAACAGGATTAGTGCCCGGCTCTGGGATCAATTTAGACCAATTTCAGGCTGAGGCTCCTTCGTTTGCTCCTCCTATAAAGTTTCTCATGATTTCGCGCTTGATAGTCGAAAAGGGCATCAACGAGTTTGTGGCAGCCACCCAATTTATTGATCTGAAAAAGGCGCAATTCACCCTCATTGGCAAATATGACCCTGCGCACAAGCGAAGTATTTCGGCGGAGGACTTCCAGATGTTACTGGCCAGTAACATCACGTATTTGGATCATCAAGAGGATGTGATGCCGCAAATTGCCCAAGCCGATGTGGTGGTGCTGCCAAGTTACCGCGAGGGCACACCACGTACGCTGTTGGAGGCTGCTGCCATGCGCAGGCCGCTTATTGCCACCGATGTGGCGGGTTGTCGTGAAATAGTCCACGATGGGATGAATGGCTTTCTTTGCCGAGCAGAAGATGCCGCTGATTTGGCGCAGAAATTCACCCTCTTTTTGCAACTGACTCCCGCGCAACAGTTAGCCATGGCGCACGCTTCAAGGCAGTTAGCCGAAGAGCGCTTTGATGAAACAATCGTCATTGAAGCCTATCGGCGCATGATCGACCGGTTGCTTACTTGAGAGAATGCTTGGTTCGCGCCCCGTTTTTCGCTTATTTCGCCTTATCATTCCACTTACCTATGAAGAATAGCTGGGTTTTGTTACCCTTTCTTATGGTCTATTCCCTCTCGGGCTGCAAGGCATACAAGCGTGACCTGATGCTCCAGTTTGACAAGCGATTTGATGCCGGTGCGGTGGAGCAATCTGTGGATCGGGCAGCAGGCAATTACATTATACAGCCCAATGATTATGTTCGACTAGATGTCTTTACCAATGACGGTGAGCGACTCATTGATCCCAATTTTGAATTGTCTATTGCGGGGGGAGCCAATCAGCAAACGGCTCAACAGCGCGAACGCTTCAGCTACCTAGTCATGGAAGACGGCACGGCGCGCCTGCCGAAAGTAGGCACCATTTCCTTGCAAGGATTGACCATCAATGAAGCGGAGGAAATGCTGCAAGAGGCGTATAATGCCTTTTATAAAGAATCATTCGTGAAGCTGCGTCCGGCTAACAGACGCGCGGTGGTGCTGGGTGCAGCAGGGGCAGGTGCTTCCGGTGGCCTAGTGGTGCCCTTAGAGAATGAAAACATGACCATACTGGAGGTGCTGGCACTTGCGGGGGGCGTGCAGCAAGGTGGCAAAGTTTCGTCTATTCGGCTCATTCGCGGCGACCTGAACAATCCCAAGGTATTTGATATTGATCTGAGCACTATAGCAGGGATGAAGCAAAGTGCCATGATCGTTGAGTCTGAAGATGTGATCTACATAGAGCCTTGGCGCAGACCCTTTAGAGATACCCTTCGGGACACTGCCCCAGTGCTCAGTTTATTCACCAGTGTGCTCACGCTCATTTTTATCCTTCAGAAATAAAACCAACCAACGTGGATCAAGAGCAGCGACCCTATCAGCCACAAGATCAAGACTTCCTGTCTTCGTTTGACATAGAGAAGTTTAAGGTCATTTTGCGCAGAAGTTGGGTGTTTATTACGCTGTTTTTATTCACTACCTGTGCGCTGGCCTATCTCTACATCCGCTATACCAAGCCCTTGTATGAGTCGGCTTCTATCATCAAGCTGAACTTTGAGAGCGAGGCTTCCATGCTGAACATTTCGTCACCGGTGGCCAAGCAAGAAGGCGAAATTTCCGGTGAAATAGAGCTGCTCAAGTCGCCCTTATTTTTCTCCAAAGTGGTAGACGCGGTGGATTTACAGGTTTCGTATTACCGCTACGGCCGCCTGCTGGATGACGAAAAATACGGCACTAGCCCTTTTACTGTTTCTTACAAAATAAAGAATCAACAGTATTACAACATGCCCATCGACATAGAACTGCTGGACGATAAGCGTTTTTTACTTACTCTTAACGGGCAACAAAGAGAGTACCGCTTTGGTGAGGATATTTCTACCCCGGATGTAAATCTGCTGGTGGAAAAAACGGCTCATTTCGGAGAGTATGCTCTCGGCCGATATTATTTCATCATCAATTCAAAGGAAGCGCTCATCCAATACCTCAAAGAGCGTGTGCAAGTGGTGCCGGAGAGCTTCACCGCCAAGACTCTTCGGATCAGTTTGCAGGACTTCAATATTAAAAAGGCGCAAATGCTGGTCAATGCCATTGACTCCATCTATGAGATCTACACACGTGAAGAAAAGAACCGGGCGCTGGAGCAGAAGATTGCCTTTCTGGATGATCGGATAAGAGCTACTGAAGAGGTTTTGCAAGAATTTGAAACCTACTTTGAGAGTTTTACGATTGAGAATCGGTCAACCAATCTGGGAAGTGATTTGTCCCGAACCATTGGACGATTGGAACAATTAGATTCTGTCCATTACAATTTGCGCAGCAGGAAGAGCGACCTGCAATTACTGATAAGTCAGCTCGAAAGTAAACAGCCGCTTTTGCTCAATACATTTTTTGTGGAGCGATTGCCAACATCTCTGCAAGAATCACTGGCCGAATACCAAAAGGTACTGAATGAGCGTGCCCTCAAAATCCAATCTTATTCGGAGAGTACGTTCATCATTCAGCAATTGGACGATCAACTGGCTGTAAGCCAAAAATCATTAATGGCTGCCGTAAAAGCCTATGAAGATCGCCTGAACGATCAGCTTTCGTTGGTCAGTTCACGTCGTGCCATGCTAGAGACTTCTCTTTCCCAATTGCCCTCATTGGAGACAGAGTACACCAAAAACCGCCGCTTGTATGGGCAACAAGAGGAGTTTATGCTTACGCTTCGCAGAGCGAAAATGGAGATAGAAATCACACGCGCAGGCACAGTCACCGACATAGCCATTTTAGCACCTGCTTCGTACCCGTCCGTTCCGGTGCAGCCTCGCAAAACGCTGGTTTATGCATTGGGATTGATGACCGGAGTGATCGCTTCAGTGTTTTTCCTTCTCATTCGCTATCTCATCAACAACAAAGTGACCGGCATCAGCGAACTGGAGCGCTTGGTGCATGTGCCCATCCTTGGCTCCATTCCATTCTACAAGCAGGAAAAGCTGTCCACCACCAAACTGGTCATTCAGCCGGATGCTAAGTCATCATTGAGTGAAGCTCTTCGAACCATCCGTACCAATCTGGAATTTATGAATGGTACCAAGGAGCGCCATATCATTTCTATCACTTCTTCCATTTCCGGTGAAGGCAAAACATTCATTGCCGTAAATCTGGGCGCCATCATTGCCTTGTCGGGTCAGCGGGTATGCTTGGTGGATTTGGACATGCGCAAGCCGAAAATTCACTTGGCGTTTGAAACCGATGAAAATACGAAAGGCGTGAGCACCATTCTTTCCGGAAAATCAAAACTGGCAGAATGCACGAAAGCATCTACCATTGAAGGCCTTCATTACCTCACTGCCGGACCGATTCCTCCTAATCCATCTGAATTACTGCTTGGCGAAAATTTTGATGACCTGCTAAAGGAACTGGAACAAACATACGATACAATCATTCTCGACTCGCCTCCGGTTGGTTTAGTGACAGATGGTATATTGGTGATGAAAAAAGCGGATTTGCAGTTGTACGTGGTGCGGTCTGGCTATACGCAGCGCAACTACCTCAAAACGATCGATCAGTTGCGACGCACCAACAAGTTTGACAAACTCACGGTCATTTTCAATTCGCTGAGTGGCTCCAGCAGCTACGGATACGGCTATGGCTATGGGTACGGACACGGCTACTATGATGACGAGAAAAAGTCTCGTACCTTTGCAGCTACGATCAAATCGCTCTTTTAATGTTCTTCCGGCCCAAGGGTCAATTACCGCTCCTTTCCGACATACATTCGCACCTCTTGCCGGGTGTAGACGATGGCGTGCGCTCCATGGCGGAATCGCTCCGCGTCATTCGTGGCTTTTACCAGCTCGGCTACCGCCGACTCATTACCACGCCGCACGTGTCCGAATCGTACCCGCATAACACCACGGCGAGTCTGCGCGAAGGACATGCTGCATTATTGGCCGAACTAAAAAGGGAAGGAATGGATATACGCGTGGACATTGGAGCCGAATACATGGTAGACATGCGGCTAAAGGAAATGCTGAAGCAAGGCCATGACCTACTCACGTGGGATAATCATATCCTTGTGGAAACGTCCTTTCACACACTCCAGTGGATCGTAGATGAGGTTATTTTCGAACTGCAAAGTCGTGGACTGGAGGTGGTGCTAGCCCATCCTGAGCGGTACCCTTACTTTTTCAAGGATCAATCGGTGCTGAAAGCCATGAAGCAACGGGGCGTCCTTATGCAGGTCACACTCGGCTCTTTGACAGGGCAGTACGGTGAACAACCCATGAAAATGGCACGCAAGTTTCTCGCAGACGGTTGGGTCGATTTTTTGGGCTCAGATGCGCACCACGAGGGGCATTTGGAACATGTAAAAAAGGGGCTGCAATATGCCTTTGCTGAAAAAATAAAAGCGGATGACCTAGCCAATCATTTGCTGAACTAAAGAATGTGGAAAACTTTCAGGATTGAAATGGATTCTGCCAAGGTAAAAAGTATTTAAATTGTTACTCAACCTAAAGGTTGGACCGGTTAACGCCTATGCAAGAAGACTATAAGCGCAAGGAAGAGAAGGAGTTGATAAGTAGGTTTGAAGCATTCCTTAAGAATGGCGAGAGTCACTATTTTGACGAAGACGCCTATCTCCAAATTATTTCATACTATGTTTTGCGAGAGAAATGGAAGCGAGCATTGCAAGCGTGCGATGTGGCGCTGAACCAATTTCCCTTTTCAGCCGATCTCAATATGGAAAAAGCCGATGTACTCGTGAAGACAGAGGCCATTGACGAGGCACTGGATCTGCTGGAACATACGATGGTTTTTCATCCGAACGACCCGGAGATTTTGCTCCAAATGGGCTCCATCTTTTCACTTACAGGCCAGCATAAAGAAGCCATCGAATGTTTCGAGCGCGTGTTGGATAATTGGGACGAAAAAGATGAGATTTACTACAGCATCGGATTAGCCTGTCAGGGCATGGGCAATTACTCAGCGGCAGCCGATTATTACAAAATGGCCATAGAGTTTAACATGCTCAATGAAAGCGCACTCTACGAATTGGCCTATTGCCTGGATCTGTCCGGACAACTGGAGTCTAGTTTGGACTATTACCAGAAGTTCATAGACCAAGATCCTTTTTCAGAATACGCTTGGTACAATATCGGTATCGTGTACAACAAGCTGGAGCGCTATGAGGAGGCTGTAGATGCGTACGAATATGCGGTGGCTATTGACGAAGACTTTAGCTCGGCTCATTTCAACCTGGCCAATGCGCAAATGAACCTGCGCCAATATGACAAGGCGCTTGCGAGTTATCTTAAAACCTATGAGATCGAGGGGGCTTCAGCAGAAATTTATTGCCACATGGGTGCCGTCTATGAAAAGATGAATCAATACGATCTGGCGATCAAGTATTATCAGAAGGCCACCAAACTGGATCAAATGTACCACGAGGCATGGTTCGGTATTGGCGTCAGTTTGGCCTTTCAAGAAAAATGGTTTGAGGCGATCCACTTTCTGAACAAGGCACTCAAAATAGACAATGAAAACGGAGCATATTGGAAGGCCGTGGCAGATGCTGAGTATAAAACAGGCAATGTGGTGTCCGCATTGGATGCCTACATAGAGGCCAGTGAAATGGATCCGGAGAATCCGCAAGTGTGGTTAGATTGGTCACTGGTGTTTTATGAGCAAGGCGAGGTGGAGCAGGCCATTTCGGTTGTTGAATCAGGCCTTGATGAGATTCCTACACAGGCGGAGTTGTTTTACCGAGCGGCCGTTTATTACATCGCCTCGGGCTCTTACAAGCATGCCATAACCAAGCTGGAAACAGGCCTGATGTTGGACTATGAGGGTCATCGCGTCTTGTTCGATTTCTTCCCTGACTTACATACCCAAAAGGCCCTCTATCGAATAATTGAGCGATATAGCCAATCCAACGAATAGAATTGCTCCAAGCGACTTATTTTTGCCCTCTTTTTTCAGCACAACTATGCAGATGAATTACGTTTTAAAGAGTCTTCCGGTGCGCACAGCCAAGCCCCGAGATACCGGTTTCACAATGGTGATGGACAAAGGACTGAGTGTCCGTGAGGCCGAAGATTTGGTGGAAACCTGTGGCGAACTCATAGATATTATCAAATTAGGCTGGGCCACTTCGTATGTGACCCCTAACCTGATGACCAAGGTAAAGGTGTATCAATCGGCAGGTATTCCTTGCTATTTTGGTGGCACGCTCTTCGAGGCATTTTACATCCGCGAGCAGCTAGACGACTACAAGCGTGTGCTGGAGAAATACAACTTGCAGCATTGCGAAGTATCTGACGGGTCGGTGGAGATGAACCACGACATCAAATGCGAACTGATAGCCGATTTTGCCAAAATGGTGACGGTACTTTCTGAGGTTGGTTCGAAAGACGCCACCAAGATCATCGCCCCTTACAAGTGGATAGAGCAAATGCAAACCGAACTGGATGCCGGCGCTTGGAAGGTGATCGGCGAAGCACGAGAGGGAGGAAATGTTGGGCTATTCCGTGATTCAGGAGAAGTTCGCCAGGGATTGGTTGAAGAAATTTTAACTAAAATCCCGTTGGAAAAAATCATCTGGGAAGCTCCGCAAAAAGCGCAGCAGGTGTATTTCATCAAATTGGCGGGTGCCAATGTCAACCTCGGCAACATCGCTCCAAATGAGGTCATTCCTTTGGAAACCATCCGACTGGGCTTGCGTGGCGATACCTTCGATCATTTCTTGAATCTGCCTTGAAGCCTCCTGCCATTGGTAAATTTCTTTCCCCATGACGGAGATTTTTTCGAATGTAACAGCATGGTACATGGAAAACATGAACTATCTGACCATCACCTTGCTGATGGCTGTAGAGAGTTCGTTCATTCCTTTTCCATCCGAAATTGTCGTTCCACCAGCTGCCTATAAGGCACGGCTTGGTGAATTGAATATTTATTTGGTTGTCTTTTTTTCGACTTTGGGAGCTTTGATTGGCGCGTTATTCAATTATTATTTGGCCGTTTTCATTGGACGTGCGGCACTTTATAAGTTCGCTAATACAAGGGTAGCGCGTATGTGCATGATAGAGCCCTCCTCTATCGAAAAGGCGGAAAAATACTTTATCAAAAATGGCCGCTCCTCCACCTTTGTGGGTAGGCTCGTGCCGGGCATACGTCAGCTTATCTCTATTCCCGCCGGACTGTCGCGAATGCCGTTGAAAAGCTTCTTGGTTTTCACTACACTTGGAGCATTCCTTTGGAACATTATTTTGGCTTGTCTGGGTTATTTTGTTCCACAAGAATTAGTTGAAGAATATTACAAGGAGATGAACATTGTACTGCTTGTTTTGGGGGTTTTATTTGTCGCTTACCTCCTCTATTTGGGCTTTATCAAGAAACGACAAAAGGTCTTTGAATAATTCCTCTAGAGACCTATTTCCTACACACCTTTTCTTACACTCCCCTTCGCCCCATTTGAAATCCGCCTCCGCTCTGGTAGTTAGATAGGTTGTAGGTAAATGCCAGCATCACATACCGACCCAAGGACTGTATTTGCTGCTCCTGGATATAGTTCAAATTGGTCGTTTGGGTCACCCCAAGGTTTTGATTGAGGATATCAAAAACGGATAGTTTGAATTGGCCTCTGTCATTTTTCAGCACATTGCGCTGCACAGACGCACGCCAAAGGGCCACCTCGTTTCCGGCCCCAATACCCCCATCATTGGAATAGACAGTCATGTCGAAAAGCGACGTGAGCGACCATTTTTTAGCGAAATACCACGTAATGTCTGAGTAATAGGCCGTGCTCGACAGGTTTTGGTTAGCCGCTTGTGCATCATCGGAAGCAGTAGAATTGGTAGCCAAGCGTGTGCCCACGAGCCAATCTATTTTTTCCTTTTTGGCATTCTCTACATTAAAACCGAACGTATTGTTGAGCGTGCGCGTCCCGAACGTATCGCCATCGGTGATGGCATTTCCGGTATTATGCGAAACTCGATTGCTGATGGTGTAACGCATCCTGGCAAAGCGAATTCGTCCGCTGAACGACGCATAGTTGGTCAACGTCACCGCATCGCCCGAGTTAACCGGCGTACTGGTCTGCACGTTAGTGGCATCATCAAATTCTCTGGCTGTCACAATATTTTTTTGGGTGACAGATGCACTGACAAACGTGAAGAAACTTTTCGAGGTGAATTGATCAAACAAATTGAAGTTCAGCCGCGCGGTGTGAACATACGGCGCATCCAAATCGGGATTTCCCTGATACAAATTGTTTTGATTGGAGTTGTCTAACACAGGCTGCAATTCCCGCACAGTGGGTATGCGCAGGCTCGTGTTGTAGTTGAAGCCGAGGCGGATGGAGTTCGTGAAATCATAGTTGGTACGGATGAACGGCAAGGGCGCGTCAAATCCACGCTCTAGGGCGTCTGTGCCCACCACTTGCCCACGCAGGTCACTGATTTGATAAAGCGACCCGACGGTCAGGCGAAATTTGTCCTTGACGTAATTGTAACTTCCGCCCATTCGGTTGGCCACAAACTCCCGATTGTAGCGCTGTGTCAATTCCTCATCCAACACACGCCCGCCACCGGATAGATCATAGACCATACGGTCATCTTCGTCGGTTGTATTTTCTCGTTCGTAGCGAGCTTCCAAGTATTGGTTGATGCTGATAGGTTCTGTAAAGGAAATGTCTGCCGCAAGGGTTGTGGTCAGTCCAAGATTCAACCGGTCTTGATCTATCTCGGCAATCAATATTCCATTTTCATCATAGTTTTCGTTCAGGTTATAGCCATTGGTTTCATTGTCATTGCGTGTGATGCGTCCTTCTGTCACCAGTGTGCGACCCGGTTTACCAAATCGTTGACGATAAATCAGACGCGAGTTGAGATTCAACCGTGTGGCATCTGATGTACTCAAAGCCGTGCCTGTAGTGGTGGTGATGGGACTGGTAAACTGTGACGAACTTTCGCCAAATGCATCCGCTGTATTGAAGGAGATGCCGTTACGCATTTGAATATCTGCTGTCTTGTTGAATTTGTACGTGTAGTTCAGATTCAGCATGTGCATATTGGCAATACTCTCCGAATACGAGGTTTGATCGGTCTCACGTGGGCTGCCCGAGCGAAAGTCAGATGTTTGCGTATTGATGCGCTGAATGTTCTGGATGCGGGAGAAAAGGTAGTTGCTCTGCAATTCACTTTTTTCAGAGAAATCACGGTTGAAATTGAGCCCACCGACGGTAGTCGTCACGAATCCATTGCTTACATCATTCCCTAGCGGAATGGGGCTGTTGATCTGGATGCCACCACCTCCACCGCTCATGTTGCTCATACCACCCATGAAGCTGATGTAGTCACTCACCGAGAATCCCTGCTCGTTGATGTTGTTGTGCTTGGCAATCAGGGAGAACTGGTTGTCTTTTCTGAATTGGTTTACGTTGGCATCTATACGATAGGTATCTTCTGTGCCGCCACCTGCACCCACCCGTCCAAAGGTGCCTTGCTTTTTGTCTTCCTTGAGGGTCAGGTTGATGGTCTTCTCTTGGTTGCCATCATCAATCCCTGAGAATTGCGAAAATTCAGATTTCCGATCAAATACCTGAACTTTGCTCACGGCATCAGCCGCTAGGTTTTTGGTGGCCATTTGCGGGTCATCCCCGAAAAATTCCTTGCCATCTACCAACACTTTATTCACCGTTTCGCCTTGTGCTTTGATAGTGCCGTCTCTGTCCACTTCCACACCGGGCAGTTTCTTGAGTAAGTCTTCCACCACAGCATTGGGTTGTGTTTTGAATGCCTCTGCATTGTACTCGATCGTGTCTTTCTTCATCTCAATAGGCACTCGATCCCCTTCCACAATCAATTCTTGCAGTACATCCGGTTCCATTTTTACCTCGCCTAGGGCAATATTCTCGCCCTTCACCGTCAGTGTTCGGGCGTTTGTTTTGAAGCCCACAAAATTGATTTGCAATAAATACTCGCCATTTAAGGCTTTCTTGATGACAAAATTTCCCTGCGCATCGGCAATGGCAAAAGAGCTGAGCACCGAGTCTTTTGCATTGAGCAACATGGCTGTGGCTCCCACCAATCCTTCACCCTCCTGATCCACCACACGGCCTGAGATGTCCTGTCCGAATGCTATCCCCGCATTCAGCACGAGCAAAATTCCAATGATTTTTCTCACGTCAGCTTAGTTTCCTCTCATGATGAATCGCTGGCCGCCCGGACCATCCATTTCCTGCATCTCTTTCATTTTTTCATCGCGGATTTTGTTGAATTCCTCCCGCGTTACGGTCTTTCCTTTGTCTGGCACCACTATAGCCTCTTCAGGGGTGAGCGGACGGAGCGCCACGTCTGTCGCTGTGATTACCACCATGCCATTGTTCACATCCACCTCTAGCACCAGACCCGGCAATTGACCGATGCTCCCCGGCCCGTTGGAGATGGGAATTTGAGGGGTAAACCACGCACTCACAGGTATGGTATCTCGCATATACGTAGCTTTCATACACACATAATCCCCGATTTTCTTTTGCTCACCGGTCATTTTCCAATTGATCTTTTCTTCACCGGAAATGAGAAAATCGCGCCCAAAAAATTGCTGCTTTTCAATCACGGTTCCTTCTTGTAGGTTCTTGTAAGTTTGATTGTCTTGGTTCATTCCCTGAAAGCGTATCTGCATGCCGCCGGTGCTACTCTGCGCCTGAATTTCCGAGGCGGCCGTAGTTTCTTGGGGCACATTTTTATAGAGTGATTCAGTGGCAGTGAAGGTCAGCGTCTTTTTCTGTCTGCGCTCTTTAGGGATCATATCCCTGAATTCGGGTGGCACTTCCATGGTGATTTTGATGGTCTCTTCGTAGGTCACCACGCCCTCAGTTTGGGCCAGTGAGGCGATGCACACGATGGCGGCTAATGCGGTAAGTAAAAGGTGTTTCATTGATTTGAGTTAATGGTTCTGAATTTCAACAGATGAAAGTACGGAGGGCCTTCCAAATGGGATGCCTCGTCATTTGTTAATTAGGGTTAAAGTGTGTTAACGCTTGCTTGTAAATGCCGCAAGCATCAAAGGACTCAGAATATCATTTATATTTAATCCATGGAAAAATTTGGGTTAGTTGGTTATCCGCTCGGACACTCGTATTCGAAGAAATTCTTCACAGAGAAATTTGAAAAACTCGGACTCAACAATCATAAGTATGATCTGTTGGAGATGGAATATTTGAAGGATTTTCCACCGATATGGCACAATCAGGAGCTGAAGGGCGTGAATGTGACTGTGCCTCACAAAGAAAACGTGATGGGCTTCCTTGATCTACTTGATTCTAGTGCGCAGAAGGTGGGAGCCGTGAATGTGGTGAAGCGTGAAATGGGCGGCAAACTAAAAGGCTATAACACCGATTACCTGTCTTTCAAGGAGACGTTGGCCGGCTGGCTGCCCACTACCCAACTGTCGGCGCTCGTGCTTGGTTCGGGTGGATCGTCTAAGGCGGTGCAGGCAGCTCTTGACGAGCTGCGCATCGACTATCTGGTGGTTTCCAGAAAAAGATCGGAAGATGGCGTGACCTACCTCGACTTGAAAAAGCAACCTGAGCTGATCCAATCCAATTTGCTCATTGTGAATACCACTCCACTCGGCACTTTCCCCGAAGTGGAGGGCAAGGCCGACATACCTTACGAACAGCTTACAGCCAGTCATTTTCTCTATGATCTTGTGTACAACCCCGCTGAGACAGCCTTCATGGCAGCCGGGAAAAAACAAGGTGCTCAGGTGAAAAACGGCCTCCAAATGCTCCAACTACAAGCCGAAAAGTCCTGGGAGATTTGGATGAGGAGGTAACCCTGAAAGGGCACCATACCCCGCGAAGGGTGCAGCCCTTCGCAAAAGCACATTGTACTCACCCAAGTCCCTAATTTTCCTGTTAATTTGAACCCTCATTCCACCACCACTGTCTAGGTTACATGGACTTCAAACTCGTTTCAGAATATACTCCCACCGGCGATCAGCCTAAGGCCATCGAGCAACTGATCGAAGGACTAGACAATGGGGAAGTGGCACAAACCCTTCTCGGCGTTACGGGTTCAGGCAAGACCTTCACCATGGCCAATGTGATTGCCCAAACGAACCGTCCCACACTCGTTCTCAGTCATAATAAAACCCTGGCGGCACAGCTCTACGGTGAGTTCAAATTCTTTTTCCCCGAAAATTCCGTCGAGTATTTCATCTCGTACTACGACTACTACCAGCCTGAGGCATTCATACCCACCACGGGTTTGTATATAGAAAAGGATTTGGCGATCAACGACGAAATCGAAAAGCTGCGCCTCAGTGCCACGTCATCTTTGCTCACCGGTCGGCGCGACATCATCGTGGTGGCAAGTGTGTCGTGTATTTACGGTATCGGCAACCCCGAAGAATTTGGCAAGAACGTGATGCACCTGCAAGTGGGCGAGATCGTCAGTCGCAATCAGTTTCTTTTCCGCTTGGTCGAAATCCTCTACAGCCGCTCCGATTTGGAATTCAAACGTGGCACCTTCCGAGTGAAAGGCGACACGGTGGACGTTTTCCTTGCCTATGCAGATTTTGCCTATCGTTTCATTTTCTTCGGCGATGAGATAGAGGCCATCCACCGCATAGACCCTCACTCAGGTAATAAAATTTCGGACGAAAAAATCGTGTCCGTTTTTCCGGCTAACCTCTTCGTCACGGGCAAGGACCTCCTGCATCAGGTAATTCACGAGATTCAGGACGACTTGGTGCAACAAGTCCATTTCTTCGAAAGTGAGCGCCGATTCCTAGAGGCCAAACGGCTAAAAGAACGGACAGAGTTTGACATGGAAATGATGCGGGAATTGGGCTATTGTTCAGGCATAGAAAACTACTCCCGCTACTTCGACCGCCGAGACAAAGGCGCACGCCCTTTCTGCTTACTCGATTATTTCCCCGACGATTACCTCATGGTGATCGATGAAAGTCACGTGACCATACCGCAGATACGCGCCATGTGGGGAGGCGACAGAAGCCGCAAAGTGAACCTCGTAGACTATGGCTTCCGCTTGCCGGCTGCCTTAGACAACCGCCCGCTCACGTTCAACGAATTCGAGTCCATGCTCAATCAGGTCGTGTTTGTGAGTGCCACGCCCAGCGAATACGAACTGCGCAAATCCGAAGGCGTGATCGTGGAGCAACTCATACGCCCCACCGGCCTGCTCGACCCTGAAATTGAAGTACGCCCAAGTCTCAACCAAATCGACGACCTCATGGAGGAAATCCAGCAGCGCATCGAGATGGACGATCGGGTGCTCATCACCACGCTCACCAAGCGCATGGCCGAGGAACTCACCAAATACCTGATGAATGCGGGCATCAACACACGCTACATCCACTCCGAGGTAGACACGCTCGACCGGGTGGAAATCCTACGCCAACTGCGCCTCGGAGAGTTCAACGTGCTCGTGGGCGTAAACCTACTCCGCGAGGGGCTCGACCTGCCCGAAGTATCGCTGGTGGCCATCATAGATGCCGACAAAGAGGGCTTCCTGCGCAACGAGCGCTCCATGATACAGACGATAGGCCGTGCCGCCCGAAACGACCGGGGTAAGGTGATCATGTACGCCGACAAGATGACCGGCAGCATGCAGCGCGCCATCGACGAGACCAACCGCCGCAGACAGATACAGCACGAATACAACGAGGCACACGGCATCACACCTACTACGGTGAAGAAAGACCGAGAGGCCATCTTGGGACAGACCGGCGTGGCAGACAAGAAGCGAGGCGCCAAGAACTACTACATGGAAACCGAGCCCACCATAGCCGCTGACCCTATGGTGGCCTACATGACCAAAGACCAACTGCGCAAACTCGCCAACGAGACCAAGCGTAAGATGGAACAAGCCGCCAAAGACCTAGACTTCCTAGAAGCCGCCCGCCTCCGTGACGAATGGCAGGAAATTGAGGAGATGATAGGGGGGAAGTAATGATTTTGGACTTGTACTGATCGAAGCATCAGGAGCGGCAGTTTTGGGCTTTTTAGTAGCAGTTCACGTGCCCTAAGGGTCTCGGCTAGTTCATACACATCATGACTTTTCATTACCTCTAAACTACCCCGATCGTCATTTCGCAGCGTAGCGGAGAAATCTTACAACGGACACCCTCAGTGTCCTCACTACCCCAAAACACACGAGATTGTAGTTCAGACAGTCGGGTGGAAACACCCTACAGCATTGAAGGTGTGACTAAATGGCCGCTCCCATTCCCTCACCCCTTCAGCGTGCTCTGCATTTCCATGAGGAATTGATCGATTTGGCCTTGGGTGACGTGCTCCATCAGCACGATTTTGTACCACTCGGGTGCGTCGTGGCGGTCAGGGACGAGCAGGAATTTGGCGGCTATGGCCGGAGATATGTGCGCAGCGCGGATGGTGATGATGTTCATCTGTGGGTTGCGGAAATAGCCGATGCGCCACTCGTCAAGTTGTGCGCAGAGGCGGTCGGTTTTGGCCAGCAGCTTGCGCACTTTGGCGCGCCACCCCTCGGATCCGTAGGTGCGCATGATCATCCACACGGCGATGGCGTTGGCGCCTGAGCGGCTGCCCACAAGGGTGTAGTCCTTGCCCTTCACGTAGTTGGCCTCCTCGGTGAGGGCATAGTCCATGAAGCCGCGGCGGGTGATGAACATGCCCGTTCCGTAGGGCGATTGGAGCATCTTGTGGCCATCGAGGGTGAAGGAGTTGATGCGCGGATTGTCGAAGGTGAAAGACGTGGCTGCCGCAGCGAAGGGATAGACGAACCCGCCATAGGCTGCATCTACGTGCATTTTGTAACTCAGCCCCATGTCGTCGAGCCAGTTGCCTACCTCATCGATATTGTCCACCGAGCCAAACATGGTAGTGCCCATGTTCATGATGACGATGAAGTGCTTGACGCCTGTGGGGCGAGCTTCCTCTATGGCCTGCATGGAGGTTCTAAGAATGGCGCGGGTTTCAGTGTCCACGGGCAATTGCACGGTGCGCATGCTGAGTAGTCGGGCGGCCTTGGGCATGGAATAGTGGGCGTCTTGGGAGAACACGAGCGCGATTTCGTCGGCGCTGGCACCTAGTTTTTCCATGAAGTAATTCTTCAAAATCCAGATGGCTTGGATATTGGCCTCAGTGCCGCCGGAGGCCACATAGCCGTCGTAGGCGGGTTCTTTGCCGCCAAAGATTTCCTTGGCGCACAGGTTGATCAACTCGATCTCGATCTGGTGGGTGCCTTCAAACGCCGACTCAGAATCGTGCAGCGTGTGGCAGCCAATGTGGTTTGGGTTGGCGATCATGGTGGAGAGGAACGGGGCGTCTTTGAGGAAGGGCGCGTCGTGGTAAAACACCTCCGGATCAAGATAAGAGGCCGGCAGTCCGAGCACGGCATTGTGGCGGTAGTCGTGGTTTTTCTCCAGTGCGGCGAATACGATTTCTTTGATCTGCTTGTGGCTATAGCTCTCCCAAAACATGGCTGTTGATGATTTAGCGCAAAGCACCAAAAAACAGGTCAGCTTTTGGGTGAGGGGAGGGGATTATTTGGATGATTTTTGTCAGAATTTGGGTCATGCCGATGAAATTGCGATGATGTCATTGTCGCTTCGAAGAAGCGAAGGCGGGTGGGACGTCAGCATTCCGCGCGTGCGCAGGCAAGGGGCGGAAGGTTAATGCTGACTTGAGTTTTTGGTTCTTTTGTGTCCAAGACAAAAGAACAATAAAAAACAGCCATCCTTAAATTACTTTGCTTAAGTAATCAAAAGCTCAAAGTCTACTTATTGACTGTTTGCCCTCAAGCCGGGCAGGCTCATACTTTTCCTTGATGAAAAGTATGCAAAAATCATGGGCTGTGTTCATTTCTTAACGCGATTTCGAGTCCATTGGCGGGAAATAAAAAAACTCGCCAATGAAGCGGCTAACAATTACCGAAACGCATTCGCAACATTAATGAAGTATTAACCAATCTTGTCCAAGGAACCATGCTTCATTGTCTCAAACAGTTTTTATTTCTGATCCGCCCCTGAACTCAAAATCACTAAAATGAACAATGCCCAACCCCTCGATTTAAAACCATTTCAATAAAAGAAAAGAAGCCTTTAAATTTTCCTTAATTCCCCTTGAAGTACGTCACCTCATCTTTGTTGTAAAAGAAACTCAGATGCATGTACTTTTTCACAAAGGCCATCAACTCTGCGGAGGTATTGAATTTCTCGTCAATATTGTCAGTCACCTCGTAAAGCACAAATTGATCAGTGGAAAGGTCTATACGGTACAAATAAAAGTTTCCGTCCTTTTTCATATTTAAAAATCTAACGTCTTGACCCTCCGCATCCTTGAGCACGCTCAAATGTGAAATATATGTTTCGGTACTGTAAGTGCTGTCTTCACTATTCAGCTCTAGTTTGGCCACCTCGTACAGTTGAGCACTCATTGATGTGATCTTGTAGTATTCGCTGGGAAATTCAATATCATGTTCTCCAGCCTTATACCAATTGCCCAAAAGGGTCTTTTCGATAGGTTTGTCGGCTTGGGTAATCGGCACGGTGGATTCGTAGGGACAAGCTGTTAGCAAAAACAGCATAGGAAGGATGAGCAGTGTGCGCAAAAGGTACTTCATGACTAGATGGGGTTAATGGCTTAGGGAATAAAGGTATGGAATACTGGGAATATGAACGAACGAGATTGCTTCGAAGTACAATTGGAAAAAATTTTAGCGATTAAACCCACCCCTTAATCCATTCCTAGGTGGGGGAAATCGTCTCAAAGCAAATACGCATCAATAAACTCGCGCACGCATCCTTGGCCACCAGGCAGGCTGAGTTGAATGTTGGCGATCTTCTTGATGGCCGGCACAGCATCTGACGGACAAGCCGAAATGCCGACCTGCTTCATGATGTCCATGTCGTTGATATCGTCTCCTATGAAGGCAATTTGGTCGTCAATTAAGCCCAGTTCCGCTTTCCATTTCTCTAAAATAGTGAGCTTCGACTCTTGCCCTACATAGAAGTATTTCAACTTGAGCATGTTGGCGCGCGCCTCCACCATGCCCGGGACTAAGCTATGACTGATGATCCCCACTTCCACACCCTTCTTGCGCACCTCATTTATCCCGATCCCATCGCGGGCATTGAATTTTTTGAATTGCTTGCCGTCTTCCATGATATACACGCCTGCATCTGTCATGGTGCCATCTACATCTAGCAAGAGCAATTTTATGTGGGGCAGCTTTTCCATCAGATCAATTTGTGACCAATGGCTTGTGCAATTGGCTGAAGTGTGCCGTACATTTTACGGAATTCATCCAAATTTAACTGCTGCGATGCGTCTGACTTAGCTTTCTCGGGAGTTGGGTGTGTCTCCACCAACAGGCCATCTACGCCCATGGCAATGGCCGCTCGCGTGAGGTCGGCCACACCGTAGCGATAACCCATGGCATGGCTAGGATCCACGATCACTGGCAGATTGGTGTATTCTTTCAAAAATGCCACACCGCACAGATCTAAGGTAAATCGGGTCTGTGTCTCAAAGGTGCGGATGCCTCGCTCACACAGCATCACGTTCGGATTGCCTCCGCTCAAGATAAACTCTGCCGCTTGAACAAATTCCTGAAGGGTGGTTCCAAATCCACGCTTCAGCAGCACGGGCTTTTTCGTCTGGCCACATCGCTTGCCTATACTGTGATCGTACATCGCTTTCGCACCAATCTGAATGATGTCAGCATATTCGATCACCAAATCCACATGCGAAGAGTCCTTCACTTCAGTGATGATGTTGAAACTGTATTTATCGCGTGCATCGGCCAATATTTTCAATCCTTCTTCACCCAATCCTTGAAAGGTATATGGCGAGGTGCGCGGCTTGAAACAGCCCGCTCTGAACGTCTTGATGTTTAGTTCTTTGATGAGCTGCGCTACTTGATCCACCTGCTCACGGCTTTCTACGGAACACGGCCCGGCTATCATCATGGTGTTCATCGAGTCGCCCCCAATGGTCACATCCCCGATGGTAATGGAACGCTTGTGCGAGCTGTATTCTTTGCTAGCTAGTTGAATATCGGTCTTGGTAGCAAATGACTCGTCGGCCACAGGTTTAAGCGATTCAGGGAGGGTCTGGATTTTTGAAGGCAACACCAGCACATCGCGTGTGCCATCATGAAAACGGATGGCCTGATTGGCCACTGCCAGTTCGTCGATTTTTGCTGCGGGAATATTCGGTTTTAAATGAACGATCATGATTCGCTTCGGATAAGATTGATAAAGGAAATGGCACCTGTCAGTTTGTTCTCGGCACTTACCACAGGCAAATAAGAGATGAGGAATTTTTTGGAACGAATGAAATTGAGCATTTCGGTGATGGTGGCATCTTCCGAAATCAACGCCGGTTTTTCATTCAAAATATCTTTTGTTTGGAGATCATTGAGGTCTTCAAATTTCTTCAAAATGCCCTTGCGCAAATCGGCATTGCTACTGATACCTACCAAGTTTTGGTCGTCATCTTCCACAATGGCAAAACCGAGTTTATAATTCTCAATGGTTTGGATGATGCCATGCACCGATGCATCGGCTGATACGATAGGCGCTTCGCCTCGCTCGATCATAAAATCCTTCACCCGGAAATCGGAATGGATGACGCTTGAGCGCAGATGAAGCAGTGCCTCCGGTATGGATGCATGATTGACCAAATACGAGCCTGACACTACGGACTGCACGCCGAGCATACGCAGGATAAACCCGATTTCGTCATTTACCCCACCGTCCACTTCTATTTCCTTGCCGGGAAATTGGTTTCTGAATTTGCGAATGCGCTGAAAACTCTCTTTGGGAAATTTGCCCCCACTTTGACCGGGTGTGGTGGTCATGATCAGTACGAAATCACACACGTCTTTGTATTCTTCAAACATGCGGATGTCTGTGCCGGATGTGAAAGCCATGCCCCATTTGGTGCCGGGTATTTTTGGTAAATCGAGCTTTTGCTTCAGGTTTTCATACTGAAAACACACGCGCTCCACGGGTATTTTTTTGATCAAGTCAATGTATTTGTGCGGCTCATCAGTAATAATGTGCACATCCATTGGCGTGGTGCTATACTGCCTGATCTTTTGGATGTCGTCAAATACGGCCGGATTGTCGTTGCAATCGATGTGGAAATAATCGATGTGGCATCTGTCCAAGTCGGCCACCAATTCTTCCAAGGGTTTTTCTTTATTGGAATATAAAGACGCTGATATTTTCATTCAATTCTGATCGGAGGCCAAAGATAGATTGATTTGAGAATTAGCCGACGTGCAAACAGATCAAACCAAGGAAGAACCGCTAATGTAAATGCATAGAACAAATCAACGTTAATGATTGTTAACAAGCCAACATTCCGATTACACCTGCGTAAGAACAAGCGTAATTCTCTTCATATTCATATTATTTCACTTGGAATCCCGGCATAGTCGGGATTCCTCGTTTTTGGGGAAATCGGAAGTGGGCTAAATTGGGCTTCAATTTCTTGAGCAAATGAAAATCGACCTGCGCAGCGATACCATTACCAAACCTACTCCGGCCATGCTAGAGGCCATGACGAGCGCCCCCGTAGGTGATGATGTATTTGGCGATGACCCAACGGTAAATGCTTTGCAGGAACGAATGGCTCGTTTGTTCGGCATGGAGGCAGCCATCTTCTGTCCGTCTGGCACTATGACGAATCAAATAGCCATGCGCATGCTCACTGAGCCGCAAGACGAGGTGATTTGCCATAAATACTCACACGTGTACATGTATGAAGTGGGCGGCATGATGTCCAATTCGGCCTTGTCGCCTAAACTGCTGGAAGGTGACCGGGGGAGAATCACGGCTGAGCAAATTGATCAAAGTATCAATCCTGACGATATTCATTATCCGGTGACCAAATTGGTGGTGCTGGAAAACACCATGAACAAAGGCGGGGGTTCGATCTACGATTTAGAAGAAATCAAAAAGATCCGATCAGTTTGCCAAAGACACAAGCTCAAACTGCATTTGGATGGAGCGCGACTCTTTAATGCACTAGTAGAAACTGAAGAAACACCAAGCCAATACGGCCAATTGTTCGATTCCATTTCCATCTGCTTCTCCAAGGGACTTGGTGCTCCGGTGGGTTCCGTCTTGCTAGGCTCGGCCACCGAAATCAAAAAAGCCAAGCGCATTCGCAAGGCATTTGGTGGGGGTATGCGACAGGCCGGTTATTTGGCTGCTGCCTGTCTGTATGCACTGGACAATCATGTAGATCGATTGAAAGAAGATCATGCACGTGCGCGGAAAATCGGGGAATTGTTGCGTAGCAAATCCTTTGTGTCTGACGTGTATCCGGTAGATACCAACATTGTGATTGCCGAACTGACGGGAATTGAGGTCCAAGATTTTCTCAAAAAATTGGCAGATAAAAACGTGTTTGCCGTGAAATTCGGATCTAATCTGGTGCGCTTCGTCACGCATCTAGACTTCATAGATGATCATTTGATGCGCTTTGAGGCTACTTTAAGAAATCTTTAAGGGAAGGTTAAGAAATCTTTAAGGCATTCGATCCTTATCCATATTTTTGCTGCCAATTTTTAACCGGAAATGAGAATCTTCAAGAGCATCTTCCTGATCATCAATTACAAGACTTTCTTGGTCACGTTAATGGCCGTAATAGCTACGTGGGTGTGTAAATACTACGAAGTGTATGCCGATTTTCCACTCACATTGATTGGGGTTGCCCTTGTATTCCCAGTGGTTTTTTCTATAGACAGTGCGTACAAGCGCCGCGAAAATGCACTTGCGCAATTGGGCGATTTTAAAAATCACTTGATGTCATTGTATCTGGCCTCCAAAGACTGGATTACTCCTGAGCAGAAAGGTTTTCAACAAGAATTGCGTACTGAAATCATCTCTACCTATGGTGCGCTTCGCAATCTTTTTACCAACAAAGAGCGCGATGTAGTGGTATTGGAGAATGAACTGTTTGAAAAAGTAGCGCGACTGTCTACACTTTGTCAAGATTTTAGAAAGTACGGCTTACAAGTGGGTGAAATGTCTCGCGTGAGCCAGTATATCAGCAAAATATCCGGCTCTATTGAGAGCATGAAAGTGGTGTTGCATTACCGCACACCTGTCACGCTGCGCGCCTATAGCACTGTGTTTATGTACAGCTTCCCTTTGCTCTATGCGCCCTATTTTGCTTATACATCTCAAGAATATCATTATGGATTGGAGTATATGATGCCTGTGCTTTACAGCTTCGTACTCATCAGTTTGGATAACATTCAGAACCACCTGGAGAATCCATTTGATCAGATCGGCGAAGACGACATCAAGTTTGATGTGGAGCTATTTGCCCAGCGATTGAAGTAACCTATCCCTGTTTCTTTTTGTTGAAAGACACCAGCTTCATGAGTTGGCCGGGTGTGGTGGTGACTAACGTAACGCCGAGAAACACGAGCAACATGGCCACCAGATGCTTCAACAGGAAGACTTCCCCGAAGAAAAGAATGGCCGTAAGTGTGGCGAACACAGGCTGTAAATAGATGAATGAACCCACCACAGAGGACGGCACGTGCAGTAGTGTCCACGAATTGAGGAAATACAAAATAATAGTGACGCCTATGATGGCATAGGCCGTGCTGTACCACACAGCAGGCGTAAACGTTGAAAAATCTACCGCCACGGCCTCCGACCACCCCACTGGCAGGGCAAACAGCAGCCCGAACGTAAAACACCAGGTAGTGACCGTGAGCGGATTGTACTTGGCTATCAGAGGCTTCACGATCACCAAGAAAAGTGCGTAGCTAGCACCATTCAGCAGTACATAAAAATCGCCGAGGGTGTCACCCCCGGTCTTACCCGACCTTAACACAATGATGAGCGCACCGGCCAGTCCGCAGGCGATACCCAGCACCTTGGTGTAAGTGATTTTCTCTTTGCTGATAATGCTCGCCCAGATCAACACGAGAATGGGCGTGAGTGTCATCATGATGGAACCGTTCACGGCAGAGGTTAAGCTGATGCCTTTGTAAAAAAGCAATTGGTTCACCGCAATGCCCGTGAGTCCGCACGCCACCAAACGCCAGCCATCCTGCTTCCAGTCAATCCGATCAGATGAAAAAATCCATTGAAAAATCCAGAAGACGACCAGCGCACACGAGATGCGAAAAATGATGAATCCGAATGGGCCGACATAATTCGGAACCACGATCTTCAATACACTAAAATTGATCCCGTACAGCAAGCTCACCAGCGTAAGCGCCCCGTAGGTTTTGATCTTCAGCCAATTCACGCCGCAAAACTGTATATTTAATCCATCACTAAATAGAAGGACGCATGCGAAACTTGTTAATACTTCTTGTAATTGCTTTCGGCACGGCGTGCACTAGTGCCGAGGTGGAGACACTAAAGGCAGAAAATGAAGCGCTTAGAGCAGAAGTGGCCAAATTGCAAAGCATCGCTCAAAGTGAGGCCGCCAATGCGCGTGAAGCAGAAGCAAGGGCCAAAATGGCATTAATTGAAGCAGAGAAAGCGGCATTGCAATCTCGCGAGGCAGAGATGCAGGCGCAGGAAACCCTTAAAAAATGCAAAGGTAAATAAACACCCAAGCCGGTAACTTCGCCTCGTGAAACATAGCAACGCGCTCCTCTTCGCCATCCCTACGGTTATTTGGGGTTCCACGTATTATGCTATCAAGTTTCAAATAGGCGAGGTAGACCCGCTGTGGTCCATTTGCTACCGATTTTTTCTCGCAGGACTTATCCTATTAGCCTATAGCAAATGGCGAAAACTGGATCTGCACTTTACCGGACACCAGCACTTGCGCATCATGCTACAGGCCACCATGCTTTTTGGCTTCAATTATTGGTTTGTGTACATCGCCGAAATGGAGTTGACGAGCGGCTTGGTAGCTGTGGCCTTTTCGGGGGTCATTTTTCTGAATATTCTTTTTGCAAAAATATTTCTTGGGAAAAATGCCAGCGCTAAAGTGTACATCGGGGCATTGCTGGGCGTGGTAGGCACGGCACTCCTGTTTTACGAAGACTTGAATCAGATTTCATCAGCAGATTTGCCGGTAGCCAGTTTGATACTGTGCTTTTCGGCGGTCGTAATTTACTCGCTGGGCAACATTATCTGGGTCACCAATAAAGCGCGCAATATGCCCATCGTACAAACCAATGCATTTGGAATGGTATATGCGGCTATTCTCATGGCGATCCTTGCGGCTATTACTGGCTCACCGCCTGATTATATCCCCACCTTCGAATACCTCGGTTCGCTGATCTATCTATCCATTTTCGGAACCATCATCGCCTTTGGGGGCTATCTCTCGCTCATTGACAACATCGGTGCAGACCGTGCCGCGTATGTCAACATCGTCATTCCGGTCATAGCGGTTTCCCTGTCAGCCATTTTCGAGTCATATCAGCTCACGGCACTCGTTGGTGTGGGTATGGCGCTCATATTGGTGGGCATTTATATCGTTTTGAAAAAATAGGTCGGTTACATTTAAGCCATGTTTGAAGACGTCTCTCCCCTTGCCGAACGTATGCGTCCGTCCACGCTAGAAGACCTGATCGGTCAGGAGCATTTGGTAGGCGAAAAAGGCGTATTGCGACAAGCCGTTCGGTCAGGACAAGTCCCTTCCATGATCTTGTGGGGACCTCCGGGCACGGGCAAAACAACCATTGCCAACATCATCGCCAATCAGGTTAAGCGACCCTTTCATACACTCAGCGCCATTAGTGCGGGAGTCAAGGACGTACGCGATGTGATCAACAATGTGCGATCAGGCACCAAAGCCATTTTGTTTATTGACGAAATTCATCGGTTCAACAAAGCACAGCAAGATGCCTTGTTGGGAGCGGTAGAAAAAGGCACAATTACCCTCATTGGTGCCACTACTGAGAATCCCAGTTTTGAAGTGAATGCTGCCTTGATTTCCAGGTGTCAGGTGTACACGCTCAAGGCGCTAGGCAAGGAATCTTTGGAAGCAATTGTGAAAAAAGCGATGACCGATGATCATGATCTCAAAAAGATCAAAATCAAGCTGAAAGAAACTGAGGCGCTTTTCAATTTATCCGGTGGAGATGCCCGCAAAGTGCTCAACCTCTTTGAACTGGTGGTGAAAAGCGAAGGCACAGAATCAGTCACAATCACCAATGAAAAAGTGACAGCTGTGGCGCAGCGAAAAACAGTGCTCTACGACAAGAAAGGCGAAATGCATTATGACATCATTTCGGCTTTTATCAAGTCCATCCGCGGGAGCGACCCCAATGCGGCGGTGTATTATTTGGCACGTATGATTGAAGGCGGGGAAGATGTGAAATTCATTGCGCGTCGGTTGGTGATTTTAGCGTCTGAAGACATTGGCAATGCGAATCCCACGGCCCTGGTTTTGGCCACAAATGCCTTTCAGGCGGTGAACCTGATAGGTTATCCGGAAGCGCAAATCATTCTCTCTCAATGTGTGACGTATCTAGCCTCTTCACCAAAAAGCAATGCCTCGTATGTGGCCATCAACCAAGCCCGAAGTGAAGTACTGAAAAGTGGTGACTTGCCTGTGCCGATGGCGCTCCGCAATGCGCCGACTAAATTCATGAAAGAAGAAGGCTATGGCAAGGGCTACCAATATGCGCACGACCATGAAATGAACTTTGCCAACTTCGAATTTCTACCCAAAGAACTCAGCGGCACGAAATTCTACGAACCCGGGAATAATGCGCGGGAAGAGGAATTGCGCAGGTTTTTAAAGGCAAGGTGGAAGGAGAAGTATGGGTATTAGGATTGATGATTTATTGATTTGATGATGTGATAATTTGAAGATAGCATGAGTGATATTCTAGACTTATCTAAATCTTAAATAGACAAGATATTTTCCAAACAAAGGACAAAAAACTATTCCCTACCCTAAATCAATAAATATGGACATCACAATAACTCTTGAAAATAAAACCAGTTATACAGACGTACTAAACGGTGTGACTGAGGAATTAATTAAATCTGGAAACGAAATAGCAATCCGAGACAATAAAATAAAAATTGTCACATGTTCAGAATTTTGTTCACGAACAAGTTTTAACCCAAAATTGTCATTAGGTATTTTTTCTAATGACCGCCATTAGGATTT
>ERZ1066134.145-NODE-145-length-65919-cov-9.564724_pt1 | contig 65919 bp, 56 predicted proteins | sample MGYA00382781_ERZ1066134 | MGnify/ENA primary metagenome ERZ1066134 (study PRJEB33369, sample SAMEA5778364) | biofilm metagenome | biome: Industrial cooling water; feature: Water cooling tower basin; material: Biofilm | place: United Arab Emirates | collected... | reverse complement strand
ATATACAATGGGGTGACCTGCAGTGGGGTAGATAGTGGCTGTATCAACACCTGCTTCAACTAAACGTTGCTTCACGGCTTCGGCACAGGCAATCATATCCTGCTTATGTTCACTGCGTGCACTTACAGATGGTATGCGGAGGAGTTGTAACAACTCTTCTAAGAAACGCTCCTTGTGTTGTTGCTGATAATCGTTCCAGGCTTGCATAATTATAATTTGAAATTTGAGAATTGATTCACCTGTCTGCAGACAAACAGGTATGAACTAATATGGATGCTGCGAATGTAGTGCATAAAATTTTACGGAAGAATGATGGAAAGTTGCATGTAAGAAGGTTCTTAAACAGCAAAAGGAAAGGAAGGAGGGGTAAGGTTAAAGGAATGTGAAAAGAAGTTAATGTGCAAAAAATGTATATCACAAATGGGGTTTCCTCGTTTACTTTCGTGATTCCATTATAATAGCAGCCTCTGCCGGTTCTACTTCCTGCTTGCCCATGTGAAGATGTTACCGACAGGGGCTGCGACTATTATACAGCTTTCCGGAACACAAGATGCACATTGAGTAAACACCACAGAACTGTTGCAGCTAATAAAATAAATTTGATTAGTGCAAAAAACCATACAAGAAAAGCATTTGTTGCTGATACATGCTGTTCAAGTTGCAGCAGCATGAAATAATTTTCAACTACATCACAAAAACCGGCAGTGAGTGCAGCCATACCAAGCGTTCTTGAAATACCAGCTGGAAACTGCTTTTGTTTTGTGCTGATGAAGGTGCAATAACTGTAAAGAAATAATGAATAGAAGATAATGAATACGAAATCAATATAAGTGTTGGTGATGGCGTGCCTGATTAAGTCAGGCGATTCTTTAAGATGCTTCCACACATTTATTATTTTAGAAGCTTGCTTAGTTGTTTTTGCCAATTCCAAACTTACAATACCTGCTTTGCTCACTGGTGTTATGAGCGGAGCACCGTGCCAACGCATCACAGCAATCATAACCATTGTGACGGTAAGTAAAAAAAGCAGTAATCGAATGGGGTTCATTATGAACAGAAAAATTTATAAATGCAAAGCATTCCCTTGCGCCTCTGCGTCTTTGCGTGAAACAGTAGTTCTATAAAGCTTCATATTGTTGCTGTACAAACTCCCAGTTCACTACTTTCCACCATTCAGTAATGTAATCAGCCCGGCGGTTTTGGTATTTGAGATAATAGGCATGTTCCCATACATCCAATCCAAGTAGTGGAGTTCCTTTAATGTCGCTTACATCCATAAGTGGATTATCCTGATTAGATGTAGAACCGATTTTTAATTGCTTGTCTTTATCAGCATAGAGCCATGCCCATCCGCTGCCGAAACGGTTTTTGCCGGCGTCTGCAAATTGTATTTTAAAAGTTTCTGTGCTGCCAAATGTTTTTACCAATGCATCATTAAATTTTTTACTGCTTGGTTCACTGCCGCCCGGTTTCATGCATTTCCAGAAGAGTTCATGATTGTAATGACCACCTGCATTATTGCGCATTTTAGCTGAATATTTGGATATATTCATTAACACATCTTCAATGGGTTTATTCGTATCTGCCTTTTCTGCAACCGCTGCATCTTTTGCATTTTTAGCATAGGCACTTGCATGTTTGCTGTAATGAATTTCCATTGTCATAGCATCAATTACAGGTTCTAAAGCGGTATAGGCATAAGGCAATACAGTTTGTTCAAAACCTGTTACAAGTGGAGCACTGTTGATTACTTTAGCTGCGGTACAGCCGGCAATAAGATCCGTACCTGCCATTGAGGCGAGTGAAATAGCAGCTGTTGTTTTTGCTGATTGTGTTAAAAAACTTTTGCGTGAATACTTGTGTGGCATAACAGATGAATTGAACTATGAAGTTACAATCATTCTGTTTATTACACTTTTTGTTTTTGCCCGAAGAATCGATCCAGTTTAAGTCTGCGGAAAGTTCTGTAATAAAACTCAGCATTAAAGAGTTGTGAATCCTGCATAGCTTTATATGTTAGAAAGGCCCCAATGGCTACCAGCAAAAATGTACTGAGCCACATACCTACGCCAGGTACCAAAACACCCTCTTTTACCATTTTTTCACCTGTGGTATTGGTGATATGAAAAACTATAAAAAACAATACAGAAATAACCAGCGGTAATCCAATGCCCCCTTTACGGATGATAGAACCCAGTGGCGCACCTATCAGAAATAAAACTATACAGGCGAGTGATAAGGAAAATTTGCGATGGCGCTCCAAATCGTGTAAGCGGATTTGTTTTTTCTGCTCTACATAGTCATAGCTTAGCATTTCTACCTGGCTCTTAAATGAATTTGCTTTGCTGGATACGGAAGAGTAAACCATATAGCGGTTCGAATCTGCCACTAATTCTTTTGTTGTTTTAAATGTAAAATTGGTATCCACTTTTTTTCGAAAAGTACTGTCACTGAAGTTAAAAGGAGTAACTGCCGAATAATCTCGCTGAGCACGGTACTTTACTGAATCATTTCTTTTCTGCATCGAATCAACTACTCTGGAAAGCTGCTGCAAACTCAGCATTTTATAGTAATTTTTAAATGTGGAATCTGCAGATTTAGTGAGTTTGAATGAGCTTAGGTCGAAAACTTTTTTATACTCTTTAAAGCCCAAACGGTAGTAATCTGTATTTACAGTACCTGACTGACCTTTTTCCTGATTACGCCATCCGTTTCTTAAATTAAAGTACAGAAAACGCTGATCTGGCGAAACCTGCATAGTGCCTTCTTCTGCTACTATGATATTATCCTGCAGTATATAGCTGTGTTCATAAATTACCACGTTATAAATAATTGAGTCTTTCTGCTTGCTTCCAATCTTAATAGTATATCCATCCAGCTTATTGTAAAACACACCTTCTTTAATGTCAAAGGCCGGTTTTGCTACACGTATATCATAAAGCAGTGTACGCATTTTCAGTTCAGCTACGGGAATCATATAATTGGCAAATAAAAAAGCCACTACAGCAAGCAATCCCGATACAACAAACAAAGGCCGCATAAAGCGTATGAGCGGAATACCTGCACTCTTAATAGCTACGAGTTCAAATGTTTCGCCAAGGTTACCAAAGGTCATGATGGACGATAACAGGATGCCTAATGGTAACGCCAGAGGAATAATTGTAGCACTCACATAAGAAATAAATTTAAGCAGCGTCATTACATCCACACCCTTACCTACAAAGTCATCAATATACAGCCAGAAAAATTGTATCACTAATATGAATACAGCAATAAAGAACGTTGCTAAAAACGGTCCTATAAAAGCTTTTATAATAAGTTTGTCTAATTTTTTAATCACAGTAAATACATCCCATGCAGGATCAGGCAAAAATAAGTCTTTCAGCTTTTGAGTTGGAATTAGTTACAAACCCTCAGTGGATTTTAACAAAGAATGGAGTTATTCAAAAAGTTTACACACTTTTTGGGAGTGTTAGTGAAGCTTATAAATTAACTCCAGGGTTACAAAGTTTACCGCCGGTAATTACAAATCTTTCGCCCAAAATTTCAAAAGGTGAAAATTATAAAGGCTTGCCCTATGTTATGCTGGATTTTCCCAGGTGTTTTGGTAAAGATGATGTATTTGCAATTCGGTCTTTTTTTTGGTGGGGGCATTATTTCAGCATTACTCTTCATTTAAAAGGAAAATACCTGGTACAGTTTTCTCCTTCTTTGTTAAAGGCTATTGATAAACATGGGTTTCATGATTGGTACATAAATGAGTCAAATGAAGAATGGAGTCATGATGTTAAATCTTCTATGGTAAAACTCAAGCCTAATGCTGTTTTAACAGACAGGGTAATCCTGAAGTTGTCAAACAAAATTGATTTAGAACAATGGGATCAGGCGGCTGAGTTTTATAAAGAGCAATTCAATTTGCTCATGAATATGCTGCGGAATTAATTGCCTAAACGGTGAAAGAGTTCTTTGATTTGATATTCCCAAAGTTGGCTTTGGTCTTTAATTTCTTTTTTATCGGCAAAGTCTTTTATAACCAGTATTGTTTGATTGGAAATTTCTGTTTTTTCAATTCTAAATTCAAAGTATTCATCTTTTGACATGTGCAGCCAGCGATAACGCACATACTTATTTTCTTCTTTTTCAAGCAATTCTGCTTTTTCTTCTACGCCGTTCCAGCTGAAAACATAAATACCATCACGCTCATCTACTTTATCTGCAAACCATTCCTGCATTGCAGATGGGTTCAGTAAAAATTCGTAAAGGATTACAGGAGAACATTTTACAGGAAACTCAAGTGTATATAAAACTTTTTTACTCATTTAAGGTGACCCACTTATAGGCGGTGGATATGCAATAATAAAGAATTAATGGACTGAACAAAATTTTTGAGCTTTTATTTTTGTTTAATTATTTGTTGTTCTTTTTTCCACAAAAATGCTTGTAATTACTTGTTATACAGGCGATTCTGCAAAAATTTTTGGTAGGGAGTCCAAGAAAGTCTAAATTAGAATTGGTTTTTAGAGTAACTGCAAAAAATAAACTCATTAATCAGGCGTTTGAAACAAATTAATTTATGTTGACAAATCATTAAACGCCAAAACCTTTTAAAACCATTTGCTTATGAGCATGCGCCAGCTTAAAATTACCAAATCAATCACCAACCGTGAGTCGCAAAGTCTTGAAAAGTATTTGCAGGAAATCGGTAAGGTGGAGCTTATTACCCCTGAAGAAGAGGTAAAACTTGCTGAACGTATCAAGCAAGGCGATCAGCGGGCCCTTGACCGGTTAACCAAGGCCAATCTCCGCTTTGTAGTTTCAGTAGCCAAACAGTATCAAAATCAGGGGCTTTCCTTGCCTGATCTTATCAATGAAGGAAATCTCGGACTCATCAAGGCTGCGCAACGTTTTGATGAAACACGTGGATTTAAATTTATTTCTTATGCTGTTTGGTGGATTCGTCAAAGCATTCTGCAGTCTCTTGCAGAACAATCAAGGATTGTTCGCCTGCCTTTAAATAAAGTGGGGCTCACCAACCGAATAAGCAAAGCATTTTCTCAGTTAGAACAGGAGTTTGAACGTGAACCCTCTGCTGAAGAACTGGCTGAAGCACTTGATCTTGAAATTGAAGATGTTGCTTCTACCCTCAGTATGTCTAACAGGCACGTGAGTATGGACTCTCCATTAGGCGAAGGTGAAGACAATACTTTGATTGATGTTATGCATAACCCCAATGCAGAAAGTACTGACGGTGAATTAGAACACAAACAATCACTGCAAACTGAAATAGACCGTTCCCTTAAAACCTTAACGGAGCGCCAGCAGGAAGTTATTCGTTATTTCTTTGGTATTGGGGTAGATCATCCGCTCAGTCTGGAAGATATTGGCGAACGCTTTAACCTCACCCGTGAGCGTGTACGTCAAATCAAAGACAAAGCCATCAGCAAACTCAAGACAAATACACGTTGTAAACATTTAAAAGGATATCTCGGATAAGAAAAAATTTACTCATTATAAACAAACCCCTGATATAATCATCAGGGGTTTGTTTTTTTATTTAACATCATTCTGTAGTTGCAGTACAGGATTTGCAAACGTATAATTCGGTTTGTATGGCTGCTTGCTTAAAATTCTGAGTAAATCTTTTTCCAGCGACTCTACAGGATACTCTATAAAGCGGTTAATCTCCGTATTATTTTCATAAACGATAAGCGTAGGCACACGAGTAATGTTTAATCCTTTTTCTTCATGCTCCGGGCTTTGTTTGTACAGGCTGTCAACATTGCTCACCATCACTATTTTTATTTGTTCATCACGTACATTACAGTAATCCAATACTTTCAGAATACGTGGCACTTCTCTTTTACTATCACCACACCATGTACCGAGAAACAGCAAAAATTGTTTTTGATTCATGTTTTGTTTTAAGGCACTTATGAGCGAAGTGTCTACTTTGTAATTGAAATAATTGTTATTGAACCATGCGGCAAACGGCTCACGGTTAAGTGCTTCACGTGTACAGCAGCCCAGCAGCATAGTATTGCCATTTTTATCTTTTGTTAGTTGATTGATGGTTGTTTGTGAAAAACTGAGAAAGCTGATGCATACAGCTATACTCAAAAGAAATATTGATTTCATTTTAAATTAGTTTTGTTGTTTGATAATGTTGTTGAGCCTGTTTATCTGCTCAACAGATGCAATTATTCCCATGCATACTTAAAAAACAGGTATGCAGGTAATTTTATGCAAATACAATCACAGTAAAATTTGAAGTAAGAAAGCAATTAAATTCTGGGTGGCTGAAAGATGGAGTAAGCCATATCAAGAATGGGTTTGTCTGTTGCAGTTGAATAGCCATTTGAATAATTGATAGTTGCAACAGGCTCAGCAGTATTAGTGAGCTGAAAAAATTCTTCAGTGTAATTTTTTAATTGATGCTGATGTAATGGAACTGCGTTGGAACTTTCTTTTGCAACCGCTTTTGCCAGCTTGGTATCACAACCGCAATCCTCTGTATTTGTAACTGCTGCTGTAAGGCGGCATTCCATATAATCCATCATCTTCCCGTATTGAAACACAAAAAAAATGAACAGAAAAATTATGGAAATTATTTTTTTCATTGTTGCAAAACTACAATTACCCATTTACCTGTGCAAGCATTCTTTTATTGATTTGGTTGGCTCCGTCAGAATGGCTTCTCCCGGCAGTGCCTGCTTTACTGGCCGGAAAGTGTTGTTCAATCTGTCCCTTGCCTGCACTGTGGTTCAAGCCCAGAAAACTACCTGATCTTTACTTACATTTGCTCCCCCAAAGCGAAATACTATGTTTCAGAATTTAAGTGAACGTTTAGAGAGTGCGTTTAAAAACATTAAAGGTGAAGGTCGAATAACTGAGCTCAATATTGCAGCTACGGTAAAAGATATACGCCGTGCTCTTGTAGATGCGGATGTAAACTTTAAAATTGCAAAAGAATTTACTGATACAGTTAAGGATAAAGCACTGGGTCAAAAAGTATTACTTGCTGTAAATCCCGGCCAGCAGATGGTGAAAATTGTGCAGGATGAACTTACCCAACTTATGGGCGGCAGTGAGGCTGAATTTGACATAAAAGGAGCTCCGGCAGTAATTCTCATTGCCGGTTTACAGGGAAGTGGTAAAACAACGTTCAGCGGCAAACTTGCAAACTATCTTAAAAGCAAAAAAGGAAAAAGCCCTTTACTTGTAGCAGCAGATATCTATCGTCCAGCGGCTATTGACCAATTAACGATATTGGGCGGACAGATAGGTGTTGATGTGTATAGCGAGCGTGAAAATAAAGATGCAGTAATCATTGCTCAAAACGCTATCAAAGAGGCTAAAGCCAAGAATAAAAATGTAGTAATTATTGATACTGCCGGCCGCCTTGCAATTGATGAAATACTCATGACCGAAGTGGCGAATATCAAAAATGCCGTTTCCCCGAATGAAATCCTGTTTGTTGTAGATAGTATGACGGGTCAGGATGCGGTAAACACAGCCAAAACATTTAACGAACGTCTAAATTTTACTGGTGTTGTTCTAACCAAATTAGATGGAGATACACGTGGTGGTGCGGCACTTTCCATTAAATACACCGTAAATAAACCAATTAAATTTGTAAGCAGCGGCGAAAAAATGGAAACACTCGATGTGTTTTTTCCCGACCGTATGGCACAGCGTATCCTTGGTATGGGCGATATTACTTCGCTTGTAGAAAAGGCACAGGCACAGTTTGATGAAGAGGAGGCAAAAAAGCTGGAAAGGAAAATCCGTAAAAACCAGTTTGATTTTGAAGATTTTAAAAACCAGTTGGAGCAAATTAAAAAAATGGGTAATCTCAAAGATCTCATGGGCATGATACCCGGAATGGGTAAGGCCATCAAGGACGTTGATATAAAAGATGACGCATTTAAAGGCGTAGAAGCAATTATTAATAGTATGACACCCTTTGAACGTAAAAACCCCGATGCCCTCAACCAAAGCCGCCGTTTGCGCATTGCCAGAGGGGCAGGTAAGGATATTTCAGAGGTAAATGCATTTATGAAACAATTTGAGCAAATGAAGCAAATGATGGGTATGATGAATAAAATGCCCATGGGTAAGATGATGCCGGGTATGGGCCGTCGGTAAAATTTTGTTTAATGAGGTTGGATAATTTAAAATCTACCCTTAAATTTGCCGCCTTAGTTAACCTTATTTATTCACGCATTTAAATTTTAATTTACGATGCCAGTTAAAATCCGTCTGCAAAGACACGGGTCAAAAAAAAGACCCTTCTATTTCATCGTAGTGGCTGATGCAAGAGCCCCCAGAGATGGAAAATTCATTCAGAAAATCGGTACTTACAATCCTGTAACAGAACCTGCTGTAGTACAAATTGACCGCCAAAAAGCACTCGAATGGTTGCATAAAGGCGCTCAACCAACAGACACTGTTCGCAAGATTCTTTCAAACAAAGGTGTACTTTATCTGAAGCATTTGTTGCGTGGTGTGAGCCTCGGTTTATTTGACCAGGCTGCTGCCATGGAAAAATTCCAGTCATGGCACTCTGAGCACGAAGCTACTGAAGCTAAAAAAAGAGAAGAAGCACGCAAAGCAAGATTTGCTAAGCGTGGTACTTACACCGGTCGCCGCCCTGCTCCACGTAGTAAGCAGGAAGGTGGTGAAGCGCCTGCCTCTGAGTAAGAAAGATGAAATTGTAATAAAAAATCCCTCCTGTTCATCAGGAGGGATTTTTTTTGAGTTTTTATTAAATGATAACATTTTTATTTTTAAGAACCCTATGAAAATCAAATAAATAGAATTTTAGAAAGCCTTCAGCTTTATAAGTATTATGTCAAATAAATATCCCCTTTTTTGAAAAATGACGATTAAATTCTCTCCTTTATAAGGGTAAATTTTAAAAAATATACATATTTACACTTATTTTTTTTATTTTTATGCCGCCTGTAATTATGATATAATTTTAAGACCATGGTCTTGTGAAAACCGAAATCTGTGCTGCTGATTTTTCCCTGTGCCCATTACTTAATTATATATCTCCTTGCAGTGCTTCAATTTTTGCAGTAAAAATTTACTGTAAAACTGTTTAAGGCTGTTTAAGACAAGTAAATGTCTGTTGCCTGTACGCTCATTTTTGATTTGCACTCGCCTTATCATCAACACAATTTTTTGGCATTATTTGTTTAATTAACAAACAATATCTATGGAAAAATTTCTATTTACAGTAATTGTAATAACATTCTTTTTTTCCGGGGCTTTTGCTCAAAAAACATGGGATGGCGGTGCCGGTACTAATAACTGGAATGATGGCAATAACTGGAACCCAAATGGTGTACCTGCATCTGCTGATGCAGTAACTATAGGAAATGGGGTAACGGTTATATTAAATACATCAACCACAATCGCTTCCTTAACAGTAGGTGGCGGTACTTCAGGTCAATTAACTATTGGTAATAACAATACAAACAGAACACTAACAGTAACAGGAAGTGTTACTGTTAATACGGGTGCAATTTTAACTTCAACAGGTAATGGAGGTAATCTATTATTAATTGGAGGTAATCTTACCAACAATGGAACGTTTACTGATAATAACGGAGACGTAGATGTTGTTTTTAATGGTACTGCAAATCAAACAATTAGTGGCACAGGGCCCACAACAAGCTTCAACTTTATAGAAATCAATAATTCAGGTGCTGCAAACAATAACATAGTTGATATAACTACTCCTTCTTTTTCTGCGGTTTCCGATTTCTTGTATTTGACGGATGGTATTTTCAGATTAAGCGCCAACGTTTCCATAACACCATTTGCAAGTACCGGTTATATTCACATACCGGCAGGATGTGGGCTTTGGAATAACGGAGGCATCATTAATACTTTTGGTTTTGAATTTGTTGTAGCAGGCACTTTGCATGTATCCGGCGGTACAACCAATATTGGAGGAGCTGTTAATGATTTACTGGTTTATATTTCAGGGTCTCAGTTGATCATTGAAGGTGGTACTTTGAATGCAGTTGGTTCAATTAGACCAGATATTACAGGAACGAGTACTGTTAATTATAGCCAATCCGGAGGTATAGTTAATTGTGGATCTTTGGGTACCACTTCCACTACAACCGGTGTATTTGATATTTCAGTGGCTGGTTCTTCATTTACAATGTCAAATGGAAGTATTGTAATTATTCGTGCCAATAATTCTTTTGCAGGAGCCGATTATTTGAATCTGGCTGCCACAACTAATGTAACAGGCGGTACAATTCAAATAGGGAATTCAAGTACGCCTTTATCAGAAGTAATTGATATTAACAGTACTGCTCCTTATTTTAATTTTGTCGTTAATACAAATAATTCACCCACAGCAAGGCTTTTAAACAATAATCTTTTTGTAAGCAATGATCTTAGCATCAACGGTATTTTGAATGCTAATAATCTAACTATAAATGTTGTTCGAAACTTTGTAAATAATGGAACTTTTATACCGGGCACAGGAACTGTAATATTCAATGGCACTGCAGCTCAAATAATTTCTGGCGGCACTTCCACAACTTTTAATAATATCACATTCAATAATACCTCCGGTGGCATTACTCTTGCTCAATCCTGCAGTGTAAATGGTGTGGCTATGTTTACCAATGGTATTGTAACTACCACTCCTGCAAATTTATTAACCATGAACGCCGGATCATCAGTAAGTGGTGGATCAGTTACCTCACATGTAAGCGGGCCCATGGCAAAAGTTGGAAACACAGCGTTTACATTCCCGGTAGGTAATGGTACATTTTACAGAACAATCGGCATAGGTACACCATCCGCATCATCTACGTTCAGAGCACAGTTTTTCAGAACAAATCCTGTAACTGCAATTGCTCCATCTACTTTAGGTCCAGGACTTTCACGCATCAGCAGATGTGAATACTGGAATCTTGAACGTACTGCAGGTACAGGTAATGCTACAGTTACTTTATCATGGGGTACAAACAGCGGATGTGGTGCAGGAGCGTATGTAAATGATCTCCCCGGTTTACGTGTTGCAAGGCATACGGGGGGGGGGAGGCTTTTGGTCAAACCAAAATCAATCGGCTTCATCTGGCACAGTTGCTGCCGGTACTGTTACATCAGGTACCGTTACTGCATTCAGTTCATTTACTTTAGCTGCTGCAGGTATATTTAATCCATTACCGGTAGAGTTGAGTCCTTTAACAGCGGTTAAATCAGGTACGTCTGTTATACTTGAATTCAGTAATTATAATGAGCAGGATGTTGCGTATTATGTATGGATGCGTTCTGAAAACGGAAGAGACTTCAAATCTGTTCAAGCCCAATCACCAAAGGAAAACCGGGGAGCATCTGTTACGTACAATCTTTCAGACCCCATTGCAAATGAACAGACTGTTTATTACAGGGTAAAAGTGGTACTTAATAGCTCAGAAGAGTTGAACAGCAGCATTGTAAAAGTGAGCAACAGTAATGTAAAAGACTGGATTGTACTTGGTAATCCTGTAACCAATAGTGAACTGGCACTGCAACTGAATAAATTTGAAAACGGCAAGTATGATCTCTTACTTTTAAACAGTAATGGTAAGCGAATGATGCAGCAGCAACTTGTTATCAACAGCAGTTTTCTTAGTACAACCATTCAATTACCACAAGGTATAAACAGCGGTGTTTATTATTTGATACTTACGGGTAATGGGGAACGGATGTCAAAAACCATTGTTATTCAATAAAAAAAAGGCCGTATTTAAAGCGGCCTTTTTTTTATCGTAACCTGTCCATACTTTTTATCAGGTTCTCATCTTTTCGAATGCCCAGCCAGGCAAGAAATAAGAATAACGGTATAAGTAAAGTAAAGATGGATGTAAGTAAAAAGTTGCCGGTGGTAAAATGTTTAAGCTGCAGAATATAAACTGTAATTGTAATGAGCTGTAACAGTAAAGCCACTATTGTAATTTGCTTTTGCAGTTTTCTGTTTTTAAACATGAAAAGTGCAAGGAGTGCTGCCAGCGCTACAGCAACTGAAAGAATCATCAGCACAAAATGTGACTGGCCGTTCAGCCGTTCAAAAACGTTGTTTTCTTTAACGCCGCTGTAAAATGAAAACCTAATGCTTGCAATGGAAGCTCCTGCAGTTAATAATAACCAGATTGATTGAATACGTTGTATCATAAAAAAAGGAATTGACGGCAAAGCTATCAATTCCGGGTTATAAAGGGGATATAAGTTTATCAGAAACCTGCTTTTATAAACGGATACGTTTGAATTTCTTTTCCGTTTACATAGCGAATAAAATATTGTCCAGGGAGTAAATCTTTAATCTGTAACTGCATCGTTTGTTGCAGGGTTGATGTTTGATATACGACCTTACCGTCAACCGTAATGATTTGAAGGCTGTTGCCATATGACGGTGGTGCTGCTAATTGAAGCGTGAGTATGGTGGAAGCAGGAACAGGAAATAATTTTACAACAGCGTTGGATTCAAAAATAAGTTTTTGGATGTTTGTATAAGCTGTTGCACCTGTTTTATCTTTTATTCTGATACGGTAATAATTAACTCCGCTGTATGGCTTTTCATCAGTTAGTGAATAAAAGGCAAAGCCTGTAGTTTTTTGTGATGCAGTTGTTCCTATGTCTGAGAATATACGTCCATCATAACTTCTTTCAACAATGTATAATTCTGCATCCTTATCGTTTTCAATGTTCCATTTAATAACAGCCGTTTTGTTTACAGCCGCTGCACTCCATTCAATACTTGAAACCGGTAAAACATTGTTTGGAATGCGTGAAGCCAGTGTAAATCTGTAATCACCTCCTGCGGGGGGAGTAAAACTTCCAACAGTTATATCTGAAGTAACCCAACCAAAGCTTGCGGTACCAAGAACTGCATTAGACACTCCAGCAGGCTCCCAGCGAAAGCCGGCATTATTACGATAATGTGCAATGTTAAGTGATGTCCAGTCTGCAGCATTGGTGCTGATGTAACTTTGAGTTCTCCATGATAAACTTAAAACAGCATCATCATCAGTAGAACCACCCGGCACATCCGAAGTTATTTCCCAATATTCTACACCGCTTACTCTGTTAAGCGGCGGGTTTTGTCTGTTTGAACGATCAAATGGTACTGCTCTGAAATATTCTGCAGTATATCTTGCTGTGTTTGCATTTATCTTATTGATGCGTATAGGCGCATAATAATCAACAGCACCTCCATCTTTACCTACGGGCCACAGATAATCAGTAGAAGCCAGATTGGTAAACCGCTCTAAGCGTCCGTTAATGAAATGCGGAAAACTTCCGCTTGAAATGCCGCCTGCAAATGTGGTTTGAATGGCATTAACAGCGCCATTACTTACATATACTTTATTAACCCCCGTTGTAAATACACCTCCGTTTAAAAAAAGATTATCCCGTACTTCAATATTACTTCCTAAGCTAATACCGGTAGTTCCATCCATTGTAAGGTCGAAAAATCTTGTAGGGCCGGTTATTGTTTGTAATGCTGATGCACTGAAATAAACATGCCCTGTGCTGTTTACATCATAAGCCCCTCCGGCAGTAGCATCAGTCCAGTTGCTTACAGGTCCTGCGGGGTTCGTTAGAATATCAATGCGGCCATTATCAGTGATGAGAGAAGTGCCTGTAAAAGAAATACCACCCTGTATTACAAGACGGGTGCCGGCAGTACAGTTTAAACGTACATTAGTGGCAGTAACTACGGCCTGTGCAGTAACTTCATGCAGAAGGCCCAAAAAAAGACTTATGTAAATCATTTTCTTCATATCACTCCTTTGCGGTTTGATAAAACTAATAATGGTTTACAAAAGGATTGGATAACAACTTAATAAACGGTACGTAGGATTTACTGAACTGTATGTTTTCCCAAATAAAAGATAAATGTAAATGTGCGTTAGTTCAATTTATATCCCTAATAAAGGTGATTTTTTACTGGTTTGTTCCCATTTTTTTCAAAATTTCAGCTATTTGCCTTTCCAGAACAAGGATTTTTTGATCCTGAAGTTCTAATTTTTTTTGTTGTTGTTCAATGATTGCCTGCTGCTCCTGGATGGCTTTAGTAAGCACCGGTACCATGCCTAAATAGTTGATGGCTTTGTAGGTTCCTGATTCAGGATTGTTATTTGTTATATCGCCGCTTTTATTGAGAACGAAAGTTTGATTAAATACTAATAATGGGAATACCTTTTCAAATTCCTGCGCAATAAAACCGGTTTGACGTTCTTTGGGAAAATTCATGCCGCTGAATGCAATGCTGTTGAAATCATAATCTTTTACCTCAATCATTTTTATTTTTTCCAACACAGTGGATGAAGCAATAATGTTTTTCTTAAAACGGATGTCCGATGGATTTGAAAAGACTCCTGTTACAGTTACGTTGCCTTCAAAATAACCTGCAAAGCTGCCTGCTTTTGTAACATTGCTGTATACACCTATATGAGTGCCGCCTGCGGCGGGGTCAATAAAGTTATAGCTGCCATACTTATTACCACTGCCCGTTCCTGTAAGTGTATTAATATTACCATAATGAAATCCGTTGCCACTGTTGTTAATTACTGTTTCATTTCCTGCCTGGTTGCCGGCACCTGTTCCAGTAAGAAAAGTATATTGACCCCAATGAATACCGCCGCCACTGTTTGAGATAGAATCAACCGAACCAAAAATATTTCCGTTTGCAGTGCCTTCAATTTTGTTTTTTGTGCCACTGATAAGAGTAGATAATGAAGTGTTGAAGAAATTATATGTGCCGGTTACTGTGCCTTGCCCGCCATTGAAAAAATAATTGGAGGTACCAAAAGTATAATTGCCAGCTTGAAACATCTGATTGAGCGTTCCGTGGTTGAATGCACCGTTATTATTAGAAACTACTCTTACGCCGGCGCTAATATCAGTTGAACTTCCATTAGACAGTGAAATATCCATGCCAAATACAAAACCTGAGTTTGCAATAATAGAATTACGGATGCCTGTAGTTGTTCCAACATTCGTGGCGGATATAATGTTTATTATTCCGGTAGCTTCATTGGCATCATTTATGATTAGTTCGTTTTGTGCCCCATATTTATAGCCTGCTGTTGTGGACGTAATTCTGTTTGAAGTTCCATAAACTAAACCTGTTCCAAAATCGTCTATCTCATTTCTAATACCATAGTTGGACTGAAAGCCGCCGCCATAAGTTGACATAATATTTCTTACTCCATGCTTTTGCCCGCTGCTGTTTCCTGTTAAGTTGTTTTGTATGCCTGTATGGGCTGCGGTGCCGGTATTGCTGATGTATGTTATACTCCCCACCTGGTCGCCGGCGCCTGTTCCGCTTAATGTAACAGAACTTCCGAAATGTGCGCCGGAACCATTGCCTGACAGTGTATTGAACATTCCATAATGTGTACCGTTTCCAGTATTATCAATTGTTGTTGAAGTTCCGTATTGCTGGCCTCCGGCAGAGCCGCTTAAAAGATTGTTTACCCCTATGTGATTACCCGTACCTCCTGAATAAATATGATTGAATATTCCTCTGTGTAGTCCATCACCGGTATTATTATAAATTTCATTTTCAGTTCCGGTAACTGTTGCATTGCTGCTGTTAGTAGCACTCATTAAGTTTCTCGTACCTGTGTTGCTCAGTGTACTGGAGCCTATTTGGTTTTGAATGCCGATATGCGGTGTATTGGCTGTGCCGCTTATTTCATTGTAAGTACCCCACTTGGTACCTGTTGCTGTTGTAGCTATCAGGTTATAGGTACCGTAACGTTGCCCATTTCCTGTACCTAGCATTTCTACATAATTACCGTAATGCGTGGCGGTATTGTTATTTGTAAAAAGGGTATACGAACCGTATTGATTACCTGTGCCACTGCCTCCAATATTTGTATAGTTTCCATAATGAATGCCCGTACCTCCGCCAGACATAGCATTATAAGTTCCATAATGTGCAGCATTGCCTCCATTATTTACAAGATTATAGATGCCGTAATGCTCACCGGTACCTGTACCGCCCAAAATATTATACATGCCGTATTTTACAGGCGTGCCTGCTCCGCCAATACTGTTGTAAACTCCAAATTTAAAACCGTTACCGCTGCCGGTTAAGGTATGAATACTGCCATAGTGTGCCCCATTGCCGGTGTTATCAATTACATTCTCATTGGTAGCCTGGTTGCCATTGCCGGAACCGGTTAATAAACGATAACTGCCCCAGTGAATACCATTGCCGGAATTATTAATGAGAATATTGTCGCCATACTGATTTCCCGGGGCATTGGAAAAAATAGAAGTTCTTAATCCATACTTGGTGCCGGAACCTGTATTATCAATAACATTAGCTGTTCCCACAAGTTGTGCGTTACCCGACCCTCCAATACTGTTGGTAGTTCCTGCAACATCTGATGAATTATCAGCAAAGATGGAATTGAATATTCCGTTATTTAAAGGGCTTGTTCCGGTTAAATAAAGACTATTGAACATGCCGATTTTAATATTATCAATATTGCTTGAGACCTGATTATAAATACCCGTTTGTTGCCCTGCAGATGTAGAAGACATTACATTGTAAATGCCATATTTAAGATTGGTTGATGTACTGTTGTTTACAAGATTAAATGTCCTGTCAGAGTTTGTTGTTTCAATATCCAGCGGATAAAGAGAGGTGTTTTTTCCAATGGCAACATTCCCCGTTCTGAAAATATTGGCAGTAATGGCTGTAGGTGCACTTGTAGAGCCCTGTTCATACCAATCATGGTCTGCTAAAAGATTGCTGCCATACACAATTAATTTGCGCCACAATGTACCATCCCAAAAATAATAACCCCGTCCCTCTGCGCCTGTACCGCTAATGAGGTTGTTATTATTATAGACAAGTAAACTGGCTGCCGGAGATGAAATTGTAGTAACATCAGTTGTAGTTAAAAGATTTACTCTTGGTATTAGTAATCCTTTGTTGGAAAATGTAATATCAAGTCCTGATGATGCATCTGCAGTGGAACCTGTTGTATTAATAGCTACTTGTGCGGTTAGCTTTGATGCTGCAAAAAGCAAAGCCGCACAGAAAACCATTTTTTTCATAAAATCTTATTTGTAGCGGTTTAAGGTGATGGCATGATACAATTTTGTACAAAGCCCGGACTATTAAAAATACTTTACCCTAAGAGGCCCTGCGAGTGGCTTTGATTAACAAACGAATTGCTTGAGTAAGCAGCAGATTCTGAAAGTATCAGGATTGATTGAGAAAATACCTTGCACAAAAAAACGCTCCCGTTTTGGAGAGCGTTTTTTTAGAAATGCGAAAAGAAATCAATTATCCTAACTCCGGATATAACGGAAACTGTTCCATAAACGTTTTTACATCTGCTTTAACTACTGCAAGCACCGCTTCATCATCAGCATTCATCAATAGTTTATCAATCATATCAACCACAACACTCATGTGTGCTTCCTTCAACCCTCTTGTAGTAATTGCAGGCACGCCCACACGGATGCCGCTTGTTACAAAGGGCGACTTATCATCATTTGGCACTGAGTTCTTATTGAGGGTTATGTGGGCTTTATCCAATGTTTCCTGTGCTTTTTTACCGGTGATGTTTTTATTGCGGAGGTCAATGAGCATCAAATGATTATCAGTACCGCCGCTGATGAGGTTGTAGCCTTTTGCTACAAATGACTGAGCCATTGCCTGTGCATTAGCAATTACCTGCTCACCATATGCTTTAAAATCAGCACCCAAAATTTCACCAAAGGCAACAGCTTTGGCCGCAATTACATGTTCCAGAGGGCCGCCCTGCATGCCGGGAAACACAGCTAAGTCTAACAAAGAGCTCATCATTCTTAAATTTCCTTTGGGGTCTTTAATGCCATAAGGATTTTCAAAATCATGACGCAACGCAATAATGCCACCACGTGGGCCACGCAATGTTTTATGCGTGGTGGATGTAACAATGTGGCAATGCTCAAAGGGGTCGTTCAACAAACCGGTGGCAATTAAACCTGCAGGATGTGCAATATCAGCCAATACCAATGCACCAATTTCATCTGCTACTGAACGTATCCGTTTGTAATCCCAATCACGGCTGTAAGCACTGGCACCGCAAATAATCATCTTTGGTTTTTCAGTACGTGCTTTGCTTTCAAGTTGTTCATAATCTACAATACCATCAGCAGTAACACCATAGTGAACGGCACGATAATTTTTCCCGCTGAAATTGGCAGGACTTCCGTGCGTTAAATGGCCACCCATACTTAAATCCAAACCAAGAATGGTATCCCCGGGTTTTAAGCAAGCCATAAAAACGGCAGTGTTTGCCTGCGCACCACTATGCGGTTGCACATTGGCCCAGCTGGCATTGAATACCTGTTTTAAACGTTCAATGGCTATGGTTTCAATTTCATCAACAACCTCACAGCCGCCGTAGTAGCGTTTGCCTGGGTAACCTTCTGCATATTTATTGGTAAGGCTGGTGCCCATTGCCTGCATTACCTGCAGCGATGTAAAATTTTCGGAAGCAATGAGTTCAATACCGTTACGCTGGCGTTGAAGTTCTTTGTCAATAAGGTCGAAAATGAGTTTGTCTTTTTGCATGAGTGTGAATGGTTATTAAGTTATTGGTTGTTCGCCTCATCCTCTCATCCTTCTCTAAAAGAGAATGACGGGGCTTAGTACCTTTCACATTCCTTTTATCTTACACTTCAGCTTATTTTTTCTATCATCAATCACCGCCATTGAGTAGTAAGCTATTAAATGCAAGGGCTGTGTTCAGGCTCCCTCTCCTCTGTAGAGAGATTAAGGGTGAGGTGTTTAATTGATCGCAAATTTAAGCCCTCACCCTTAGCTGATAGGCTTTTGTTTACGTTTCTTTATAAACAGGTTTTATACAACTTCCACTTTAAACCTGTTAATTGAAAAAGTCCTACTTTCACGGGCTTTTAAGCGCATTCGATTATTCACCAAATCCCTTCGGGGTTCGGACAATGAAAGCAATTATTCCTGTGGCCGGTGCAGGTACCAAGCTGAGGCCACATACATATACACAGCCCAAAGCATTAATACCCATCGCCGGTAAAACTGTGCTCAGCATTATTGTAGATCAACTGCGTGATGCAGGTATAAACGATTTTGTGTTTGTGGTGGGCTATCTGGGCGATAAGATTCAGGATTATGTAAAAGAAACATTCAGCGGCATTAATGTAAGTTTTGTGCAGCAGGGCGACCGTGAAGGCCTTGGACATGCGGTACTGCTTACAAAGGAAGCAGTAGGTGAGGATGAGGTAATGATTGTGTTGGGCGATACTATTTGTGAGTATGATGTAAAAGAATTGCTCAAGCATCCTGCATCAGCGCTTGGCATTAAAAAAGTGGATGACCCACGCAGTTTTGGAGTAGCAGAGGTAGAAGATGACGGCATTATTTCAAAAGTGGTGGAAAAGCCACAGATACCCAAAAGTAATATGGCACTGGTGGGTATTTATAAAATTAAAGAAACGGCCATGCTCTATGAGTGCCTCGAAGCTAATTACAGGGAAGGAGTAAAGAACCGTGATGAATACAGCTTAACTGATGCTCTGGAGTGTATGATTAGCAAAGGCACTTTATTCAAAAGTTTTAAAGTGCTTAACTGGTTTGATTGCGGCAATAAAGAAAGCCTGCTGGAAAGTAATGCTACATTGCTCAAAAAATTTGGAACCTCAATTTCACCCGACCATCGTTTTGAAAATGTCATCATTGTTGAGCCGGTGAGTATTGGTAAGAATTGTGAAATTAAAAATTCCATCATTGGTCCAAATGTAGCTGTAGGCGATAATACAACCATCAATTACTCCATCATTAAAGAAAGCATCATTGGCAGCTATGCTGATTTGTTTGATATTGTGCTGGAAGAAAGTTTAATAGGAAGCGATACTGAAGTAAAAGGTGAAACCAGAAGTTTGAATATTGGTGATAATACTGAAATTGATTTGGGGTAGAAGCAGTTTGTGATTTGTAGTTTTTTGTTTGGTGATGCAAAGGTTCATACTGCAATTGGGATTGTTGCGTGGTATTGCAAATTCCGTATGTAGAGGGTCTTTTATACCTATTTAATTCTATTCAACATTTATTAAGCAAGTGTTATGTTTTCCAACCGCATCACCCAACTGTTTCAAATTGAAAAACCCATCATTCAGGCAGGTATGATTTGGGCCAGTGGCTGGCGTTTGGCAAGTGCAGTAAGCAATGCCGGCGGTTTAGGCATCATCGGCAGCGGCAGTATGTATCCGGATGTGTTAAAGGAGCATATAAAAAAATGCAAAGCAGCTACAGCTAAACCTTTTGCTGTAAATGTGCCCATGCTGTATCCTGATATTGAAAAGCACATCCGTACCATTATTGAAGAAGGGGTGAAAATTGTTTTTACAAGCGCCGGTAATCCTAAAACACTTACACCAATATTGAAACAATATGGCATCACTGTAGTGCATGTTGTAAGCAGCAGCAAGTTTGCACTCAAAGCCGAAGAAGCGGGTTGTGATGCGGTGGTGGCCGAAGGTTTTGAAGCTGGCGGTCATAATGGAAGAGAAGAAACAACAACTATGGTACTCATACCTGCTGTGAAAAAAGCAGTAAAGATTCCGGTAATTGCGGCTGGCGGTATTGCTACAGGTACACAAATGCTGGCAGCTATGGTACTGGGTGCAGAGGCTGTGCAAATAGGCAGCCGCTATGTGGCCAGTGAAGAAGCATCATCGCACGTGAACTTTAAAAATCTCGTCATCAACAGTAAGGAAGGCGATACCAAACTCATGCTCAAACAGTTGGCTCCTGTACGATTGATGAAGAATAAATTTTATGAAGAAGTACAAGCCGCTGAAGACCGTGGTGCTGCAAAAGAAGAATTAATTCAATTGCTGGGTCGTGCACGTGCTAAAAAAGGAATGTTTGAAGGTGATTTAAATGAAGGTGAACTGGAAATTGGTCAGGTGAGCAGCCTCCTGGATGATATACTGCCTGCTGCTACCATTACTGAAAACATCTGGAATGAATTTCAACAGGCCCTTTCCAATCCACTGCACCAGTCCTGATTGATGTTCTTAACAAAATATTTCCTGTGTAGGGTTGCAACATTTCTACCTACACGACTACTTTCGTATAAAAAAAGAACCTCTTTGAACCATTCATCCATTTGTCTGTTATAAGACGAATAGGGTTTAAAAAAGATTCTAATTTTAAGCCACCAACTTAAAACAAATGCATATGAAAAAGCTACTGCTCACATTATTTGTTACAGGTTTTGGCCTCCTGGCTCATGCCGGAAATGGGGTAGAAACAGGAACCGTACAGGGTACAATTGTTGATGCAGAAACTAAAAAGCCCATCAGTAACACTTCTTTTTCTGCAGCGATTCATAAATCTTCGTTTCAAAAGGAATTTCAAACAGATGCTAATGGTAATTTTAAACTTAACATACCTGTTGGTGAGCACACATTAATTATTGATAAGCTGGGTTACAGGGCAGTAAAGAAAGAAAACATCGTTATTCGTGATGGTATGATAATCAAAATAAATCTGGAAGTTGTAGAAGCAGAAGAAGAATTGCATCATCCGTTTTTAACACCAATTACAATACATACGTTTTAAATACAACAAATTGTTACATGCAAAATCCCGGTTGTTAATGATAACCGGGATTTTTATTAGTAATAATAGCCAAAAATAATATTCATCTCATCTTCACTGGTTAAACCAAACTTCACGGTTTTTGAAGTATTGTTGAAATAGGTCACTTCTGAAGTAAGACCTTGACCCGATTGCAATACAATGGGTGTTGCAAAATTTTTAATAAGCGGATGCTGCCAGTCTGTGCTTTCATAAACAACTTCACCATTGCGTGGGCCACCTGCTATTTTTATTACAAATCGTTCGCCCAGTTGATGGTAATGTGATGTGAGCATGAGTATGCGTGCAGTGGCGCCAAAGAGAAATGTTTTGGTAAATGTTCTTCTTTGGCCTGCCGGTATTTCAATTTCTGTATTGTTAAGATTGAGTGCTTTAGCTTCATGTACTACAGCAGCGGCAGGTACTGTATAAAAATTTACATAGTTTTCACCTTTAATAGTAAGATCGGATTTATTGAAATAGTGCGCATTTAAATCTACCGGAAAATTAGGCGTTAGGCGTAAAGCTACACCTGGAGGAAACGTGTAATCACTATTTACATCTGTGCCGCCGCCCAAAAAGATATGATTCTGCATTTGCTGCAAAGTAGAAAGCACGAAGCTGCCATCAGGATTTCGTAAATCTCTCAATGTATTGGCTGCGGGTAAAAAGGCGGTATTGTTGAAAGCGTAGATCACAAAATGATGACTGTTATTGCGTCCTTTCATTTGATAGCGGTTTACAAATACGTCATTGGTATTGGGTGTATTTCTTCTTACAAAAACCTCACGTTCAAATTTGGGAATTACATCAAATGTGTTAATCGCCAGTTGAAAACCTGTACCGACAGCTGGTGGTGCCAGAGGTTCAAAAGATGCACTGCACGAAACCTTATCTTTCAACAAATTTTCATCAGCTACTATTCCTTTTTGTGGTGCTCCTTTATCAATCCATTGTTTTACAAACTCCGTTTGCCCTGCAGACAGATATGGTCCGCCTAAAGGCATGGTTTGTCCAAAGCCACTGTTGTGGTGTGAAGCATCGCATACCAATTTATGATAAAGCAGGCTTCGCATACTTTCACCCGGTTTTACAAGTGATAATCCTGCTGTAGCAGCGGCACTATTCTTTGGAATTTTATTAATGAGATTGGTATAAGACACTCCCGGAGCAAGCACAAGCGTATGCTGTGAATAGGTTGCATCACTTGTTGAAGCATGACAACCGGAAGTAGCGCAATAAACATTTAAAATTTCAGATTGAATTTTTGCAAAGGACGAATGGGGATCCTCAGCAATAACATCTTTCTTCTTGTTGCAACCCTGTTCTGTAATAAGAATAACACTAACAGAAATGAAGGCAATGAGTATTTCTTTTTTTATTGACATGGCTTCAATTAAAGTTATGATTTAGCAACTTATAAACCATATTGATCTACCACGAATAAGAGCATTATCATATTTAATGCGCCTAATTCCAGTTCCCGTTTACTTACCCATTCAAAGGTGTCATTGCCGGCATGGTGATGATCAAAATATCGCTGGGAATCAGGACGTAACCCGCACAGCAAAGTGCCCAGCGGACGAAGCGGACCAATATCTGCACCGCCGCCGCCTTCAGTAAATTCGTATACTCCGTATGGTTTAAAAAGCGGCAACCATGTGCGCAAGCGTGTAAGCGTATCTCCGCCTGCAGAAAAACCAAAGTATCTTGGTGTAAAACCACCCGCATCACTTTCCAAAGCAAAAATGTGTTTTTTGTTTTCAGCTTTAGCCACCTCTGCATATTTACGTCCACCACGTAAGCCATTTTCTTCATTCATAAACATTACTACTCTTATGGTGCGTCTGGGTTTAATGCCCAGCTTTTTATAAGCATTAATAATCTCCATACTTTGCACACAACCTGCGCCATCATCATGCGCACCTTCAGCTAAGTCCCAAGAATCGAGGTGTCCGCCTACGGTTATAATTTCATTGGGAAATTCTGTTCCTCTCATTTCTCCAATCACATTGTAACTCAATACATCGGGCAGCATTTCACATTCAGTCCTGAAATACAGTTGCAAACTGTTTTTCTTTTTTAATTCACTGCTCACATATTCTGCATGACGGGTAGAAACAGCTATCGCCGGTATTTTGGGAAATGAATCGTTGTAGCTGGTTGCTCCTGTATGCGGATAGTCATCAATATTGCTGGCAAGTGAACGCACCATTACACCTACAGCTCCATATTTGGCTGCCATACTGGGCCCTCGACCACGAAACTGTCCGGCTTCGCCATATGCACGAAAAGTTTCAACATAAGTAGGGTTCATGGGAAAATTATAAAATACAATTTTGCCCTTCACAGCTTTTTGACCAAGACTGTCTAATTGTTTGAATGAACGCACTTCTATTACTTCAGCTTTTACTCCGGCTTTACCTGTGCCCACACTGTTGCCCAGTGCACAAATGCTTAATTGTGTAGCCTCTCCGGCTGCATTTACAAGAATGGCATTTTCTTTGGCCCCACGCACCCAGCGGGGCACCATGCAGGGTTGCAGATAAACCGTATCGGCACCCATTTCTTTCATCATGCGAAAAGTTTCTTTCACGGCTTTTTCAGCCCCCGGTGAGCCGCTTAATCTTGGCCCCACCTGTTTACAGAGGAAACGAAGATGTTCATAAGCTTTACCATTGCTGAGTACAACATCAGCAATTTGTTTAAACATGATGGAGTCTTTGGATGACTGTGTTTGTGCCGTTGCAGCAGCAAATAATAAAAGCAGTGGTAAAATAAAACGCATAAGCAGGGTTTTGTGAATTGTTACAAACCTACTCAAAGAAGGATGAATGGCAATGAATTAAAATGCAGGTTAGCTGAAAATCCTACCTTCGTTTTTTAAGTAGGCGTATGTAATAACCATTCAAATGCAGGCTTTGCACCAACCGGTAATGAGTATTTCAGATGCTGATAGTTACAAAACTTTTTGGTTATTCATGTGTTCCACAAAGAGAAATTTAAAATACATACATGAAAATTGGAATTGTTTGTTATCCCACATTTGGCGGAAGCGGTGTACTGGCTACAGAGCTTGGAAAGGCATTAGCTGAAAAAGGTCACCTGGTTCATTTCATTACGTATCAGCAGCCCGTTCGTTTGAGCGGTTTTTATACCAATATCTTTTATCATGAAGTGCGTGTGCCGCATTATCCCTTATTTGACTATCCGCCGTATGAAACAACACTTGCCAGCACCATGGTAGATGTGGTGCTCAATAATGATTTGGATTTGCTGCATGTACATTATGCTATACCTCATGCATCTGCTGCTTATATGGCCAAACAGATTTTAAAGAAGAAAGGAAAGGATATTCCGGTGATTACCACATTGCATGGTACCGATATTACACTGGTGGGAAAAGATAAAACTTTTGAACCTGTAGTTACATTTTCCATCAATGAAAGCGATGCCATTACGGCTGTATCGGAGAATTTGAAGAAAGAAACCTATCACAATTTTGCAGTAGAAAAAGAAATTGAAGTCATTTACAACTTTGTAGATATAGAACGTTTTTCCAAAAAGCCGCTGGATGCATTCAGAAAAGTATTGGCGCCCAATGGTGAAAAAATTATTGCACATGCCTCTAATTTCAGAAAAGTAAAGCGGGTGAATGATGTGATAAAAATTTTTCATGAAATCAATAAAGCAATACCCAGTAAATTGCTGATGGTAGGCGATGGGCCCGACCGGCCTGATGCAGAAGAACTCTGTCGTGAGTTGAATTTATGTGATGAAATTCGCTTCCTGGGCAAACAGCAGGAAATGGAAGAGATCCTGGCTATTTCTGATTTGTTTGTATTGACTTCAGATTACGAAAGTTTTGGACTGAGTGCACTGGAAGCTATGGCAGCAGGAGTACCTGTACTTTCAACCAACGCAGGTGGCTTACCCGAAATTAATCTGCATGGTAAAACAGGTTATATGGCCAATGTGGGTGATGTAAAAGCACTCAGTACACTCGGTATTGAACTATTGCAGAATGAACAACAGTTGGCCAGTTTCAAACAAGCAGCAAAAGAACATGCAGCTCAGTTTGCCATTCATCGCATTGTTCCTTTGTATGAGGAATTGTATAAACGATTTGTACCGGCATCAGCGACTGCGTAGCCAGCTGGAGGGGTTGAGGTTTTGTGAACCTTTAATTAAAATGAATTCCAGGCTCCCTTCGCCTTCGATGTTGGCATCCACTCTGCCTATCGTGGCACCTCTTGAAACAATTTGTCCTTTACTCACGGCAAGTGAAGTTAAATTACTGTACATGGTTACATAATTGCCGTGTTTTACTGCAACAGTAGTTACACCATTTTGGTCGGAAATTGAAACTACTTCTCCTTCAAATACAGCTTTCACAGGTGATCCTATTGGTGATGAAATGGTTATCCAGTCCTGTGACCACTTAATATTTCCGGGAAGGGTAGAAGGGCCAAAAGGTGTGGAAACAAATCCGTTATCCACGGGCCAGGGCAATTTACCTCTGTTACTTTCAAAACTTGCACCTAAAATAACATCGGCCCGGTTAAGATCTTCGTATGCCTTCTGCACTCTTTCTTTTGTAGGTGCTGTTTTGGTTTCTGATTTAACTACTGTATTATTAACGTTATTGTTATTTGTTTTTGGTGTAGTGGCAGCAGCATCCTTATTATTTGATACATTTTCTTCAGCCGCTTTTTTCATAGCCAGTTTTCTTTTTTCTTCCTCTTCTCTTGCTATTCGTTTCATTAAAGCCGCCATAGCATTTTGTAATGATTGAGCCTGCTTTCGTTTTGCACTCAGCGTTTTGCTTATTTCATTTTCTTTTTTATTAAACTCTTTTACTACTGCTGCTTGCTCTGTTTTGTCTTTTACTAATTCACCCATTTCTTTTGTTTGCTCACCCAGAACTGCAGTTTTCTCCTTTTTATTATTAGTAAGTTCTACTATTTTTTCTTTATAAAGCTTCTCTGTTTTGGTGATGGCGTCCAGTTGTTGGGAGCGATAATTACGATAGGCACGCATATAGGCAATTCTTCTTATGGCATCATTAAAGTTGCTTGCAGAGAATAAAAAATTCAGAAAGTCATAATTGCTTCTGTTTTTGTAAGCATACACCACATTTTGTGCATAGTTTATTTTAAGGGTGTCTAAATCTTTTTGCAGCCGGCGCATTTCTTTATAGGAGGAATTAATACTCTGGTTAATGATATTTACCTGCTTGTTAATATCATTCATTATTTTATTTCTTAATTCAATTTTTCTTTGAATTACCGCTAACTGTCCAAGGCTTACTTTTTTATTCTTTTTGATTTCATTATACTGGTTGTTGAGTATTTCTATTTCACGCAGGGTTTCTTTACGCTTTTTTTCCAGCTCTGCTTTTTCATTGGGCTGCTGGGCCATAACGCTTAATTGCAGCAAAAAAAGTGTTAATACAACCAGTAATCTTTGCATAAGAAATGGGTTTAGGTCTTACAAAAATAAGGGTTCATTTGTAGAACGGTGCCGTTTATAAAATCGTATGCCTTATTGTATTCTTTTGAATTTTTTAGGAACATTGAACGGGTAGTTCAGTTCTTCATTAAACCTGTAGTCTTTAAATTTGAGCTGAATGTCTAATTTATTTTGCTGAGAAAGAAATAACTCACGATAGGTAGAGAATATATAGCCTGTTTTGTTTTCATATTCAAAATAACTCAAATCTGCAGTGCGGTTACGCATGATATCCTTATCGTCTAATTTGCTCTTCTCAAATTGAAATGCGTTGTTAAACGACAAGAGGTTTTTAAACACTTCGCCTGAACTTAACAGTGTATATCCTTTTTCTGATCTGGTATATGCAATGATGCTGTCTTTATTAAAAAAAACCGGATTGCCAATTAATAATTCCTGAATATTATCAAATGAAAATGGTATTTGTACAATATCCTGCATACTCACAAGCGGTTTTATCTGGTAAGTATTGGCTAATTTATCCATTACCCGAATGCTGTCTTTATCAATCAACACTCTAAAGCCTTCGATACCCAGATCATTACTGATGGATATCCAGATAATACTGTCTTTACGCATGCGCACATTTGCAGTAAAGCCCGGTTGCTTTCCTTTAGCAGTGGTATATTCTACTTTAATTTTTGCGGCAAAAGTTTTGTATTCGATTGGTTTGTATCCTTCAAAAATGGTATTTATAAGTTTTACTGTATCATCATATGTGGGCTGGTACACAGGCATAACAAGTGATACCGTATCTTTTTTTTCAATGGCTTTTTGAATATTCTTTGTTGAGCGGCAAGCCACAAACAAAGTCATCATCATACCTGTAACAATCAGTAGTCTCATCTTTTTTTCATTTATTGTTTGCCGGTACTTCCAAATCCGCCTGCACTGCGTAGTGTTTCATCAAGCTGTTGTGTAAGTTCCCATTCTGCCTGTTCTACTTTCTGGATCACCATTTGAGCAATACGTTCTCCATTTTGTACAGACTGTGTTTCTGTACTCAGATTAATTAATATAATCTTAATTTCTCCTCTGTAGTCTGCATCAATGGTGCCCGGTGTATTTAAGCAGGTAATGCCATGTTTAATGGCCAGTCCGCTGCGGGGTCTTATTTGTGCTTCATAACCATGCGGTAATTCAATAAATAAACCTGTTGGGATCAACGTGCGTTCCATTGGCTTTAACGCTACAGGATGTTCTAAATGTGCACGTATATCCATACCGCTGGAACCTGAGGTAGCATATTCAGGTAACGGATTGTGAGATTGATTGATGATTTTAATCTTCATTCATTTTATTTTTCAAGCAACACCGTAGCATGTGCTATTAAACCTTCTTCTCTTCCTACAAATCCCATCTGTTCAGTTGTTGTTGCTTTAACTGAAACCTCTGTATTATCCAGTTCTAAGATGGCGGCAATGGTTTGCTGCATTTGTACAATGTAAGGTTTGATTTTGGGTGCCTGCAATGATAATGTGCTGTCCACATTTACCACACGATAACCACGTTCTTTGATTAAATCATAGCTGCGTTGGAGTAATATGCGGCTGTCAATATTTTTAAATTCAGCAGATGTATCAGGAAAATGGGTGCCAATGTCGCCTAATGCCAACGCTCCCAGCAATGCATCGCAAATAGCATGCAGCAGCACATCTGCATCACTGTGCCCCACAGCACCTTTATGATGCGGTATTTCTACACCTCCAATAAAAAGTTTTCTGCCTGCTGCCAGTTGATGATAATCTAAGCCGGAACCGATTCGTAAACCCATAGTTGCTTATTATTATATGCAAAAAGCGAAGGTAATGTACCTCCGCTTTCTGCAAAATCCTTTTTTATGAAAACTCAATTCCTATTCAGTTCCTTCACCACTCAGGTCAAATAGAATAGAAAAACGTGTAGTATTACTTAAGGGGTTACGATTGATGCCCTGGCCTGTAGGTACTAAGTAGGAGAAATTAAAACCCAGTTTGTTATACTTAATGCCAAGACCCATACTAAAAAAGCGACGGTTACCTTTTGTTTTATCTTCATAAAAATAACCGGCACGGGCAAAAAACAAATCGTTATAAGAATATTCAGCTCCAACTGATACCTGAAATTCCTTCATTTCTTCTGCAAAACCACCGGGCGCATCACCAAATGATGAAAACCAACTGCCCACTACACTTTTATTTCTGTACTCACGAAGCGAAGAATCTGATCTGTTTGTAGGCGGAGTAGGAACCATTAATTTGTTGATATCTAAACCAAAGCTGATTTTACTGGTTTCATCAATTACAGCGTTGTACATAGCACCCAAACCCAGATTGGCCGGTATATAATCTTTTGCAGTAGCATCTTGCGTGTAAGTGATTTTACCTCCAAGGTTGCTCATTACTGCACCAGCGGTTAATCCTTTTCCATTTTCATTTCTTCCGTCATAAAAGAAAGATACATCACCTGCTACAGTAGTACCCGGTTTTAAAGGAGTGCCTTGAAATGTACCATTACCCAAATTGGAGTAAATGAAACGCATCGCAATTCCCACTCCAATTTTTTCGCTCAGGGCCCTGCTGTAACCTGCATCAAAAGCAAATTCTCTGGGGTTAAACGTTTGCAAGTCGTTACCTGCAAAGTCAGTAAATTGAATACTACCTAAACTGAAATATCTGAATGATCCGGAAATTGCCTGGTCTTCTGAAATTTGATGATATCCTGCTAAGGTTCCCATAAATACATCTTTCAGTCCAAGATCGCTTAACCATGGAGTGTAAGTAAGGGATATGGCTGATTTTTGTTTGGCAAAAGGAATTTTTGATTGATTCCAGAAAGATGCATTTGCATCAGGTGTGGTGGCAATACCTAAATCACCCATACCGCCAGCACGGGCGTCGGGCGAAATACGCAGCATTGGAACCGCTGTAGTTACAACATTGATTGATGATGTTGTTTGTGCTTTAGTCTCTGAAGTAAATACACATATAAGAATTAAAAAAAGAAAAGTGTTCGTTAACTGTCTCATCAGCATACTTGATTTGGGCATAAAAATAGAGGAATTTGTTATATAAGAAATGAAACCGCTTTGTTTTGGTTTTATAATATCACTAATTTTTGAATGGCCGATTGTTTTTTGCCGTTGGAATCTTTAACATCTATTTGATAAATATAAACGCCACGGCCAATTTTGTTTCCAAAATCATCAAGTCCATCCCATTCAATGTCAAATGAACGGTTTCCTGCATTATTTATTGTGCGGTATATGGATTTTACCAGCTTGCCCGAAACACTTAAAATACGAATTGTTACCTGTAAATTATCACCCGGTCTGTTGTGCTCAAACATAAAGGTGGTTTTGGTGGTAAACGGATTAGGATAATTATACACCTTATCCAGTTTTAGTTCTCGGTCTTTTACCACTCTGAATTCTAATTTATAATCACTGCTGTTATTTGCCACATCCCATACTTTTATATTTAGTTCATGAGGGCCTTCCTCCAGCCGGGGCAATTGAAAGCGTACTGTACCACGTTGATAGCTGTCTGCATCAGCTTCATAAAAATCATTCAATATAAAAAAGCTGTTATTGTTATTGTCCAAAGTCGCAGTAATGTCATGGCCTATGCCCGTGCCTACAGTATTAATACCGCTGGAGTCAAATAATTTTAAAATAAGTACCGGTTGCTCATTGGTAATACCGCCGTTTACAAATTTTTCATCGTTTAAAAACCCTCTTACATCAGGCCCACGCTTATCAATCAGTGGGTTATCTGATGCTCCTCCTACAGTAATTGCGCTTTCTACCCCATTGGCATCGAGCACCCCATTCTCGGCATAATAACTGATTTTTCCATTGCCAAACTGGTAGTTAATATCCTTTGGCACTACAAAGGTGTAAGTGAATTCACCATTTATAACTTTTGCCTTACCCTTAAACACTACATTATTTTGTGTTTGAATATTTACAGGCAGGCTACCGGGATCATTTGCAAGTGTGCGCACTGTTTGTTCCTTATCATAAATAACAGGATAAACGTTGCCATTAAAAAAACTAAGTTTTAATCCATTACGATCTGTTACTTCGCCTTTAATGGTGTATTTATTTAATGCTTTTAAAGTATCGGTTCCGGGTGTTTGATTATTGATAAGTGTCGTTTTAGTTTTCATTTGGGGAAATGCAATCCGTACAGCAGGATCGCCCAGCAATGTAAATTTTCTGTTGTTGATGATATCGCCAAAATTGGTGTAAGTAATATTTTTTGTTTGGCGCACGGCATCGCCTAATGATGGGTACACGCCATTTGCATCCGGTGTTAATGCCTGTTGAAAATAATTACTGTTGATGATACGATTGCTGAAAGCAAAAACAACTCTTGTAGTAGTCATAAGAGCAATGGCTCCTGTACGCTCACGCAATAAAATGTTTTCACCAATCGACACAATTGAAGGATTGTCATAAGGTGCAAAATCACAAGTAGCTGTTATAAACAACGGAAGCTTATTGACATTGCTCCAGCTGTTTACCATTTCCTGATCAAGTATTACCTCTTCAGCCAATCTTCTAAAGCCACCGTGCCCGCTGTAATTCCAGATTAATGTGCCTGAAAAAATACGATTGTTGATACTCTGGTTTACATCAGGATATCTGCTGCCACCACTGCCACTTTGCTGCCGGTATAAATCAAGATATAATTTGTTAAGCTGAAATAGTTGTTTGTTTTGAATGATGGCTGCATGAATTTCAGCATCATCCTGGTGCAGATTGTTATCTTCATCATCTGCCACTAAGGTGATTTCATTTCTCCATGGGCCATACGCATCCTTAACATGATAGCGAATGATTTTATCAACTACGTTTTTTGCATCAGCAGGCGTGCGTGCAGGTATGCGACCAATGCCAATATCCAGCAATGAAAGTGGGAAAAAGACATTTACATTATCTGCGTCATCCAGCAGTCCAAAAAAATCATCAGATGTATAAGTAGATAATGGATCAAGCGAAACATCATTTTCAAAACAGGGTACAAGGTTGGAATTGCCGGCCGTTCTGTTTTTATAATCAAAAGAAGCATCACCAAAAAGCAATAAGTATTTTGGTCTGTTATTAGTTGCAATGCCTGCTTTATCATAATACATTTTCACAAAATCTCTGATGGCAGTAGGGTCAGGGGTACCGCTGGAAAATTCGTTGTACACCTGCTCTGTTGTTACTACTACAGTAATGAGGTTTTGATTTTGCCGATGCCATGCTGCCAGTCTTTGGGCTTCTGCAAGCAGACTTGGATGAACAACGATTAAATAATCAGCAGTTGAAGAATTATGCAGGTTTTGATTATCTACTTTACCAATAGCATCAGGCCTCAAAAAGTTTTGATTATTGAAAGCAACGAATTCTCTCAGTCTTTCTGTTGTATGATTAAAACGAAATTCTCCACCGGCTAAAGTGCCCTGCATATTTAATGGCCGCAAAGGGTCAGTTATATCCCATACAAGCGTATTGGCGGTGGCATTTTGGAGGCGAAACTCAGTAAGATTTCCGGCGCCTACACTGGTCCAGTCTCTAAAGAGTAATTGATCAACACCTGTCATGCTCAATTGGCGTTGTGCAAATAACTCAAACCAATTAAGCCACCCCTGTGCATTTACACTCAGTGGTTGGTAAACATATTGTAATGCAATGGTGGGTTGTGTAACGGAAAAAGAAGTTTGCACTTCGCTGGATGATGCCACAGCATCGTAAGTGCCCGTACCAACAGGCGACATGTTATGAAACAATACCTGATTATTATTGGCCCGCACTGAAAAGCTGCTGCCACTTCCTGTACTTCTTGCAATTACACTTGAAATAAACCTTACCGGGTCACCTGTATTAATATTAGGTATTGAAATATTGAATGTTTTGGTTAATGAGCGACCGGGTGTATTGCTAAACTCTTCGCCATACCATTCTTTACCGCTTTTTAAAAAATTAAGACTGTCCAGCTCATAATAATACCGATCACGAAAAACAGAAACCTGTTTGTTTGGTGTACCGGAGACTAAGCGATTGCTGATGCGAAGCCCCTGCGTATTGCCGCCCACCGAAATGAAATAAAACGACTCGTTGGCATATAAATTTTTCCGATGCCTGAAGGATTGGTTTGCTGAATCTTTAACCCATTCATCGGGCCCATTGGCGTAGAATAAAAAATAATCTGCTCCATTAAAAATTCCATCACCTCCATCAACCATCAGTATTGCGTTTTCCATCAAATCATCATGCCGGTAACTGTTATTAGCTTCTGCCAGCATTCCCCCCCCATTGCCAAAAATTCTTATAGCAGTACTGGAAAGATTTGAAACTGAAATACCCAATGCCTGTAAAAAAGCAACATCAATTCTGTATACCCCTGTGGATTTTACTGAAAATTTATACCAATTACCCGTTGATAAAACTGAGTTAGGGGCATAACTACGCTGTGAAGATGCTGAGGAGGTTAAAAAAACAAGAAATATGATTATTGAAATAAGCCGCATACTAAGGGATACCCTCAAAAATAATTGAATTTTGACCAGTTCTGTGCATTTGAAATAGTTTTTGCATATGTTTGTACAGCTCTGAACAATTTTTTTTGCAGGAGCAGAATCCAATACAATATTTTTGAACCATACTCGTTAAACAAAAAACGAAAAGATGAAAAACCTTTTCCCCGTAAAATTTACCGTATCCATTTTAAGTGGACTCTTGCTTTTTACATCATGTAAGAACGGCAGTATTTTTAAGAAAAAGAAATTCGAAGCCTCATCCAATACCGGCTGGACATACAATGACCCCAGCGGCAGCGGTTTTCGTGTTTCAAAAGAACAGCAACAAAAAACAGGCCCCGGTCTTGTATTTGTTCAAGGTGGTACATTTACCATGGGTGCTACTGAAGAAGATGTAATGCGTGATTGGAATAATACCCCTCGCCGTATTACTGTTCAATCTTTTTATATGGATGAAACAGAAGTCGCAAACGTACATTACCGTGAGTACCTGTTCTGGCTGAATAAAGTGTTTCAGGATACTGCAATTACTAACAGGGCGCTCCCTGATACCTTGGTTTGGCGTAGTGAACTGGCATATAATGAACCATTGGTTGAGTATTATTTCCGCCATCCTTCCTATACTTATTATCCCGTAGTAGGTGTGAGCTGGAAACAGGCTTATGATTACTGTTTATGGCGCACTGACCGTGTTAATGAAAAACTGCTTTGGGACAAGAATATTGTAAACAAAAAGGCAGAAATCCAAAAGCAGTTACAGGGTGGAGGTCAGGAAAATTTCAATACAAAAGCATATCTACTAGGTGAATATCAGGCAACGCCGGGCAAAGGCATCAGCGCCTACAAGGATCCTGTAACCAAACAGGTGCCTACTAATATCAGTTTTGAAGAGGGTGTTATTTTACCTGATTACCGCTTGCCTACCGAAGCTGAGTGGGAATATGCAGCTTATGGTTATATCAATCAAAACCCTAACCCACGTAAAACAGAAAAACGCAGAGGTGAGGAGTTAACAGCTAACAAGCAAGTATATCCCTGGAGTCAGAATGTAAATGGTTTGAGAGATGCACGACATGGCTCATGGCAGGGTCAGTTTTTAGCCAACTTTAAACGTGGTGCGGGTGATAACATGGGAGTTGCAGGTGGTTTGAACGATCGTTCAGCTATACCTGGTCCAATTAAAGCATTTTACCCTAATGGTTTTGGCTTATATAATATGGCAGGTAACGTAACAGAATGGGTTGCCGACGTATTTAGACCATTAACACCCAACGATGGCGATGATTTCAACTACTTTCGTGGTAATAAATTCCAGCGTATGGATTTGAGCACAGGTAAGCCCGAAAGAGATTCTATGGGCCGTATCAAGTACCGTGATGAAACTGATGAAGAAGTGAAGAACCGTCGTAACTATCAGAAAGGCTATGCCATTGATTATTTAGATGGTGATAGCGCCAGCGGAGTTCAATATGGATATGGTATTACCACTTTGGTGGGAGATAAGAGCCGTGTAATTAAAGGTGGGAGCTGGAATGATAGAGCATATTGGCTAAGCCCCGGCACACGCCGTTTCCTTGAAGAAGATCAAAGCAGCGCTACCATCGGCTTCCGTTGTGCAATGACTCGTTATGGCAGCCAGGAAGGTAATGGTTTGAAAACCGGTAACTGGTTTCAAGGCAGAAAACAAAACAGCAGAAAAAGATAAGTAACAAACATCAGCTTAAATACAAAAGAGGCAATCTTGAATAAAGATTGCCTCTTTCTTTTCAAAACAATAGTTATTAATAATGCCTGTTCAGAAATCCAAAAATATTACACAGCAAAACTTTCACCACAACCGCAGGTGCGGCTGGCGTTGGGGTTATTGAAATAAAACCCTTTGCCGTTAAGACCATCACTAAAATCAAGGGTTGTATTAAAGAGGTAAAGAAAACTCTTCATATCAGTCACCACTTTTATTCCGTTATCTTCAAACACCTGATCAGTAGGTTTATTTTCATTATCAAAATCAAGCTTATAGCTCAAGCCACTGCAACCACCACCTACTACACTTACCCTTAAAAAGTAATCAGGTGCAATTGCATTCTGATCTTTCAGGCTTATTACTTTTTCTTTTGCTTTTTCGCTTACGTAAATCATAGCGTTCAATTTTTAATATAGTTATCAACTCCTGTGCCTGTTATTAATGGTTGACAAGCTGGCACAAAGGTAGCAGCTTTCCGGCACCCGGTTGTCTTCTGCAGAACGTTGTATTAACGGTGCTTTTTTACAGTTTCGCAAATCATATCTATTGCATTTACAACTTCAGATTTGGTAGTTAATCGTCCAAAGCTGAAGCGAACAGAGCTTTTTATATCTGCATCGCCTAATCCCATAGCTTTAAGAACATGACTGCCTTCCGGTTTTGCAGTAGTGCATGCGCTGCCGCTTGACACCGCCATCAATTTACTCAAGTCATTTATAAAAGAAATGCCATTGGGCAAATGAAAGCAAAGATTGCTGGTGTTGGGAAGCCTGTGTAAAGAGCTGCCATTTACAGTTGCTCCTGTTTGCCGGCACAGTTCAGATTCAAATAAATTTCTGAGTTGTAGTATTGCGTTATCATCGGTTGAAAGTTGTTTGGTAGATAACTCAGCGGCTTTGCCAAATCCTACAATGCCCGGTACATTTAAAGTACCACTGCGGAGGTTACGTTCATGCCCGCCTCCTGTAATTTGCTCAACCAGCTTTACTCTTGGATTTTTACGGCGAACATATAAAGCGCCGCATCCTTTGGGTCCGTAGAGTTTGTGCGCAGAAAATGCCATGCAATCAATATCATCTCTCAATACATCAACAGAAATTTTTCCAACGGCTTGAGTGGCGTCACAAATAAAAAGAACATTGTGTTTTTTTGCTATTTTGCCAACAGCTGAAACCGGATGTATGAGGCCTGTTTCATTATTGGCATACATAACTGCAATGGCAATTGTTGACGGCTCAATTGCATCTTCTAAAAGCTGTAAATCCAAACTGCCATCCTTATTTACCGGAAGTACAGTATATCTTATTCCTGTTTTTGATAAAGAATGGCATGTGTCTAATACCGCCTTATGTTCCGTAGCAACGGTTATAATATGCGGCGTTTTGTTCGAATAAGTTTCGGCCAATCCACGCAGTGCAAGGTTCAAACTTTCTGTTGCGCCGGACGTAAAAATAATTTCTTCAGGTGTGCAGTTAATAAGTCGGGCAATTGATGCTCTTGCACTATTTACAGCATACGCTGCCTGTTTTCCATATTCATGCAGCGTGCTTGCTGCATTTCCAAAATGATCAGAAAAGAAAGGCAGCATTGCTTCCAGTACTTCTGCATTCATGGGAGTAGTAGCGTTATAATCAAAATAAGGAATGAGTGGCTTCATGTTTATACTGCAAATTTACAGGCAAGTAAAGTATAGCGTAATAAATGTCAGTAACTGTACTAATTTTAAGCAAAGTGTACAATCGTCTTTCATTGTATCTTTCAGCTTTAAAAAAATAGTATGTTAAAGGTAGAACACATTGGAATTGCAGTAAAAGATCTTTCAGCATCTGTTCCTTTATTTGAAAAATTACTGAATACAAATTGTTACAAAAAAGAAACAGTGGAATCAGAACATGTACATACTGCATTCTTTCAAAAAGGCACTACAAAAATTGAGTTGCTGGAAAGTACACTTGAAGATGGCGTTATTGCAAAATTCATAGAAAGAAAAGGTGAAGGCATCCATCATATTGCTTTTGAAGTAGAAGATATAATATCCGAAATAGAGCGTCTTAAGCACGAAGGCTTTGTGCTGTTAAATGACCAGCCTAAAAAAGGAGCGGACAATAAATTGGTCGCATTTCTGCATCCAAAAACAACCAACGGTGTATTGATTGAGATTTGCATGGAAATAAAAAAGTAAACAGATAAACCTTTATTTAAAGTATCAGGTATATTGTTTTGCCTGTTTTATTGCTTTAGGAGTTTTATTTCCGAAATGGTTTTTCCATTTTCTGTAATACGTATCAAATACAAACCCGGTGATAGATGCGTAGTATTGAATCGTAAGGTATTACCACCCGTATAATTAAGATTTTGAATAAGAGCCCCATTTATGTTATGCAGCTGAATTATTTGATGGTTGTTGAGAACATCATTCATATATAAGGTGGCACTTGAGACTGCTGGATTTGGATAAATAGTTATGTTGCCTTTTGGGTTATTCAAAACAGAGGTTACAGATGAATATTCTGCAATACCTGTATGATTTACTTCTTTTACTCTGTAATAGGTAGTACCACGTAACAGGTGATAGTCAATTACAACATAAGCGCTTTCTGAATTATTAGTTCCTTTAGCGGAAATAGTATGCACTGAAATCCAGTTTACAGCATCTGCACTTTTTTCAAGTATAAACTCGCTGCTGTTGATTTCTGATGATGTTTGCCAACTTACAGATGCTTGAAAAGGGGATTGTATTTTAGCAGCAATTGATTTGAATGCAGTATTTAACACGCCTTGCCCTATTCCTCCGTAAGTAATGTTTGCCGGAGCATTTATATCTACATTGTTTGCACCTCCCCATACCACTCTGTCGCCTATTTGTATTTGGTCAGAGTTGCCATTTGCTGCAAGTATTTTGCCTGAGGAAGGCAAAATGGAAAGAGCACTTCCACAGCCCAGATTTAATTTACCGCCTGCTTTAAAATCAATTGTTCCGCATACAAAAATTGCCAAGCGTGGGGTATTTATGTTATTTGTGAATGTATTACCGCACTGTGTACTTACAGCGTCATAGGTAGGCGTATTAACCTGAACCGTAATATTTATGGGAATGCAAACAATGTCGTCAACTCCGGGTAATCCTGCCGGAGACCATGTATTTGGATTTTTCCAATCACCATTATTTAAAACGGCAGTTTTTGTGCAGGTTGCAGTGTTCATAGACGGGCTACAGCCCCTTGGCAAATTTGGTATATTTAAAGGCCATACCTGAGCAATTGCCAAAAAAGGAAATGTAACAAGTACATATAATGCAAATAAAAATTTGTTCACAGAGGACTATTTAATTAATGTTATAGCTCTGCATAGGGATAAATGAAATTCAATGGATCAATCTTAGGTAGGGATTATTATAAGTCTTAGGAGTCAATAATGAGGTCCGTAAATTTACGCAAATATAGGATATTCAAAAATTATCACCTTTTTATTGTAAAATAGTTTCCATTTTCATACTTCTTGAACCTTTTACAAGCACATAAGAACTCAAAGGCAGGAATTTCTGAAACCAATCACGAGCTATAGATGTATTTTCCAGAACCTTATAAGGAGTTTTCAACTTTAAAAAATCGCCCCCTACCAGAATCACTTCCTTCCATTTGTAATTATGTATCAGATTTACTAATTCCTGATGTTCATTCATGCTTTCATCACCTAGTTCAGCCATTGCACCAAGTATCAAAACTTTATTGTTACCCTGAATTTTTGCAAAATTTTCAATAGCCGCTTTCATACTGCTTGGGTTGGCATTATAAGCATCTAAGATAATATGATGGCCATCTTTTTCAATCATCTGTGATCGGCTGTTAGATGGGTTGTATTTTTCAATCGCCTCTTGTATATTTCGAAAAGGAACTTTAAAATATATTCCTACGGCTACAGCTGCCAAAACATTTGGTAAATTATAGTGGCCTACTAAATGCGTATTAATTGTTGCAGGCAAGTTCATGCTTGTAATTTCAACCTTCAAAAATGGGTCATTAGCTGTTATTCTGCCTGTAACATCTGCATCATTTGTACCATAACTAAAAACATTGTGAATGCCTTTACTCATTTCAAGGAGGTAGTCAAAATCAGTATTCAAAAAGATTGTTCCATTACTTTGTCTTATGAAATCATAAAGTTCACCTTTGCCTTTTTTTACCCCTTCAAGCCCTCCGAAGCCTTCAAGGTGAGCTTTGCCAACATTATTAATAAGCCCATGGGTGGGCAAGGTATAAGTACAATAGGCCGCAATTTCATTTTGATGGTTAGCCCCCATCTCAATCACAGCAATTTCAGCGTCAGTTGGTATTTTTAACAGCGTAAGAGGAATGCCAATGTGATTGTTCAGGTTTCCTTCGGTGGTACTGGTTTTGTACCGGCAAGAAAGAACAGCGTGTATGAGCTCCTTGGTAGTTGTTTTACCATTGCTGCCAGTAACTGCAAGTACAGGTATTTTCAATTGCAAGCGGTGGTGTTTTGCAAGTTGCTGTAATGTTTCCAAAACATTATTTACCCTAAAAATCAATGGAGTATCGAGGCCTGTTTCTTCATCAACAACAATAGCTGCTGCACCTTTTTCGAGCGCTTGCTGCGCAAATAAATTGCCATTAAAATTTCCACCTTTTAAGGCAAAAAACAATTCGCCCGGCTTAAGTTTCCTGGTGTCTGTTTGAACAAACGGATGTTTGAGGTAAAGTTGATATAGCTGCTCTGTCTGCATAAAACAAATTTAATGGGCTAAGTTGAAAACTATCCGGTAGGGTTTCTGTTATATTCCGGTGAAAAGGAGAATTTCAGGTTTTGTTCGATGAATTACCATAACTATTATCTTCGCAAATCTAAAATTATTAATGAGTATGAGAAAACTAATATTTTCAATGAGTTTGGCACTTTGTACAATCATTGCCGCAGCTCAGGATAAACAGGATCCACAAACAATTTTTATTAGAGTAGGGGGAGGGTTTGGACAGCGATTAGCACAAATACCCCCGCAACTTGACGCAAACGGTCAGGACCATTATGGCAAACTCAGAAGAGGATTTCATACCAATCTTCAGGTAGGGTATCTGTTGAATCATAAGTTGGGAATTGGAGCTATATACAGCCGTTTCGGGTCAAAACAAGATGGAACGAGCAATGGGGTAAAAATCAGTTCTAATGATGCGGTTGCTTTTGCCGGTATTACCATAAATAATTTCATTCCTATCAGTGATAAGCACGATATTAATTTTGGTACACGAATAGGCCCCGGTATATTATTTTATAACTCACGAAACACGTTGTCTAATTCAGGGGTTAATACTTTTGCTGATGTTAATGACGAAAGTTTGGGTTTATTCACTGGTGTGGGCGTTGATTATAAAATTTCCGATAACATTCGTTTTGAAATAAATGTTGATAAAACATGGGGTCGCCTTACTGTAAATAAAGTAAAAACAAATCTTGAATACATCGCCATAGGCGCTGGTTTACGTTTTCAGTTTTAATGCTGAACATAAAATATAAAAGGACCTCCCGGTTGTTATTACAACCGGGATTTTTTTTTAAACAAGTTGAATTGCCTAAAAGGCGTATGCCAGCAGAGTTAATCATTACTGATTAGAAGGTATAATGTTTAAATACCCTTCTGTTTCTATGTACCACAGGGAAACAGCTCAGAATTTTAAAAAAGGGAGTGGAGAATGATTATTTGGCTACCTGAAACTTACCGCTTTCAATAATTTGACCGGAGGTGCGGTTGGTTAATTGAAAAATATAAACACCTCTGAAATAGTCGTTTAAATTAATTACTGTACGTGGTGTTATATTATTAAGTTCAACAATTTTTTTACCGATGAAATTATAGATTTTGAAACTGTAGTTGGATAAACCGGCAGTATTTTCAAATTCAAAATTTATAAAACTACTCGCCGGGTTAGGATAAAAACGAACCAACTTTACCGGCTGATTTGGATTACGGCTTGTTTGTGCCGAAACTGCAGCAGCGGATAGGATAATGATGGATAATATGAAAATAAGGCGTTTCAACGCTGTAAATCTAATTTTATTACCTGCAATATACAAGCTTTTTAAGCACAAATTCTTAAAAACAAAAGGCAGGCCATAAATATTTCCTGCCTTTTTAAGGGTATAACCTTAACATTTTATGAATTTAGAGAAGTAAGTGTTTGGTTAATAACCTCAAAATCAGGTACCTCGCCGGCATCATCCAGTACTTCAGCGTAGCGAACAATACCCTTTTTATCTACTATAAAAGCGCTTCGTTTTGAAACACCTTTCATGTCAGAAAACCAGGTTTCATAAATGGATCCATAAAGGCGGGAAACATCTTTATTGAAATCACTCAATAAAGTAAAATTATAACCTTCCAGTTCTTTAAATTTATTTAAAGTAGCGGTAGAATCAACTGATATAGCTAAAACATCGGCTTGAGCATTTTTATAACGGCTTATATCGTCTCTTACATTGCACAATTCTGCGGTGCAAACACTTGTAAATGCCTGGGGGAAAAATAAAATCAATACATTTTTTCCGGTAAAATCCGACAACGAAACTTTTAAACGTTCACTGCTGTATAACGTAAAGTCAGGAGCAGGTTGGCCAATGACAATTTGCATAATTTAAAATTTCAAACTATAACAGCATAGCTTCAAATTTGTTTATGTCTTCTGAAATAACAGGTAAAAAATCAGAAGTATTATCAGAGTTTCTTTAATTCTAAAGTAGTTAGCTTCCCGTTTATTGTTTGTGTGGCCCTAACGGAGGTCCATGTACTAGCCGCTATATACCAGATTCCGTTTAATCGTTGTACTGTATTTGAAGCGGAGTTTGGATAACTGGTTGTTATTTCTCTTTTATAACCATCACCATTCCAGGTTCCTGTAGCTTCAGTAACTGCGTTTCTTATAGCGTCAACGGATTTGTTACTCTTAAACTGAAATTTATAATCTGTAAATTCACTTACGTACTCTGTTCCATCATTATAACTGAGTACCTGCCATTGACCATCAGTCATTGCTTTTACAATAAGGTCTTCAGCAATTTGTTCCTGTGTTTTTTGGATGATTTTTTTGCACCCCGCCAGAGAAATGATACAAATTAAAAGAGGAAGAATTTTTTTCATAGAATAAAATAATGTCATAAAAATATACATTGTTTCTGTAATTTTTCAAGCTAATTAGCCTTGTAATTTAATTACTAAGAGCTTTTTTGTGTTTCTTTCATCGTTTCTTTAACGTAGAGAATTTAATAATCTTATTTTTAGGCAATGCAAATAGCACATTTTATTGCTGCATTGGAGGGCTGGGCACATCCCACTTTACAGGAAAATTATGACAATAGTGGTTTGCTTGCCGGTAACCCATTAAGGCAATGCACGGGAATTTTAGTAACACTCGATGCAACGGAGGAAGTTATATTTGAAGCCATAAGCCGTGGCTGTAACCTGGTTATTGCCCATCATCCTATTATTTTTAAGGGATTAACACGCCTTACCGGAAAAACATATATTGAAAGATCTGTTATTGCCGCCATTAAAAATGACATTTCAATTTATGCATTGCATACAAATCTTGACAATGTTCAAAGTGGTGTAAATGCGGCAATAGCTGCCAAATTAGGGCTTAAAAACACAAGGCAACTACTTCCCAAGCAGGGACAATTTAAAAAAATAATAACTTTTGCACCCATTGCCCACGCTGAAACAGTTCGCTCTGCACTTTTTGAAGCAGGAGCCGGACTTATTGGAAATTACAGTGAAACAAGTTTTAACACAGAAGGTGTAGGTACTTTCAAAGCAAATAAAGCCGCAAATCCTTTTGTGGGTGAAGCAGGTAAACGACACTATGAACAGGAGCAAAAAATTGAAGTAGTTTTTCCTGCATGGCTGCAAAGCAAAATTGTAACCGCAATGAAAGCCGCTCACCCTTATGAAGAAGTAGCATATGATATACTCAGTTTAGATAATGATTTACAGGCAGTTGGAAGCGGAATGATCGGTGAATTGCCTCATCCAATGAACGAAACAGAGTTTTTACGGCTTTTAAAAAAGCAGTTTCAATTAAACCTTATTAGGCATACTGCACTTACCGGTAAGGAAATTCAAAAAGTAGCATTATGCGGTGGAGCAGGAAGCTTTTTAACAGCAAAAGCACTAAGTGCAGGCGCACATGCTTTTGTAACTGCTGATGTAAAATACCATGAGTTTTTTGATGGTGAGGGGCAACTATTACTGGCTGATATAGGGCATTGGGAAAGTGAACAATTCACAATTGACCTTATTCATGATTTCCTGAAGGAGAAATTCCCTACCTTTGCCGTCCTTAAAACTGGGGTAAAAACGAATCCGGTGGAATATTTTATCTGAGGTTGCCAGCGGAGGAAGAATCTTAATTTAGTTTGTAAATTATGTTTTGCCCATAATTAGGCGTATTGGTTTAAGAAAAAAAAATAACAAAAATATATGGCTGCAACAAAAGAGTATTCAGTAGAAGAAAAATTGAAAGCCCTCATTCATTTGCAAAAAATTGAAAGCAAGTTGGATGAAATTCAAATTCTGAAAGGCGAATTACCTATGGAAGTAAAAGACCTTGAAGACGAAATTGAAGGGTTGCACGCACGCAAAAACCGTATAGAAGAGGAAATTAATGGAATCCAGGATTTTATTGAAGGCCGCAAAGAAGCCATCAAAGAATCACAGGCTTTGCTGAAGAAATATGAAAAACAAAGTGAAAACGTAAAAAATAACCGTGAGTTTGAAGCCATCAATAAAGAAATTGAAATGCAGGGGCTGGAAATTAAACTGGCTGAAAAGCATATAAAAGATGCAACTGAGGAACATGCTGAAAAAAGTGAATTATTAGAAAAAGCAAAAAAGAATATTACAGCTAAAGAAAAAAACCTGGAGCATAAAAAAGCCGAACTTGATAAAATCATTGCTGAAAATGAAAAAGAAGAAACACATTTTCGCAATGATGTAATAAAGGCAAGAGAGGCAGCAGAAGAGCGCTTGCTCAGCAGTTTTGAGCGCATCCGTAAAAGTTACCGCAATGGACTGGCAGTAGTACCTATTGACAGGGATAGTTGCGGTGGTTGTTTCAATACCATTCCCCCTCAACGCCAAAGTGAAATAAAACAGCACAAAAAAATAATTGTGTGCGAAAATTGTGGACGCATTTTAGTTGACACTGATTTGAATGATTCAGTAACGATTTAATACCTCGTTGAGAATATTTTTGTTAAGACGCTTTTTTTTAAGGCGTCTTTTTTTTTTCAGTTTAGATCTGTTGCATACCTGTATGTGCAAACCATGCGGGCAGTAAATAGATTGAATGTAAAACAATTACTTCTGCTACTTTTATATTGATTTTTTATTTCCTGTTGTTTGTATGGTTTTTGTACACTTGTTTTGCTTTAGTTTTGAGTTCAGATGTTAAAAGAAGTTTCCATACAAAATTTTGCGATTATTGATGAACTGAAGGTTATATTTCAGCCCGGCTTGAATATTATAACCGGAGAAACGGGTGCAGGCAAATCAATTTTGCTGGGAGCCATGGGTTTGGTACTTGGTGGCAGAGCAGATAGTTCTGTGCTGCTCAACAAAGAAAAAAAATGTGTGGTGGAGGTGTTGTTTGAAGAAAACAGTAAACATATCAGGGATTGGTTAACAGTTGAAGATATAGATGTAACTGATGAAATAGTACTTCGCAGGGAGATAGGCAGTACCGGAAAATCAAGGGCATTCATCAATGATACACCTGTTAATCTGCAGCAGTTAAAACAATTCAGCTCTTTATTAGTAGACTTGCATCAGCAGTTTGATACATTGGAACTGGGAGAGGCCTATTTTCAAAGAGAGGTGCTTGATGCTATGGCGGGGTGCAGTAACGATACAAGCGTTTATCATCAACAATACATTCAGTTCAGCAAAGCACAGAAGGAATTGCAATTATTGAAAGATCAACAGCAGCAATTACAGAAGGAGAAAGACTATCATCAATTTTTATTGGAAGAACTTGAGCATGCGTCTTTTAAAGAAAATGAGCTGGAGCAGATAGAACAGGAAATGAAATTGCTCAGCAATGCAGGTGCAGTATCTGCTGTATTAAATGAAGCAGTATATCTATTGAAAGATGGGGAGGCCCCTTTAGTTCAACAATTAAAAACTTTATTGCAGCGATTGCTACATTACAAAGACCTTAACCCGGATATAAATAATGTGATTGAGCGATTGCAAAGCTCACAAATAGAATTAAGTGATATTGCTGCGGAACTTGACCATATTCAACAATTTGTTACCATTGATGAGGAGCGAATGCAGCAAATTAATGATCGAATGGAGATGGGGTATAAGTTGCAAAAAAAACATGGCGTAAGCAGCACAAACGAGCTGTTGTTTATTCAACAAAATCTCGGAAATAAATTGCAGGCTGTATTAAACCTGGAAGAAGAAATAGCGGCCAAAGAGCAAACTGTTGATACACTTTTGAAGCTTTTACAAAAACAGGCCATTGATTTATCATTCAAACGATCAGCAGCAGCTCAACCACTGGCTGAAAAAGTAAATGTATTGTTTGCAAAAGTGGGAATGCCTAATGCACAGTTAAAGATAGAAGTACGAGCCGCTTCTTTAAATGATTATGGTACCACTGAAATTGAATTTTTATTTGATGCCAATAAAAGTAATCGGTTTGAACCCATCAGTAAAGTAGCCAGTGGTGGTGAGTTGAGCAGACTTATGCTTTGCATTAAATCACTTGTAGCAAAGCAAATGGCTTTACCTACCATGTTATTTGATGAAATTGATACAGGCATCAGTGGAGAAGCTGCACGGCAGGTAGGTATTTTGCTCAAAGAACTCTCACAACAACACCAGGTAATAACCATTACACATCTTCCCCAGATAGCTGCAAAAGCAACTGCACATTTTTATGTGTACAAGCAGCAGGAAAAGAAAAGAATAAGTACCAAAATCCGTTTGTTAAGCTATGATGAGAAAATTGAAACCATTGCACGTATGCTCAGCGGGGAGCAATTAACAGAATCATCTTTGAAAACAGCAATGGAACTGGTAATAGGTTAGCCTTTTATTTATTTAAACCTTGAAACAGGTAAAACAAAGTGGCAAAACTTATACTCCTGTTCATCATTGCTGCTGATAATTACCAGTTTTTGTTTGCAGTACGTTGAAATTAGATGGTGATACAATGCTATTCCATCGGCATCTAAATTACTGGTAGGTTCATCAAGTAACAGAACGGGCACATTACTGAATACGGCCTGGGCCAGCTTTACACGTTGCTTCATACCACTGCTGTAATAACGTATTTGTTTTTTGGCTGCATGTTTTAATCCCAGTTCATCAATTACAGAAGCAATGGAAGCTCCCGGTAACAATGACTTAAATGATTGATGAAAAGTAAGCACTTCAACAAGCGTCATCTCCTCCGGTAGTTCCAGATAAGGGGCTGCAAAAGAAAGATATTGATGGTGCCTTTCTGCCTCAATTTTTTTATTGTCAACAAAAAAATCAACTGTTCCTTTATTGTGTTGTACTGCACCTGCAATTACCTGCAGTAATGTAGATTTGCCGCTGCCATTGTTGCCTGTAACAGCATAGGAGTTGCCTGCAATAAATTCGTAATTGAGATGACGAAAAATCCATTCTCTGTTATATCGCTTGCCTGCATCAGAAAGCAATATCTTCATCACCATTGGTTTGAGAATGACGTTTGATAATTCCTATTTCACTTTTTCTGATAAAGCCGAGTATTTCTTCTCTTGTATCAGTTTCAGGAAGCATTTGCTCAATAAGCTGTACAGCTTTGGATACTATATGTTTTTCAACAAACAGGATGTGATATATCTTAAAAATTTCTTCAATTTTTTCTTTGCTGTAGCCACGTCTGCTTAGTCCTACATTATTTATACCTACATAACTCAAAGGTTCACGTGCTGCTTTTACAAATGGAGGTACATCTTTACGGATGGCGCTCATCCCGGCAATGTAAGTATGTGCACCTATGTGTGTAAACTGGTGTGCTGCACTGAGTCCGCCAATGATTGCAAAATCATCAACGGTAACATGGCCGGCAAGTTGAACAGAGTTTGCAAGTATTACATTATTGCCTACAATACAATCATGCGCCACATGTGCATAGGCCATAATCAAACAGTTGCTGCCTACTTTGGTAGTGTTTTTATCTGTAGTGCCACGATGAATGGTTACACATTCACGAATGGTGGTATTATCACCAATTTCTGCCAGTGTATATTCATTGCGGTATTTTAAATCCTGAGGTACAGCTCCAATAACAGCACCGGGAAATAGTTTACAATTTTTGCCGATACGTGAACAGGGAAATATGGTAACGTTACTCATGATGTGTGTACCATCACCTATAACAACATCATCATGTATCATTACAAAAGGATCTATGGTAACATTGTTTCCAATTTGTGCATTGGGGTGTATGTGAGCCAGCTTACTAATCATTGATTTGGTCTTTTAACGATTTGAGCAGTAAGGTCTGCTTCGCACACTACCTTGCTGCCAACGAATATGGTTCCTCTCATTTCACAAATACCTCTGCGTATGGGGTTTTTCAACTCCATCTTTAAAATTAAGGTATCGCCGGGAACTACTTTTTGCTTGAATTTACAATTATCTACTTTTAAAAAATAGGTATCATATTTATCTGTTGTATTTTTCGGGATTGCAAGTAAGCCGCCACATTGTGCCAGTGCTTCTACCTGCAGTACACCCGGCATTACATAATTACCCGGGAAATGACCCTGGAAAAAGGGCTCGTTGTAAGTAACATTCTTTATGCCAACAATATGGGTATCGCTGAATTCTATAATCTTATCCACTAACAGAAACGGATAACGGTGTGGTAATATTTTTTCAATTTCCACCACATCATGAATTGGTGGTTTGTCAGGAAAATAAGCAGGCACATTTGCTTTAAAGCGATTCTTTTTAATATGATCTTTTATCTTTTTTGCAAATGCAACATTACTGGCGTGCCCCGGCCTGTTTGCAATGATGTGGGCTTTAAAGGGCAAACCCACCAGTGCTAAATCGCCCACTAAATCCAGTAACTTATGACGGGCAGGTTCATTGGGGAAACGTAGTTTTAAATTGTTGAGATAACCTTCGCTTGTTACTGCAAATTTTTCTTTGCCAAATGCTTTGGATAAGGTTTCCAGTTGTTCATCTGTAACTTCTTTATCTACCACTACAATAGCATTGTTTAAATCGCCGCCCTTTATAAGGTTATTTTTGAGTAAAAACTCCAGTTCATGAAAGAATGAAAAAGTACGGCAGGGTGCAATTTTATCGTTAAAATCATTCATGCCTCTCAGTTGCGCATGTTGTGTACCCAGTACCTGAGAGTTAAAATCAATAAGTGTGTTAATGCGGTATTCATTTGCCGGCATAGCTACCATTTCTACTTTCTTTTCATCATCAGTAAAGTAGATATTATGGTCAATAGTATACCATGTTTTGATAGCATCTTGCTTTTTACTGCCCACTTTCAGAAGTGCCTCTACAAAGGGTTGTGAACTGCCGTCAAGAATCGGAACTTCGGCTCCGTCAATTTTAACCAATACATTATCAATTTCACAACCGGCCAATGCCGCTAATAAGTGTTCAATGGTACTTACTGAAGCTCCGTTGTGCGACAACGTGGTGCTTCGGTTTGTTTCTGTTACAAAATCCACATCCGCCTTTACAGTAGGCTGCCCTGAAAGATCAGTTCGTTGAAATACAATACCTGTATTGGGTTCAGATGGTTCTAAACTTATAGTTACAGATTGCCCCGTGTGAATTCCTACCCCGGCTATTGAAATGGAAGCAGCCAGTGTATGCTGGTTGCTTGAGCCAGTTCCGTTTCCATTTTCCATGGCTGCGAAAGTAGTAAAAAAGGGGCAAATGGGTGGAAACGGTCGTTAGGCTTTAATGCTCATCTAACCTCAATAACAGCACCGTTTGCCACAATATGATAGAGCTTAATGGTAAGCGCCATAAAGAGGAGTTTTGCGTTGGCATTTCGTTCAATATAGTAAGCAGCGCTGTCTAACTCTTGTGTAATGGCCTGCATACGGCTGATATTGCAAAGCTTGTTAAGCCGTTGTGCAAAATCTTTCTCTGCATCCGTAAGCGGCAGGTTGTCTTCACCCATCGTATGCAGACGAATACTCTGCTCCAGCAAATGCGTAAAATAACGGAGAAATTGTTTTTGTTTTTCCCGGCCCAGTGCACTAATACTGTCTACCCATTTTACCTGTGCAATGGGTCCTGTTTTTAAAATGGAGTTGAGCCATTCTCTTAATAAACTTTGCCAATCTTCTTCCGCATGCTGAATGAGTTGCAGGGCTTCACGGTAATTGCCCTCGCTCACGCCTGCAATTTGATTGGCTTGTTCAGGGTTAAGTTTCGTACGTTGTTGCAGGGCTTGTGCTACTTCGTTTATTTCTATTGGCGGTATACGAATAGTTTGGCAGCGGCTCACAATGGTGGGCAATAGCAAACTTTCATTTTCAGCAACGAGGATGAAAAGGGTGTTTGGCGGTGGCTCTTCAATGAGCTTTAATAGTTTGTTGCCTTCATTGCCCAGGTACTCAGGCATCCAAAGCACTAATATTTTGTATTCACTTTCAAAACTTTTTAGATTGAGCTTGCGGATGATGTCGGCACATTCTGCCGCAGTAATATTGCCCTGCTTGTTTTCGGCACCAATGAATTGCAGCCAGTCGTACACATTGCCGTAAGGATATTGTTTGATAAACTCACGCCATTCTTTCACCCAATCTGTTGAGATGGGCTTTTCATCAGAGCGGGTTGTTTTTTTAATTACAGGGTAGCTGTAATGAATATCCGGATGAATGTATTGCGCAGCCAGCTCTGCCCCATGACTTGAAGTTGTAGCCGGTGTCACTTCTTCACCAAACAAACCGATTACGGGAGCTGCTGCAGGTTTCTGTTTTTCACTCTGGCTCACTACGTAGTTGCTGAAGGCGAGCGCCAATGGCAAACCTCCTGCACCTTCTTTGGCAATCATAAGCAATGCATGGCTCAGACGGTTGTTGTCAACCATTTCCTTCAATTGCTCAATGGTATGCTGTTGTCCTATGATTTGGGAAAATTGCATGGAGGGCGAAGATAACACATGCAGAAAATAAAAAAGCAGAAGCATGGCTTCTGCTTTCAAAGATTAAAATCTGATATTATAATTTACTTGTTATCTCTTCACTCATCGGTTTCACTTTGCTGGGGAAGTAAGCAATGAGTTCGCCATTTTCATTCAGTAAAAACTTATTGAAATTCCATTTTACTTCAGCATCCAACACACCGTTCTTTTCTTTACTCGTAAGCCATTTATAGAGCTCACACATATCATCACCTTTTACGCTTACTTTAGCCGTCATAGGAAATGTAACGCTAAACTTACTGCTGCAGAATTCTTTGATTTCAGCATTGGTACCGGGCTCCTGTCCGCCAAAATTGTTGGCCGGTACTCCTATTACCACCAGCTTGTCTTTGTACTTTTCATACAAAGCCTGTAGTTCTTCATATTGGGGTGTGTAGCCGCATCTGGAGGCAGTATTTACGATTAATATTTTTTTGCCCTTGTACTTTTTGAAATCAATGGAACCGCCTTCCAGACCTTCCATTTTAAACTGATGTACGGTGGGTAATTTGGCAGCGGGGTTTACAGTAAATGAAAGAGAAAGCAATGTAACAATGGCAAATAATAAACGCTTCATATCAGTATTTTTTTAAATAAACGTTTGAAGTTTTTAGATTGTTCAAAGTTCGGAGAAAAGAAAGAGACGCAAAAAAAGCCATAACAGTTTACTGCCGCTCATAACATCCTAAATCAGGCAAACCAACTCTGGGATTACCTTCAATATCGGTATTCAACGCCGTAACAATTCCTTTATTGATGGCAGGCGAACCGGCTTTCAGTTTAAAACTGTAGAATCTACTGCTCACATCCACACTGTCAAATTGCGGCGGTTGGTTTTTAATGCTGTTATTTAATGTGGTATTAGGTGGGTCAGCTTTTACACGATAAAGAACGTTGTTTAAAGTAAGATTCAATACATCTGCACCTTGCTTATCAGTAACTACTTCATTTTCTACAAAACCCTCGTCACCCCAGATAATACTGTTTGTAAACGTAGCATTCAATGGTGATGAAAGAATTTGATTATTCTGTTTTACAAAATTGGTAACTATCAATGCGGGGTTTTTGTGCGCTATAAATAAATTGGAAATGGATACCGCAGTAACATGTGTAAAGGAATACGTACCGCCATATACCAAGGCAATATTGTTTCCGCAATTACTGATTAAACAATTATTTGCCGTAATGCTTGTATTGATACCCAAAATTCCAATGTCAAAAATATTATCAATGTAACAGTTGTTGAGTGTAAGTTTAGGATTGATATTGCCCGATGGCTTTTCAGCAATTACTCCCTGGTATGCATTTTTAATATACGTGTAAGTGAGCACATTGTTGCTGCTGCTGCCACGGAAATAAATGCCGGGCCATGCTCCCGGATAATCTCTGTACGGCTCATCAAGCCGGTTACTTCTGAACACAACACTATCTGTTTTGGTTCCGTTTACAATGAGTGTGCCGTCAACAATAAAAGGTGCATCCGCATTTAAATGAATGCGGGTTCCTCTTTGTATGGTGAGTGTTGAGTTAGTGTCAACAATCATCCCACCCAGTATTACATAGGGCTTATCATTAGTCCAGTTAAAATTGCCCTGAAAAATAGTGCTGCGTATGTAATGTGCATTTTGCCCCCATGCTTCCAGCTGCTTGTGTTGTGTATTGCCATTCCATTGAATGCGTACGCTGTCTTTTATTACAAATGGTTGATTAGCTGCTGTAGGATTTACATTTACACGTATAAAAACGTATAAGCTGTCATTTGCAGCCAGTTCAAGATTGCTGAATTGTACACCCTGCAGCCCATCTACATTCATTTTAAAAGCTGAGGATGAACCACCCATCAATTGCACATTGCTGATGTTTATTTTTTGATTGTTTTCATTTTTAATCACGAAGAATTTGGTAATGGAGCCGGCTGATGTAAAAACGGTATCAAAACGCAAACTGTCTCTTCCTATAATTATGCGTGCGTCATTACTGGTATTAAAACTTTCTTTTCTGCAGGCAGTAAATGCAAGCATAAAACAAATGAGCAGGAGTATTGGGTTGAATAATTTCACTGGTTGTAAAAATAAGCAGCGGAGTTTATATGAAACGTTTTTTGTTTGTTAATCATCACTTGCCTGTGCCAGAACGGCAATACTTAATTGAATATTGTTTTCAGTAATTACCGCACCACATGCTTCAAGGGTAGCGCCTGTTGTAATTACATCATCTATTAATAAAACGTGTTTCAGTTCTTTTGAGTGATCAGGATTTAATTCAAAACTGCCATCCACATTTTTCCATCTTTCGCTGCGTCCTTTTTTTGTTTGTGTATCCGTATAACGTTTACGCAATACAAAATCGTTTATTACAGGCACGTTTATTATTTCAGAGATGCCTTTTGATAAAACTGCTGCCTGGTTGTAACCCCGTTTTTTTTCTTTATCCGGAAATAAAGGCAAAGGCACCAGGGCATCAATCTGTTGAAATCGTTTGCTGGTTTTTAGTAGTTCACCCATCCATCGGCCCAGTTGCAATCCCACTTCCTGATTGTTTCTGTATTTTAATGTATGAATGAGTTGCTGCAAAATCGATTCCTTACTGAAGTAGTACGCAGCCATTGCTTCCTTGATTTGTATACGGCCGTAGAATATTTTTTCAATGGGATTGTTTGCATGTGGAGCAAATTGGGTTTCTGGCAGCGCAGCATAACATTGATGACATATGTGTTGATGCTCTTCAATCAAATCGCTGCCGCAACCTGCACAATGATGGGGGTAAAAGAGATGTGCAAAATCAGTAAGCCATTTACGGGCCGTTATCATATAAGAAAGATAAAAAACAAAATGCTGAATTACAATTATCCCTGAAATAAATATTGATACAGTTCCTCTACCTTACCCATGGTAACTACTTCAATATTGTACTTCTGCTGTATCTTTTTATCATTTTTATGGCCTATGTTGTATTTACTGATGATGATTTTTTCAAAGCCAAGTTTTTCTGCTTCTGCTATTCGTTGTTCAATACGATTCACGGCTCTTATTTCACCACTCAGGCCCACTTCACCGGCAAAACATAGTTGCGGATTCAGTGGTACATCTTCATAGCTCGAGAGCAAGGCACACAACACAGCCAAATCAATGGAAGGGTCTTCAACTTTCAATCCACCGGCAATGTTTAAAAACACATCCTTCATGCCAAAATGAAAACCACCCCTTTTTTCCAGCACTGCTAATAACAATTGCAAGCGTCTTAAATCAAAACCGCTAACAGTACGCTGCGGCGTGCCATATACACTTTGTGTTACTAATGCCTGAACTTCAATTAGCAAAGGACGCATTCCTTCAAGAGTTGCTGCTATAGCTATACCGCTTAATACATCTTCTTTTTGGGTGATAAGAATTTCGCTGGGATTGCTTACAGGGCGCATTCCTGCTTCTGTCATTTCATAAATGCCTAATTCATTGGTTGAGCCAAAGCGATTTTTCATCGTTCTTAAAATTCTGTACGTATAGTGCCTGTCACCTTCAAACTGCAATACTGCATCAACCATATGTTCCAGAATTTTGGGGCCTGCTATGCTACCATCTTTTGTAATATGCCCAATAAGAAATACAGGCGTGCTGGTTTCTTTAGCAAACCGCTGCAGTTCTGCAGCACTTTCTCTTATTTGTGAAATACTTCCCGGCCCACTTTCAATATAAGGTGTTTGTAATGTTTGAATAGAATCAATAATTAACAGATCTGGTTTCAGCTTTTTAACTTCATTGAAAATGATGTTGGTTGAAGTTTCAGTAAGTAAATAAAAGTTTTCATTTTGCATTTGCAGTCTGTCTGCTCGCATTTTAATTTGCAGTTCACTTTCCTCGCCGCTCACGTATAATGTAGTTATGCCTTTCAACTGTAATCCACTTTGTAAAAACAAAGTGGATTTACCAATGCCGGGTTCTCCTGCTATTAAAACAATGCTGCCGGGTACAATGCCGCCACCAAGTACACGATTTAATTCTGCATCCTGTGTTAGCACTCTTTTTTCTTCACTGCTTTTTACTTCGTTTAAAGAAATTGTTCTTGTTTCGCCGGTATGCAGTTCATCACGCCATGGTTGTTTTTTTACATCATCTTTATTTTTTGAAATCAATTCTTCAACAAATGTGTTCCATTCATTGCAACTGGGACAGCGACCTATCCATTTTGCAGATTCATAACCACAATTGCTGCAAAAAAATGCTGTTTTAATTTTACTCATAAATTATTTGAACTCATCAATGCTATAAAAGTGCATTAAAAAAATTCATCACATCAAATTATTTTGAGTGTTATATCATACCTGCAATAAAAAAGACTGAAAAAATGTGAAAGTGATAAAAAGTAAAAGGGCCGAAATTTCTTTCGACCCTTTGTACTTACTAACCCATTAAATTCTGTTGCTAAATTACAACTTGCCCCCACATTTCAAAATTAATTTTGGACCATGTGTATAAATTTTTTGTTGAACTTATTAGTAAGCTCCTGTTTATATGCAGGACATTTTTTATATATAATTAATTGATATTCAGCAGTTTAAAAGAATTTTGTCCACAAATTTAAAAGCTCTTCACGCTTACGGGCACTCACAACCGTAACAGTCTCTGTCAAAAAGACTTAGCAATTTCTTAACCCTATCATTTTTTGGCATTTTTTGCACTTTGGAAACGATTTTGAAGAATCTTTGTTATAAAAAAAAGCTATGACTCCAGGAATTCTGATTGTTTCTCTACTTTTTATGGGAATTGGTTTTTTGGTGCAGATGCGCCTGAAATCCAAGTTCAAAATGTACGCACAACAGCCTCTTTTTAGCGGACTAAATGGCAAGCAAGTGGCCGAAAAAATGCTCAAAGAAAGCGGCATTTATGATGTACAGGTAGTTTCTGTTCAGGGTTTTTTGAGTGATCATTATAACCCTATGAACAAAACAGTAAATCTTAGTCCGGATGTGTATAATGGTAACTCAATAGCCGCTGCAGCAGTTGCAGCTCATGAAGTGGGTCATGCGGTTCAGCATGCCACTGCTTATCAATGGCTTATGCTTCGTTCAAGGCTGGTGCCTGTGGTTCAGATTAGCACCACACTGTCTCAATGGATTTTGGCAATAGGGGTGGGTCTTTTTGCAGCAGGGGGTGGTAATCAAACTGTGCTGTTAATTGGCATCCTTATGTTTGCGGCCAGCACAATATTTTCTCTGATTACACTTCCCGTAGAGTTTGACGCCAGTAACAGAGCCCTGGCATGGCTGGATCGTACCAACGTAACCAATCCTCAGGAGCATGAAGGTGCGAAAGACGCATTAAAATGGGCTGCAACCACTTATGTGGTAGCAGCAATTGCTTCGCTTGTTACACTTGTGCAATATATATTAATATATATGAGCAGAAGAGATTAGAAAAATATATATGTAAGTTTTTTAGTGTAAAAATTGAAAAAGAAGTCGCACAGGTTGCGACTTTTTTTTATATATACCTTTATAAGGTTTGATTTCCGAAAAATGTAATTAAAAAAAAGCAGCATCTGCTAACTGTTACATGTCTGTCAAGGAATATAAGGTAATTCTCCTATTTTTGTCAGCTTAATCAATCATTGTTTATGAGAAAAATTGTAATGCTACTCTTATGCCTTTTGGTAGGCACGTCCCAGTTATGGGCACAATCAAAAGAGGTTACAGGAAAAGTAACCGATTCCAAAGATGGAACTCCACTGGCCGGTGTGTCAATTATGGCAGGTGGAAAAACAGTAGGTACAACCGGAGCTGATGGCTCATTTAAGGTTACAGTACCACAATCTGTAAAAAATATTTCTTTTTCGTTTGTAGGTTATAAAGGAGTTACTGCTTCAATAGGTTCTGGCAGTGTAACGGTAGCCTTGGAAACAAACGAAGGAAGTTTGGGTGAAGTAATTGTAACAGGGTATCAAACGTTACAAAAAAAGCAGGTTACAGGATCTATTGCTACGGTAGGTGAAAGAAGTATTAAAAACACGCCTATTGGTTCGTTTGATCAAATTTTACAAGGGCAGGCTACCGGTACTTTAATACAGGCAAACTCCGGTCAGCCGGGTGCTGCTGCAAACGTAATTATTCGTGGTATTGGTTCTGTAAATGGCACTACTCAGCCTTTGTATATCGTAGATGGAGTACAGATTACCGCTCAAAATTTTTCTTCACTCAATCCCAATGATTTTGAAAGTGTAAGTATTTTGAAGGATGCATCAACTACAGCACAATATGGCTCAAGGGGTGCTAATGGTGTTATTGTAATTACTACAAAAAGAGGTAAAGCAGGTAAAACACGTTTTGAATACAACGGTTTGTATGGACAATCCCGATTTCCAACAAATAAGCTGGAAGTTATGGAAACTCCCGAAAAATTAGATTATGAAATTGCAAGAGGTAACCCTTTTGGTTGGAATGCAACACAGCTTGACAGTCTACGCCGTATAAATACAAACTGGCAGGACGAAATTACCCAAACAGGTATTACACAAAGTCATCAGTTAAGTGCAACAGGTGGTAATGAAAAAACATTGTTTTATGCCTCAGGTGCTATTTTCAATCAATCCGGAACAGTTAAAAGAACAGGTTTGAAACGTTACAGTGGTCGTATTAACATTGAGCATTCTGCAACTAAAAACTTAAAGTTTGGTATTAACTCCTACACCGGCTGGAGTGATTTTCAAAATACTACTGAAGCTAATACGGGTATTGCCTCTCCTCTTAATGCCATCCGTTGGGGCAATCCTTATGAGCGTCCTATAAATCCAAATACCGGCACATATCAATTATTTGCCTCTGGCCAGCCTAACCCATGGCAGGATAATCAGGAAACTAACAGGCAAACAAAAGAGCTAAAACTTATTGCTAATGCCTTTATTGAAGCAAAACTGCCATTTATACTCAACGGTCTTAGCTTCAGAACTAGTTGGGGTGCAGATTATGAAAACTGGGATCAAACCTTATTATTTACACGCTTTAGTGTAGTTGGTCAATCAACTGTTGGTAATCAAGGTCGTTTTGATAAAGATACCCGTAACTTAACCAGATATACAGGAACCACCTCTTTAAGCTATACCAAGTCGTTTAAAGAACATACTTTAAATGTTGGAATCTATAACGAATACATCCAGCGTGTATTAAACACGTATGGTTTCAGCAGTTATGGTTTAACGGGAAATTTCCAGAATGGTGCCGGTGTTACAAATGGTAATCCTACATTCTTCCCTGCGGTAAGAGAAAACAGAACAGAGAACAGATTGTTATCCAACTTTGCTTTGGCATCTTATTCATTTAAAAACCGATACTTCTTTAACGGAAGTTTCCGCCGTGATGGTTCTTCAAGATTTGGTGCCAATAATCGTTTTGCTAATTTTTACTCTGTTGGAGCAGGATGGGTTATCAGCGAAGAAAAATTCTTTTCCGGTGTTAAATTCATCAATAACCTGAAACTCTCTACTTCATTTGGTACAGTAGGTAACCAGGAAGGTATTGGTGATTTTGCAAGCCGTGAACTTTTTGGACCCAGAACATATGCAGGAACAAATGGTCCGGGTCTTAGTCAATTACCCAATCAGGATTTGAGTTGGGAAGAAAGACAAAAGTTCAACATTGGATTTAATGCAGTAGCATTTAATGGAAGAATTACCTTTGGGATCGATTTTTATAATGAAATCACCAATAATCTTTTCTTGAATAATCAGCTTTCAAGAACTACAGGTTTTACTTCGCTTAATACAAATATTGGTAAAGTAAGAAACAGAGGCTGGGAATTCACTTTGATAACTGAAAACGTAAAACATAAAAATTTTACATGGACCACCAGTATCAACTTTACAATAAACAGAAATGAAATCTTGGCATTAACACCTACTACACCTGCAATAGGTGTTGTTGGTGGCACTACTGTACAACGTGTAGGACATCCATTAAACAGTAATTTTCTTGTTAAATATGAAGGCGTAAACCCATCTAATGGTAATGCAGTTTATCGTAGACCTAATGGTTCACTTACAGAATTATATGATGATGTAAATGACCGTCAGATTTTTGGAACAAGAGATGCACCGTATTTTGGCGGTATTACAAACAGATTTAATTATAAAGGAATTGATTTAAGTGTATTCTTTTCTTACTTGTTTGGCAATCTTGTTTACAACAACGACAGAACAAACGTAGAAGACCCAAGTTATTTCTTTGATAACATGTCAAGAGCCGTTTCAAGAGAGTGGAGAAAACCGGGTGATATCACAGATATCCCACGTGCTTCACAGGCAATGCGCAGAAACACTACAAGATTCCTTGAAGATGGAAGCTTTATTCGCCTGCGTAATGTACAATTAGGTTACAGCCTTCCAAGTAAAGCACTGAAAGCGATAAAGCTGAGCAGCGTAAGGGTATTCGTAATGGGTGAAAATTTATGGACAGGATTTAGCTTCCTTGGATTTGACCCTGAACTTTCATCAGGTGTACTTACAGGTGCTCAATACCCAGCATTAAGAACAGTAACTGCTGGTTTAACCGTAGGTTTCTAAAACTTAAAACAAAACGAAATGAAAAAAATAATATATAAAATAAGTTTAGGGTTGTTCCTGATTGGGGCTGCTGGCTGTAAAAAGCAGATTACCATTAACCCTACTCATCTTGCAACGCTTGAAAATGCGTTTAAGGAAATGAAAGATTATGAAAATGGTTTAAGTGCTGTTTATAACTCCATGCGTGGCGTAGGGTATTACGGCAGAAACATGTCAGCTCTTCCTGATATGTCAACAGATAACCTGGTTCAAACAACTGAATCACTTGTAAACTTTCTGGAAATAACAGACTGGTTATACACTCCGCAGAACGGAACCGTAGCCGAAACCTGGCTTGCTTGTTATAGCATCATCAACAATGCCAATATCATCATTAACAGCATTGATAAACTCACAACACCTGCAAACCAAAAACAGGCTAATCGTATAAAGGGTCAATGTTTGGCAGTACGTGCAATGGTGCATTTTGATTTGTTACGCTATTTCGCTGATAATCTCAATCGTAACAGCACAACTGCAGGCGTACCTTACAGAAAACTTTCTGTACTGGAAGAATCGCCTGCTTCTATTAAACCGTCCCGTGAATCCGTTTCTTCAAATTATGATAATATTTATGCTGATTTAAACACGGCCAGAACATTATTAAGTGATATAGATGTATCAATTAATGGTAATGGACCTAAGTATAAAATTGACCTTATTGGTTTAAGTGCTATTTATGCAAGGGTGGCATTGTACGCAAAAGATTATCCTGCTGCTATCAGCAATGCTACAACTGTTATCAATGCCCTGCCTTTGGCCACTCGTTCAGTTTATCCATCTATCTGGAGAGATCAAAGCAATGCAGAAGTAGCTTTTGCATCCTTATTTGCTCTTGGTGAATTTGCAAGCCGTTTAGCAGGTGATGTATATAGCCCGCCTCCCGGTACTAACAGAAGCCAGTTTGAAGGAAATCCATCACTTTTTGCTCAAATTGATGAAGTAAATGATGTTCGTTTTTCAACTTCAGTTACAAGAGGTTTTTCCACTACTACATTAGTAAGAGCTAATACCAGATTAGTAGTTACAAAATATTTGGGAAAAGGAACAGCAATAGATGGTATTGTAGACTGGAAAGCATTCCGCACAGGTGAAATGTATTTGATTCGTGCCGAAGCTTATGCAAATACAACCGGCCAGGAACTTAATGCATTGGCAGATTTAAATACCTTACGTGCAGCACGTATTCAGGGTTTTGTACCCGGTACGGAAACCGGTCAGGCTTTAATTGATGCCATTGCGCTCGAAAGAAGAAAAGAACTGTTTATGGAAGGTCATCGTTGGTTTGATTTAAAAAGAACTTCACGTGTAATTGATCGTGGCACTATTTCATCTCCCACAACACAATCTCAGCTTGCAAATACAAGACGAGAGTGGGTGTGGCCAATACCACAGGGTGAACGTGATGCCAATATCAATATTCAACAAAACAGCGGGTACTAATTTTTAAGTATTTAAATCAAATAATAATGAAATTAAATTATATAAGCTTTTTGCTTCTTCTTACAGCTGGTGCCTTTATTGCATCTTGCAAAAAAAAGACAGATGAAGCACTGGATTTAAATCCTGATGCTAACAGCTCTGCATTATTTGTTCACGCAGCACCTGTAGCAGCTACACCACCACCACCATCACTCGATATAGTAGTAGATGGGATAGTGGCAAATGGCTCACGTCGTCTTTCTTATGGCATTTCATCTTTAGGAGGCGGAGCCGGAAACGGAGGTGCTTATATGCCCTTTTTACGTGGCACCAGAAATATTAAAATTTCACCGGATAGTGGAAGAACAAATGTAATTGAAGCAAATCTTGATTTTGCAGCTAATGCGGCGTACAGCATCATCGCTTACGATACATTAGCTACGCCCACTTCCAAATTACGTGTAGTAAGATTAAATGATAATCTCACTCCTCCTGCATCTGGTGTTACACATGTTCGCTTTGTACATGCGGCACCTAATGCACCGGCAGTTGATATTACATTTTTACGTTCTTCGCCCACTTTGGATAGTGTTACAATTACTAACAGGTCTTACTTAGGCGCAACTCCAAATGCTGATGCATTGTCAGCATTTACACCTGTGCCTTCCGGTACCTATACTATCAGAATTAAAGCAGCAGGTACTCAAAACCTAATTGCTTCAATTAATCCCGGTAATATCATTCTCACCGGCCGTATTTATACATTTTATGCAATTGGCACCGCACAGGGCCGTGCATTATCTGTAATCAATACCAGACATTTATAAAATGCTGATGTATATAATATCTGCAAAACCCCAACTTTTAAAAGTTGGGGTTTTTGCTTTTAGTCCTTCAGTTCTGATTCACTATTTTTGCCAAACATTCGTTAGCGAAAAACTTTTTGTCAATTATGAGTTATTCCCCCGCACATAAAGTAAGAATTGTAACCGCAGCTTCCTTATTTGATGGCCATGATGCCGCCATCAACATTATGCGCCGTATTATGCAAAGTAAAGGTGCTGAAATCATTCACCTTGGTCATAACCGAAGCGTAAAAGAAATAGTGGAATGTGCCATTGAAGAAGATGCGCAGGGTATAGCCATCACCAGTTACCAGGGCGGCCATGTTGAGTTTTTTAAATACATGAAGGATTTACTGGAAGAAAATGGATGCGGGCATATTAAAATCTTTGGTGGTGGCGGCGGAACCATTTTGCCTGCTGAAATTGAGGAACTGCACCAATACGGCATCACAAGAATCTATTCGCCCGATGATGGACGTAAGATGGGTCTGGAAGGAATGATTGAGGATGTAATCAGGCAATGTGATGTTTCATTAAATGGCACAGGAAATTATAAAACAGCATTGAAATTAGGGGAAGTTAAAGATGTACGTAAGATTGCCCGCCAGATTACATATGCAGAAAATGGACAGCCCATAACTCATAACCCACAACCTGTAACAACTATTCCTGTTCTCGGCATTACAGGTACCGGCGGCGCCGGTAAATCATCCGTAACAGACGAAATCGTTCGGCGCTTTCTCAACAACTTTCCTGATAAAACCATTGCTGTTATTTCTGTTGATCCCTCCAAGAAAAAAACAGGTGGGGCATTACTTGGCGATCGCATTCGCATGAACGCCATCTCTCATCCACGTGCTTACATGCGCTCACTCGCTACACGTGATGACAATACAGCCTTAAGTGCAGCTGTACAGGAAGCCATAGATATTTGCAAAGCAGCAGCTTTTGATTTTATTATTCTGGAAAGTGCAGGCGTAGGACAAAGTGATGCCAGTATTCTTGATTATTGTGACGTGAGCATGTATGTAATGACGCCTGAATATGGTGCTGCATCACAATTGGAAAAAATAAACATGCTGGACTATGCTGATGTAATTGCTATCAACAAATTTGACAAAGCCGGGGCCTTAGATGCGTTAGCTGATGTGCGTAAACAATACAAACGCAATCATCAACTGTTTACTGCAAAAGATACGGACCTTCCCATTGTAGGTACAATGGCCAGTAAGTTTAATGATGAGGGTGTTAATCATTTGTTTGAACTGTTGATTAAAACCATTGAAAAGAAAACGAGTATTCTGTTTGGGGATTTTTCGTTTTCAGAAACAGCAAAAGTTTCACAGGCTATCATTCCTTCAAACAGAACAAGATACCTGAGTGAAATAGCAGAGAACAACCGCAACTATGATCAACTTACAAAAGACCAAAGTGCTATTGCAACAAAATTGTATCAATTACACGGAGCAGTTGAAACCCTGGCGGCGGCTAAAGCCCCTTCAGCGGTTATAGATGAGTTACAAAAGCAAATCACCTTTTTTACGGAGCAACTAACTCCTGTAGCACGTAAACTCATCAATAACTGGCCGGATAAAGTAAAAGCGTATCAAAAAGATTACTTTGAATACAAAGTGCGTGATAAAGTTATAAAGCAGGAAATGTTTACCACCAGCTTAAGTGGCACACGCATTCCAAAAGTAGTGTTGCCCAAGTTTAAAGATTGGGGTGATTTGCTCAAATGGCAGGCACAGGAAAATTTTCCCGGTCATTTTCCATTTACAAGCGGAGTATTTCCTTTAAAACGTGAAGGTGAAGATCCTACAAGAATGTTTGCAGGTGAAGGCGGACCGGAGCGAACCAATAAACGGTTTCATTATGTAAGTGTGGATCAACCGGCTAAGCGTTTATCAACTGCATTTGACAGTGTTACTTTATACGGGGAAGATCCGGCACATCGTCCTGATATTTATGGCAAAGTGGGCAACAGCGGTGTAAGTATTGCTACCGTAGATGATGCAAAAAAATTATACAGCGGTTTTGATTTATGTGATCCTAAAACATCTGTATCAATGACCATCAACGGACCAGCTCCCATGCTGTTGGCGTTTTTCATGAACGCCGCCATTGATCAGCAGTGTGAAAAATGGATTGAAGCAAATGGTGATTGGTCGATGGTGACGTATGCACTTGCAAAAAAATATTCAAATGGACAGCAACCGAAGTATTATAATCCTTTAGCTCCTGATGCATTACCCCAAGGAAACAATGGGCTTGGCTTAAAACTATTAGGCTTAAGTGGTGATGAAGTATTGCCTAAAGAAATTTATGAACAGTGCAGGCGGGCTGCATTGCAACAGGTTAGGGGCACTGTACAGGCTGATATATTAAAAGAAGACCAGGCACAAAATACCTGCATCTTCTCTACCGAGTTTGCATTAAAGCTTATGGGCGATGTACAGGAATATTTTATTGAGCAAAACGTTCGCAATTTTTACAGCGTCAGCATCAGCGGTTATCATATTGCAGAAGCAGGGGCCAATCCAATAACACAATTGGCATTTACACTGGCCAATGGATTTACGTATGTTGAGTATTATTTAAGCCGTGGCATGAACATTGATGATTTTGCGCCTAATCTTTCCTTCTTCTTCAGCAATGGCATGGATCCTGAATACAGTGTGATAGGAAGAGTGGCCAGAAGAATTTGGGCGAAAGCAATGAAATATAAGTACAAGGCAAATAAGCGCAGTCAGATGCTGAAGTATCATATTCAAACAAGTGGCCGCAGTTTGCATGCACAGGAAATTGACTTTAATGATATACGCACAACACTTCAGGCGTTATATGCTATTTATGATAATTGTAATTCACTTCACACCAATGCCTATGATGAAGCGATTACTACACCTACTGAAGAAAGTGTACGTCGTGCCATGGCCATTCAGCTCATCATTAACCGTGAATTGGGTTCAGCTAAAACCGAAAACTTTACACAGGGTAGTTTTGCCATTGAAGAGTTAACGGAATTAGTGGAAGAAGCTGTGCTTACAGAATTTGATCGCATCACTGAACGTGGTGGTGTATTAGGTGCAATGGAACGCATGTATCAGCGTAATAAAATTCAGGAAGAGAGTTTGTACTATGAACATCAGAAGCATACAGGAGAATTGCCATTGATTGGCGTAAATACGTTCCTAAGCAAAAATGGAAGTCCTACTATTTTGCCGCAGGAAGTAATTAGAAGCACAACTGAAGAAAAAGAGCAGCAAATCAATAATCTGCATGCGTTTTGGAAACGAAATGAAAATAAAGGTGAGGAAGCATTGAAACGTTTAAAACAAACAGCCATCAACAACGGAAATTTATTTGCAGAATTAATGGAAACAGTCAAGTATTGTTCACTTGGTCAAATAACAAATGCTTTGTATGAAGTAGGAGGGCAATATCGAAGAAATATGTAATAACGGCATAATTATTGGCTGTTTTACAGTCTTATAAAGGTAGCTTCTTTAAAACATGCCGCATTATTGAAACATTGAAGTAAAATAACAGGTTATGCATAAACTAATATTACTAGTTGTAGCTGTTCTCATTTCTTTAAATCTTGCCGCACAAGGCAATAGTGGCGATAAGGGAAAGAGAAAAAGTAAATCCAGTTCAACCTCACAGGGGCAATCAAAAGCCAAGGATAAAAATAAGAAGTCAAATAATGGTAGTAATGAACAGCTGGAGCACGAAAGAAGAGTTTGGGACGGCACATCAAATAATGACAATGACGGTCCAAAGCCTTCCAAAAACCAACCTGCAAAAGTGCGAGCGGCATTTGCCAGAGATTATCCCGGAGTACAAAATGTAAGCTGGAGTAAATACCGTGGCGACTGGACTGCAACTTTCAGAAATGGCCTGTTTACCTCTACAGCTGTTTATCATGCTAACGGTGAAAGAAGAGATACCCGAACGCCCATTACAAGACAAGATGTTCCGGGAAGAGTACTCGATTCTGTTTTCAGAAGAAGGCCTCAAACACGACTTGAAGAGATTATAAAAATTGTACTTCCAAATGGTAATCCTGATTTATTCCGTATTAAAGAAATTATAAATGGTAAACCACAGTTTCAAATAATTAATAGCGAAGGCAAAGAGGTTGAATACGATTATTAGTGCTAAAAATTTCAGGAATGGATTAATGGCTTAGCGTTGTATCTGATTTCAGCAGATTAAAACGAAATAAAAAAGCACACTTATTAAAGTGTGCTTTTTTGTCGGGAGGACAGGATTCGAACCTGCGACCCTCCCGCCTTAAAGCGGGATATTCTATCGGGCTGAACAATCAGAAATTACAAATAAATCAATAAAAAAAGCACACCTTTTACAGTGTGCTATTTGTCGGGAGGACAGGATTCGAACCTGCGACCCTCCCGCCTTAAAGCGGGATAT